>Ga0105047_10013528_pt1 | contig 13035 bp, 13 predicted proteins | sample MAT04_FD_78384 | JGI IMG/M metagenome (GOLD analysis project Ga0105047, IMG submission 78384) | Freshwater microbial communities from Lake Fryxell liftoff mats and glacier meltwater in Antarctica - MAT-04 (megahit assembly) | ecosystem: Environmental > Aquatic > Freshwater > Ice > Liftoff... | reverse complement strand
AACCCGCTCGAATTCAGCAAAAACAGGGCATAAAGAGGGAAAAAGTGCCTAATTATTGTGCAAACCCCGTTCCGGGCGGGATTCTGGGCCGTTTGGGTATTTCAAGTCCGACAGGCTGCTAGTAGCGATATACGCGGTCGCTCTCGCGCTCTCCCGCCCGGTGGGCCTGCAATCCGGGCATTTTCCCAAAAAGCTATTTTCTGTGCGGCTCCGATTCGCTGCGCTGAGGACCGGGCTTGTCCAACAAACGGTTCAGATCGTGGCTCGCTATCGCTCGCACGATCTAAACTTATTCGTTAGAGACCAATTTCGCCCTCTTCGAAGTAGTCCGAATCAATGCGCTTGACGATATAGGACGCAGAGACTGAAACCCCGACGTCAAAGTCCATCATCAGGTTTGCGAGAAGCTGCCCGTCGATCAGAACGACCTTGGTATCAATGCGTGATGCGTAGTCGATCGCTTCCGACGTGTAGGATGATGTGGTAATGAACACGCCCTTCTTCGCCCGCTGTCCTTGAAGCGCTCCCACGAATTTCTGAATTTCTGGCCGACCGACGGAGCCTTGCCATCGCTTTGCTTGAATGAAAATGGTATCCAAGCCGAGACGATCTTCTTTGATGATTCCGTCGATCCCGCCATCTCCACTTTGACCGATTCTTTCTCCCGCATCGCGGCGTGAACCGCCATAGCCCATCTTGACCAGAAGTTCCACGACCAGTCGTTCGAAGAACGTCGGTGAACACGAGAGGATGCGGTTAAGAATATCTTGGGCAAGACTGAGCCGAAGACTCTGGTGCGCAAGCTCAAGCGCTTCCTCCGGGGTTTGTTCCGTTGCGACAGCAACGGATTCGATTGTTGCTGTTTCCCCGCTCTTCCGTGAAACGTCACGGAACTCGATGAACTCAGGGAATCGCTCCAGATACTTAACGTCAATCCTTGCCGGGTTGTCGCCGAGAATCTGTTTGCCTCGGGCGGTAATTCGCAACGCACCTCGGCGCGGCGACTCCAATAGACCCGCTTTTTTCAAGTAGGAGTTTGCCCAGCCAACACGGTTGTTGAAAACCGCTTGTTGCCCACTGGCTAAGAGTTCGCTGCGTTCTGCCGAAGTGAGTTGAAACTCGGTGGCGAGAACGTCGACAGCTTCTCGCGTGGTGTGGTCGTTGTTGTCACCCGCAAAGCGCAGTAGCGGCAACATCAGGGTTTGGTAGTCTGGAATTGGCATGCGGCCCCCGAGGGTTGTGGGTCTCCAACGCCTTAGTTCAGGCCGCGCCAGGTAGTTTGAGCGTCTCGCCTGCAACCGATTATTAGGGCTTGGTCGGCCAGGCGATTTGAACTTGCCGATGTTGCATGACGCAATCGCGGAGATACAAGTTGATGAGACTTTGGTAAGGCACACCAGCATCCTCGGCCATCATTTTGAAATAGCCGATAACATCCTCGGACAACCGCATGGTTACGGATTTCTTGAGCTTTGACGCGTATGGATTCTTACGCGATTTCATTTTTGATAAATCGTACTCTGCTCTCATTTCTGTTCACCTCCGTAGAATGCCTGCTCTCGTTTCGTGGCTTTCCGTGCTGAAATAATTCGGATCACGCTACCGGCCTCACGTTCGCAGTGGCAAACCAGAAGTAATCTCACGTCCACGCTCATGCCAAGCATCAAGATGCGCTCCTCTTCGGCGGAATGCTCTTCATCAAAAAACTGGACTGCAGATTCATCGTAAAAGATCGATTGCGCCTGATCGAAAGAGACGCCATGTTTCTTGATGTTTGCCGCCGCCTTGGCGGGGTCCCACTCGAACTTAATCATACATACAGTGTATGTATCAATTGGAGAATGTCAAGCAAGCCCTAACCTGCTAGCTCAGGGGCGCGCCGCTTGCGGCGCGTCCCAATGGAGCGCCATGTTGGACGAAGCCGCTACGCGGAGGAGTCGCAAGCCGCCGCCGCACGAACTATTCTGCACGATCACCTCCTTGCTCCATGAGGTGGTGATTTTGCCTAATTTCGTGAGGACACGTCTGCATGAGCGCCACAACTTCCGCGCACTTTGGCCAGCAATATCAGACCCAACTCAAGCACCTCAAGCTAGAAGGCTTGCAATCCAAGACCATCGAAGCTTATGCCCGCGCCATCTGGCGCATCGGCGAGTTCTCCGATCATCAGATCGACCGAATCAATGGTGTCTGATCCGAATGGCACTTACTTAAGGCCCCAGAACGCCCGTCATCCCGGCGCAGGCCGGGATCCAGAATGGTTGATGGTGGCGGTATCCCTGGATTCCTGCTTGCGCCGGAATGACGAAAATCCAGAAATTCGTCTTAAGTAAGTGCCATCGTGTCTGATCTCATTCCTCTCGGCACAACAGATTCACCAACGCCATCTGCTCCACGGTATGGCATTTCACCTTCAGCAAATCCGGGTTGGCGAGGATGAGGGCGGGGCATTGGGCGCGGGAGATGGCCACATTCAGACGGTTTTTCGAGAACAGTAAGCCGATGTCACGCGGCAGTGTTTCTTCGCTGGAGGTGGCCTGCGACTACCGGCAACTTGCCGAACAGGCCAGCTTATCGGTCTGACTTAAACCTAATAGCCTCCACGAAAGCCGGGGCGGCTCAAGGGCATGACTGAGGGAAATGGCTTTCCGAGTCAGACAAATTCGAGACCGAAGCGCAATTCATTGCGTCACCGTGTTTTTAACGCAAGATTGGGTGTTGTAATAATTCTGAAATATGCGCGTGTTGCCCCGGTGTTACGATCTTCAACAAGATGAAAAAACGCACAAGTCGGAACGACTCGCCTTTCAAGCAAGCAACCAATCGGCGTTCGCCGAATCGCCGATTTCCCTGTAAAGATTGCGATCCAGTTCGGTGTGCTTGACGAAATCAAGGTATTGCGATGCCGGCCTGCGTCGGCTTCATCTGTTTTTTTGGGGTTTTCACGTTTTTCAGCCCGCTGTTCAGTCTTGGTAAGGAATAACGCATGGCCTTGGCGGATTCGATACGCAAGTTTGTTGGTCCCCTGCTCACGTTGCTTTTACTGGTCGGCGTCGGCTTGGGAATATGGTTTTCCTCGGCGGGCAAGCATGAGGCTGATCAGGCTGCGGCGGTGGTGACGGTGAAGGGGCTTACCGGCTCGGAAAAACTCCCTTTTCTGCAAGACACGCGCGTACTCGCGCATCTGGAAAAGCAGGGCATCAAGCTGGAGGCGATGAAGGCGGGGTCGCGTGAAATTGCGCTGCGGCCTGACTTGAAACAATTCGACTACGCCTATCCGGCTGGCGTCCCTGCCGCCAGCAAGTTGCAAAAGGAACAGGGAATTCGTCAGGTTTATCCCACCTTCTTCACGCCGATGGTACTGGCGTCCTGGAAGCCGGTAGTCGCGGTACTGGAGGCAAACGGTATCGTCGAAAAGCGCGGCAAAGCCTGGTATGTCATTGACATGATGAAGCTGATGCGCTGGATGGATGCAGGCAAACGCTGGCGCGATATTCCCGGCAACACTCAGTACCCGGTGGGAAAGAGCATTCTGGTTTCCACCACCGACATCCGCACGTCCAATTCCGCCGCCATGTACCTCGCTCTGCTGAGCTATCTGGCCAACGAACGCAACGTGGTGCAAGACGATGCCCAGGCGCAGCAGGTATTGCCGCTGGTGGCGCCACTGTTTCTCAAACAGGGCTATCAGGAATCTTCTTCTGCCGGACCGTTCGAGGACTATGTCGCCATGGGCATGGGCAAAGCGCCGCTGGTGCTGATCTATGAGTCGCAGTTCATCGAGTATCTGGCGAAGACGCCGGCGGCGGCACGCAATTTGGACATGGTGCTGCTCTACCCGGAGCCGACCCTCTATACCAAGCATGTGCTGACGCCGCTGACCGACAAGGGCCGCCGTCTCGGCGAGTTGCTGGCCAACGACGCCACCTTGCAGCGGCTGGCGGTGGAATATGGCTACCGGGTCGGCAATCCGAACCTGTTCCGCGAGGTGAATCAGGCGCGCGGCATCGAAGCGCCCGATAGTCTGATCGACGTCATCGACCCGCCCGCCTACGAGATTCTGGAAAAAATGATCACTGCCATCGAGCAGCAGATGGCCCGGTAATCGCAGCTCGAAACAGGTCTGTCTTTCGAAATCCCCATCCAAGGAGTTCTTCATGAGTGAAACCACTGTTCTCACCCCGCCCAACGTCCTCACCCCGCCCATGTTGGTGCCGCCCGCAGCGGTCACGGTAATCGAACCGGAAAAAGCCGGCGGCATGGTGCAAGTCGATGCCAAAGTAGTGCCGGAACTGGATGCCCAGGTCGAGCAGTTCATCACCGACACGCTGACGCTGGACAAAAACAGCGCCGGTTTCAAGGAGCGGGTGGAAAGCATCCATCGCATGGGTAATGCCGATGTGGTCAAGGCCGCCAGCGTCAGCAACCGCATGCTGGAGCGGCCGGTGCGGCTGATGCAAGACGGGCTGTTCAGCGAAGGCTCGGGCATCGGCAAGGGACTCATCGATCTGCGCCGCAAGGTCGAGGAACTCAACCCGGCGCGCCAGGGCGATTTGTTTCAGCCGCGCAAGATTCTGGGTTTGATCCCCTTCGGCAGCAAGATCGAGGATTACTTCGACAAATATCATTCGGCGCAGAGCCACATCAACACCATCCTGGACAATCTGGCCGACGGCAAGGACGAGTTGATGCGCGACAACGCCGCCATCGAGCTGGAGAAGGTGGCGTTGTGGGAGACCATGCAGCGCCTGGAGCAATTCGTCTATATCGGCAAGCGTCTGGACGCCAAGCTGACTGAACGCATTGCCGAAATCGAGGCCGGCGACCCAGAAAAAGCGCGTGTGGTCAAAGAAGAACTGCTGTTCTACACGCGCCAGAAAGTCACCGATCTGCTCACCCAGCAGGCAGTCAGCGTGCAGGGTTATCTGGCGTTGGACATGATCCGCAAGAACAACCTGGAGCTGTCGAAAGGGGTTGATCGCGCCTCCACCACCACCCTCTCCGCACTGCGCACGGCGGTGATGGTGGCGCAGGCGTTGACCAATCAGAAACTGGTGCTGGAACAGATCAAGGCGCTCAACAGCACCACCGAGGACATGATCGTGTCCACCAGCCAGATGCTGAAAACCCAAAGCGCCGAAATCCATCAGCAGGCCAGCGGCAGCATGATCGGCGTGGAGAAATTGCAGCAGGCGTTCGACAACGTTTTCGCCACCATGGACATGATTTCCGATTACAAGGTGCAGGCGCTGGACAACATGAAGCAGACCGTCGATTCGCTCTCCGTGCAAGTCGCGCGCGCGCAGAAATATGTTGATCAGGTACGCGAGGGCGAGGCGCGCGAAGCGACGCGCATCGAAGCGACATCGGATGGCGTGGTCAGGCTGTAACACCCGCTCAGGCCCGAATAAACCAAGATAACGGAGGCATCCATGCGCAACTGGCTGAGCACGCTTTTCATCCTGCCCGCCCTGGCCCTGCTGCTGGCGGCTTGCGGCAAGTCGGACGCCCCTGCCGAACTGCCGCTGGAGCGCACGCTCAGCGTGCTGGCCGGTTCCGAATTGAAGGACGTCGAGCCGTTATTGCCGAAATTGGAGGCCGAGACCGGCATCCGTCTCAAGTTCGAATATTCCGGCACCCTGGACGGAGTTGAACGCTTGCAGGCGGGCGAAGCTTTCGATGCCGCTTGGTTCTCGCATGCCAAGTATCTGATGCTCGACCCGAGCACGCGCGCCAAGATCAAGGCTTCGGAAAAAATCATGCTCTCGCCGGTAGTGCTTGGCGTCAAAGAAAGCCGCTTCAAGGCGCTGGGCTGGGACAAGAAAGCCGAATTGACCTGGAAGGACATCGCGCAGGCTGCCGCTTCCGGCCAGTTCAGCTACGCGATGACCAACCCAACCTCCAGCAATACAGGCTTTTCCGCACTGATGGGCGTCGCCGCAGCCTTCGCTGGCAAGGCCGATGCATTGACTGAACAGGATGTCGCAAAGTTGAATCTCACTGGCCTGTTCAAGGGCCAGAAGCTCACTGCCGGCAGTTCCGGCTGGTTGGCGGAACGCTACGTCGCCGAAGCTGATCACCTTGATGGCATGATCAACTATGAATCAGTCTTGCTTGGCCTCAATGCCGGCTCCCCCAATGCCGCCCCTGTGAAAGACAAGTTGCATCTGGTCTATCCGCGCGATGGCATCGTCACGGCGGACTACCCACTGCTTCTGGTCAACGAAGCCAAGCGGGCCGCTTATGACAAGGTCGTCGCCTGGCTGAAAAGCGACGCGGTGCAACAGATGCTGGTGCGCGAGACGCGGCGACGGCCAGTCAATCCGGCGGTGATGGTCGGCAAGGGCGTGTTTCCCGATGCGCTGCTTTCCGAGTTGCCATTTCCAGGCAAGATCGAGGTGGTGAACAGCCTGCTGTTCTCGTATCTGAACGATCAGCGCCGGCCTGCCCACGCCTTTTTCGTGCTGGACATTTCCGGCTCAATGGAAGGCGAGCGGATGGAAGGGCTGCGTAAAGCCCTGATTAGCCTGTCCGGCGGCGACACCAGCCTGACCGGCCGTTTCGCCCGCTTCCAGAATCGCGAACGCATTACCTTGATTCCGTTCTCCAGCAGCGTCGAGCGCGACCAACTGTTGGCCGCCGACATGGGACAGACCCGCCAGAATAATGATCAAACCCTGACCCAGATCCGCAATTACGCCGGCCAGCTTGGCACCCGTGGCGGCACGGCGCTGTATGACGCGGTGGCCGAAGCCTATCGCCAGGCGGCGGTGGCGATGAAGGCCGATCCGCAGCGTTACTACACCATAGTCGCGATGACCGATGGCGAATCCAACGAGGGAATGGGGCTGGAAGAATTCAAGCGCTATTACGCCAGCCTGCCGCCAGACGTACGCGCGGCACGGGTATTCACTGTGCTGTTTGGCGATGGCAACGCCGGCGAATTGAAGGCCCTGGCCGAACTGACCGGCGGCCGCATGTTCGACAGTCGCAAGACCTCGTTGCCGATCATGTTCAAGGGCATCCGTGGTTATCAATAAACGCGGTTTGCCATGACGCAGATGCTGCCTTTTTCCACCCGCCTCTGGCTGTTCCTCTATGGCTACCCCAACATCGCCGGCGCCAGCCTTGGCCTGGTCGGCTTGGGCCTGTACTTCACAGGCATCATCGGTCCGGGTTGGCCCTTGATTGTCGCCGGCTTGTATGGCTTGGGCTGGCTGCTGACCAGACAACTCGCGGCGCGAGAAATGCACCTGGAAATCGCCCGCGAGATTCGGGCCGAAGCCCTGCTCGACGAACTCGAAAGCCTCATCCGACGCGTCCACAAACGCCTGCCCGGAGAATCCCAAGTGCTGCTGGAAAGCTTGCGCCAGACACTGGCCGAACTGCTGCCGCGTCTGGCGGACGACACGGTTTTCTCCCAGGAGGGCCACAGTGTGGAAAAGACGGTGCGCAATTACCTGCCCGCCACCCTGGAAAACTACCTGCGCCTGCCGCCCGCCTTCGCCCATATGCATCCCTTGAAGGACGGAAAGACCGCGCAGGCCATGTTGCTGGAACAGCTCGTCCTGCTCGACGAACAGATGCGCCAGATGCTGGCCAATGCTTTGCAGGACGATGCCCGCGCCCTGGCCGAAAACGGTGCATTTCTGGAACAGAAATTCAGGCCATTCGATTTTTTTCGACTTGGTTGAACTTGGGTTTGACCGAGATTTTCCATTAACGTGAAACACACAGTCCCGTTCGACAAGCTCACGACTCAGGGCGAACGGTTTCATGATTTGGGGTGACGACTCACGTCATGAAAGTTAGACAGTTTGTCCACCCAGAAACCGTTCGTGGTGAGCTAGTCGAACTACAAACAGCCCTTCCTTCGACAAGCTCAGGACAATCGGAAAAACAAGCTCAGGGCGAACGATTTTTGGCTAGTGGAAAATCTCGGTTGAAAGGCAGCGGGAGAAGTTAATCACCCTGGGCTAATTTCGATTTTCGGTGCGCGCCAACCTGTTGCACGAGTTGATCGAGCAGATCGACGATAAGCCGCAACGTGCGCTGACTGCGGTCGTGTTCCGGGTTGTATTCGGCAATTTCCAGAGCCAACAGGCGTTGATCGGCCAATGCCGGCGCCAGCGCGGCTACCAACCGCTGGGCATCGAGTCCGGCCGGTTCTGGACTACCAACTCCCGGCGCCTGGATCGGATCAATGGCATCGAGATCAAGGCTGACGCCGAACCCCGCCGTGCCCGTGCCGATCCGCAACAACGCTTCCGCAAGGCAAGTGTCGAGGCCACGCCGCAGCACTTCCGCCTGGGAAATGACGCGCACCTCCAGACGGTTCAGCAGTTCCGCTTCTGCCTCCTCGTAACTGCGCACGGCGAGCAGACAGACATGTTCCGGACGCAAGATCGCCTCCCGGCCGGCCAGGGAAACCAGGGCGTGTTGGCCACGACCGAGCAGCGCCGCCAGGGGCATGCCATGGATGGCGTGGCTGGCCGAGGTTTCCGGGATATGGCTGTCCATGTGTGCGTCGATCCAGAGCAGCCCAAGCGGGCCTCGCCCGTTCAACGCCCGTGCAACCCCGCTCCAGGTGCCCAGCGCGCAGGAATGGTCGCCGCCGAGCACCACCGGGAAATTCCCTTCCTCCAGCGTTCGCACCACCTCATCGCCGACCCGCGTGGCCAGATCGGCCAGGCTGGCCCAGCGGTCGAGGCCGTCGCGCGGATAGATCAGATCGGACCACTCCGTCACCTCCGCGAGCCGGTGCATCCAATGGCTGTGCTTGATCGCCCATGCTCCCTTCTCGCAGCCCGGGTCCTGGGCGCCGATGCCGGAGGCCACGCCGATCAGGCGGACGCTGGCATGCTTCCTGTCGTGTTGCTTTCGTCTGTTCACGGTTGCGGTCTCTCGGTAGTCGCGAGGCGTTCACTCCTCAGTCGGATGGGGGCCATGCCGGTATGTGATGTGACTTGGCGCGCGGTCTGCAGCAGTGTGAAGCGGTTTTCCACCCCAACATTGGCGGTAAGCGCTGCGTTGACCCGAGTTGGCAAGAGGCGCGTTTGCCCCGGGCGAAGATGATGTGAGTTGTCACGGATAGGGTGTAAAAGCTGGATGAGTAATCAAACTAGGCTATATTTTTGATGGCTGGGTGACCGTTTCGTGAATCAGTGTGACTTCTTCCGCACCGCGTACGGCACGGAAATTGCGGCCATCCGGATTCGCCAGATATCGACCGCCGATCTTTGTAATTCAGGGTAACCATTCATAACGGGGTTGCCCGCGAAGGCTTGGCGGAAAACGACGCTTGTTGGCATATTATTGATTTATATATTTTTATTGGAGATATTCATGATGGAACACTTCCACAAAAGACTGAAACGGCTCCGTGAAGCGAAGGGATGGAGCCAGTCTTGTTTAAGCGAGAAGAGCCAGATTAGCCAGTTCAGAATCTCTATTCTCGAGTCAGATTCGCAACAGACTCCCTCCTGGCCTCAAATCAGAAAGCTGGCGCGTGCGTTAGATACGAATTCCTTTTACCTTGCCTCTGGCGAAGGCAATACTTCTTCGTTTTCTATTCTTTTTACCCAAGGTAAATATTTTCCAGAGTCGAGCGAACCTGGGAATTCATTGGGGGGGCGGCATTACCCCAATTGATGATCAGCGACAAAGTCGCTGATCAACACCATGTGCCTGAACAAAGGCCGCTCGTTCCAGGCTTTGTTCCCTCATCTTAGGCGCTGAGCGCCGACTATCAGAGATAGATCGGCGCCATCTTCCGCCAGGCGTGGCCGCGATGCGCGCGCCCATTCCAGACTTGCAATTGATGCGGAATCCCTTTGCCTTCCAGTATCTGTCGCAACTGAAGATTGTTGGCAAAAAACGGGTCTTCACTGCCGATTACGATGGTGATGTCCATGCGGCGAAGGTGTTCCAAACGCCACGCACAGCTCAGGTTCGGCAGGAAATGTGTTGGGGTATGGAAATACACGTTGTCGTCGTAGTAGCCATTAAACAAATCGTGGAAATGTTCTACGTTCAGGGTTAGGTCGTAGCGGCCGGAAAAAGCCACCAGCTTCTGGAACAGGTTGGGATGCCGGAGGGCGATATTGGTGGCATGAAAGGCGCCCAGGCTGCAACCGTGCGCGATGGTGCAGGGGTGATTGTTCTTCTGCTGCATCAGGGGCATGACTTCGTTGAGGAGATAGTCCTCGAACAGCATATGGCGACGCACGCGATCCGCCGGATGGCACCAGAAGCAGTAGAACGATTCCCAGTCGATGCTATCCACGCACCAGAGTTGCAACTGTCCGGCATCTAACTTGTCTGCCAAGCTTTGCACCAGGCGCAGGTTTTCATATTCGTGGAAGCGACCGTCGCGGGTAGGAAAAACCAACACTTTGGCGCCGGCATGGCCGAACACCAGTAATTCCATGTCGCGCTGCAAGCGGGGGCTGAACCAGCGGTGGTATTCGCGATTCATGGCGGAAACAAGGAATAAAACTCCGATTCATGATGCATCCAGGAAGCGCACTACTTCCTCCTGCAGCGACTGTTCCCGGGCTGCCTTGCCCGAATAATCAAAATGACCCGCCGGCAGCAGGAACAATTTCCGCCAAGCTTCTGGAATAGCGTTGTAAATGGCGAACTGACCTGGCGGCGGCACCACCGGATCGAACTGGGCAGCCGCTACCAGAGTGGGAATTGCCAGATGGCGGGCGGCCGATGCTGCATCGTAGTAGGCCAAGGTTTCCATTGCGTTAAAGCGGTGCTGTCGCTGATAGTCGCGCACTGCTTCGCAACTGCCGACACTGGGCAAAGTCAGGCGTAAAGCCTGATGGCCGAAACTGGGTACTTCAATGTGCAGGCGGCCGATGCGGTTATCCCAGGGCGCGGCCAGGGCGCCGATGCCGCCGGCGAAACTAATGCCCATGACCGCCACTCGGCCGGTCACTTCGGGAAACAGCGCCAGAAGCGCGGACACCCCCAGCCAGAGATCGTCCACGCAACCGCCCAGGACATAGCGATCACGCTCTTGGATGCCGTATAGCACATGCAGCGATGGCTGATCGGAAAGCCCGGCCACCGGGCTCAAACCCATGCCGCGAAAACAGGGAAACAACAGGACGGCGTCATCCAGACCGGCCAGCGCATCGGGCGATTCCCGCCCGCCGTAGCCGTGACCGACCAGCACCCCCTTGACCGGAGGGACATCCATCGGCACCAGCAGCCAGCCGCCGATCTCGACGCCATCCACGGAGCGATAGCGCAAGTCGTACACCGTATGGCGTCCCAATTCCTGACCGGTGGCCTGAATTTGCGGCTGGGTGTCCAGCGCCAGCGCCACGGCGTAGCGGCTCCGCCAGAAGGCGGCGAAGTCCTGCGGCGGCTCGGGCGGAGAAATGGCCAGTAATTGCGCCAGGTCCATGCCGTAGGCGGGATCGAAACCAAAACTGTGAGACAAGGTTGGAGTGGTCATGGCGAGAAGGGAAAAGATGACCAAGGGCAGATTGACAGAAAACCGCAAGGGCGAGGAGGGCGGAGACAAGACTGCAAACACTTTCTTGCGAACGCCAATATACTATTTATACTGTTTATATTGTTAAGCAAACAAGGAACTCGAAATGACCAAACCTGCCGCCACTGCCCAGGAAATCCTCGCAACCGACGCCGCGCCGAGTAAGACGCGGAAACGCGCCCCATCCGCCCTTGCCCCATCCGCCCTTGCCACATCCGCCCCGAAAGCCACACCTAAAGCGGCTACGCATGCCGAAGTGAGCAAGCAAGCTGTTGCGAAGAAAGCGCCTCCGGCCGCTGAAACCATTGTCGTGGAGGCGCCCCAGGAAGCCAAACACGCCAAGCAGAAGAAAGCAAAATTGATCCGGGACAGCTTCACGATGCCGGAACCGGAATACCAACTCCTCGCGGCCATCAAGAAACGTTGCCTGGATGCGGGCGTCGCAGCCAAGAAGAGCGAGATTCTGCGTGCCGCGATCAAGAGCCTTGCCGGCCTGGGCGACGCGGACTTGGCCCGCGCGATCCAGGGCCTCGAAGCGATCAAGACCGGCCGGCCTACCAAGAGCGGCAAGTAGCCGCGGCGCCGGCAGCGGCTGCACAAACCTTTCGATTTCCGACGCTGCAAAAGCGAACAAGCCGCCCGTCCAGGTGGCTTGTTCGTATCCGCCTGAGCCAGGGACTCAGGCCGTTCCGATAGCAATCCTCTGTCACAACCCTAGAAACCTCATTGAGCGCTCCTCAGCCTTCGGGAGGCCGCATGGGTGCCAGCGCTAACTTTCATGCCGAGAGCCGTCACCCCAAATCATGAAACCGTTCGCCCTGAGCCGTGAGCTTGTCGAACGGTCGAAGAGCGAACGGGACTGTGTGTTTCACGTTAACGCTTTCGATGACGCTCACCATTTGGATGAGCCCGCTACGCGGCCGCCTCCAACTGCGGTTTCTAGGTTGAACCTTCGACTTTTAACCCTGAGTTTTCAACCCAAAAACAGCGGCACAGGATGAGCAACTGACCGACAGATCTTTCACCCAGTCTGGTGGCAGGCCGGCATAGCTCGAAAACTCCGGTTGTTCGCGGAACGGGCGGGCAAGCAGGCGAAGCGGAGAAAACTGGGCGCAACACGGCGTGCCCGTCGCCCTTGAGCTGGATTTCGTGGCTGTTTATTGCCTTGTCGACCCATTCGCCGAGCAGAATTGCGCGGCCATCGCCGTTTGGTCCGGCCCAGACGCCGAATGGGTGACCGGTGTAAACCGTGGTGATCGCTTGCGGCGTTTGGGGCATAAGCGCAATAACCGACAAAATCTGTCTGAGTTGTATCCGCCTGGCCGGGTGTCAACCAGATATCAAGCCGTGATAGGGTGCGCGGCACGGCAAATTTGTTCTAACGATAAGTCTTTGATTTGCCGTCATTCCGGCGGTTGTAAGCCGGAATCCAGTTCGTTCAACAAGCCGGGGGTTAACTGTTTGATTGGATTGGATTTACGCTTCTGGATTCCGGCTAAATGCACGCCGGAATGACGATATTT
>Ga0105047_10013527_pt1 | contig 13035 bp, 7 predicted proteins | sample MAT04_FD_78384 | JGI IMG/M metagenome (GOLD analysis project Ga0105047, IMG submission 78384) | Freshwater microbial communities from Lake Fryxell liftoff mats and glacier meltwater in Antarctica - MAT-04 (megahit assembly) | ecosystem: Environmental > Aquatic > Freshwater > Ice > Liftoff... | reverse complement strand
GTGCAGACGTTCGCAAAGTTCTGTCAGCGAAATCGATTCTGTATCTGCAACGCCAGATCGGTCAGATCGTGGCCAGCCCATTCATCATCAGCTACGTGGCCAGGCTCGTCCGCGCGACACGACCAAAGGATGCTGGCGCACCGGATTTCATCAAACGGCTTGTCGATTGGGGAGCAGGTCCACGTGCCGGACAGAATCTGATTGCCGGAGCCAAAGCTGCGGCCGCGATGGATGGCCGACCGCATGTGACGATCGCCGATGTTCGCAAAGTGGCCATTCCCGTCCTCCGACATCGCGTATCGACAAATTTCCAGGCTCAGGCCGAAGGTTTCGATATCGACGAGATCATCCGAAAGCTCGTCGCCACAGTCGCTGAACCCAACATCCCGAAATACGAAAAATAGCAGAACGGGCGCGGTGAGTTTAGCCGGGATCGGGATTTCACAAGATGCAAAAACCAATCGCACCTCAAAGCAACAATCTCTCAATCCAGCACATCGACAACAGCGGCCCCGGCACCATCCTGGCAGACTTTGAGACGCTGCTGGACTTCGTCACAGCAGGCGTGCGTTCGACCGGTCAATACCATTTGCTGCCAATGGATCGGCTTCGCGAGCTGGATGAACGGATGGCTCACCCACTGCGACCGAACCTGGAACGCCCGCAACAAAAGTCATTTCCACACATCAACGGTCTGTACTTGCTGTTGCGCGCGACGAGGATGGCAGTCAGCGCTGGACACGGCAAGACCAGCGGTCGCTTGCTGATTGATCCGGTGATGCTGGAACAATGGCGTGTTCTCAATCCGACAGAGCAATACTTCAATCTTCTCGAAGCATGGATGCGTCATGCGACATGGGCTATGGTCGGACTGCGAACCAGCGGTTGGGGATCGCATGTCGCCATGAATTGTCGTGACCTGTGGGCCGCGATCCCGCCGGATGGCCGCAGATTCCAGGAACTCAAACAGCGGCGAGGCGATTTTCTGTTCAGCATGGAGCGGGCGTGCTCGTTGGCGTTGCTCGAACTTTTTGGTTTGATGAACGTGGAACGCGGTGAACCACAGGAAGGTGAAGGCTGGTGCGTGACGAGAGTAATTCATACGCCGTTTGGAGACGAATTGCTGGACCTGATATTCCAGCAAATACAGCTCGGGATGCTCACCAGAAACACACCGAAGGCTGACTTCGGTGCGTGGCAGCGCATTCTGCAACCGTCCTTCCCGAAGTGGAAAAACAACCTCAAATTCAATGAGCCCGAGTTTCGGGACGGCATCTACTACTTTAAGGTTTCCCTTGGCAGGCCGTGGAGACGAATCGCAATCACTGGGCAGTCGGATCTGGCAGATCTGGCCAACTGCATCATCCAGGCATACGACTTCGACGGTGATCATCTGTACGCTTTTGATCTTGTTGGACGCGACGGGATGAAGCTACAGATTGATTCCCCCGACTGTCACAATGGAGACACGTTCGCAGACGAAACTACAATCGGCGCGCTGCCCCTGGACGAGAAGCAGTCGATGCTGTTTCACTACGATTTTGGAGCAGCTTGGCGATTCAAAGTTGTCCTCGAAAAGATCGTGACTGCCGACACTGAACGAGCAGTTCCGAAAATTGTGGAATCAAAGGGTGAAGCACCGCCCGAATATGGTTCGGAAGACGAATGGTAAGACTGCAGGGTGCGTTCAACGGAACGAGATTCTGAACCTGACTTAGGACCGTTCGAGAAATTAGTGGCGTCTTTTGCTCCGCAAAAGCAGCGCTACTTTCGCGGAGCGAAAGGCGACTATCGACCAGTCGATTCTCGAACGATCCTTAGCCGTCGTCTTCAGGCGTCATGAACTCCCACATTCCATTCTGGTGCAGCCAAAGCGGGTCTGCATTTTGGGCGATGAATTCATGGACCGACAAGCCATCGATTAACTGCGGGCGTGGAACTCGCTTCTGCTTTCCATTGATGAAGATTGTCATGAAGTTCTTCTTCCGCTCCCGTCGGGCACGTTTTTCGGCTGCGGTCAGCTTGCGTTTTGGTTTCTTGCTCATTTGAAACACCGTCCTTCTCTGCTGCACAAAAATGTTGCGCAAAAATATTGAGACGAGTGTAGGAATTCCACCGCCGTTCGTCGATACTCCACACCCTGACGTAAATTGTCAAACTGGCCGACAGAGCAATGACCCATTGATCAATTGCATCAACTCGGGCACGCCGAGCATCAGCAGAGGAGAACAGTCCCATGTCACGACAATTCCCATTCAAGAACCTGATCACCTGCATTCTGCTCAGCATCGTCGCGGCGTCCGCAGAGGCGGTTGAACAGACTCGTCGCGAATGGATGGTGGACGGTGTTGTTCGTGAAGCTCTGGTTTCGGTGCCTGAAAAGGCGAAGTCAGAACTCACGCCGGTGGTGTTTGGTTTCCACGGGCACGGCGGGTCCATGAACAACGCGGCACGATCCTTTCGATTCCACGAGCTGTGGCCGGAGGCGATCGTAGTTTACATGCAGGGCCTCAAGACGCCTGGACAGCTGACGGATCTGAAAGGGCTTCGGGCCGGATGGCAAAAGGAAAAGGGCGATCAGATGGACCGCGATCTGAAATTCTTTGACGCAGTGCTGCTTTCGCTGAAGACCGATTACAGGATCGACGAAAGCCAAATCTACAGCAGTGGACATTCGAATGGCGGTGGGTTTACGTACCTGCTGTGGGCAGAACGCAGCGAAACCTTTGCGGCTGTCGCACCCTCCGGTTCCGCAGCGCTGAAGATCCGCACCCGGCTCAAGCCCAAAGCCGTGTTTCACGTCGCTGGCGAGAATGATCCACTGGTGAAATATCAGTGGCAGAAAATGATGATTGAGACCCTGAAGGAACTGAATCAGTGCGAAGAAGGCAAAACATGGGAAGGCAAAGCCATGCTGTTTCCATCGAAAACCGGAAACCCTGTCATCACGCTCATCACCGATCAGGGCCACAAATTTCCGGCGGAAGCACCGCCGTTGATCGTGAAGTTCTTCAAGGAACAGGCGATGGCCGAAAGAAACGAAAGTGATCGAAAGAGATGATGGGAGAGCGGCTCTCAGCTTCCGGCAGTTCATATTGTTCGCACTTTTTCGCTCCCTGTGGCTCAGGAATCCAGCGAGGCATCACGGCTTCGCCGCTCGCCTCAGACCGATGGATTGTAAGGTGGGATTCGCTTGAGGACATCGTGTCGAATCGCAGTCGCGGCATCCTGCGGTGAAAGTTTAACGCATTGTGGCCAAATCCGGAGTGTGAAATGGAGACGCGCCAAGTTCCTGAAGCTCGGTCCATAGATGCGATTCCTGTAGCTTGGACATTCATGTCCGAGATATTGGCCATGCGACGGACATGAATGTCCATCCTACATTCGATCGATCCGCCATCGCACACAAAACTTGACTCATTTGCAACATGTTTTGAAAGGCAAGCGTAGCTATTCAGCGGGGATGTCCCGCATCTTTCGGCAGTGCAGTTCGACGGAGGCGGAGAATTCGCGGACGTTGGCCATTTGCAACTCCAGTTCCTCCAGCGGCACATCGGAATCGTGAATAGATTTCATCCGGCGTGCGAGCATCTGCCAGTCGCGAGTGCCGGGTGTCGGCAGCGTCAGGTCTTTGGCATTGCCGCGTACCATTCGCAGGCAATCAATCAGCTCGCGGAGGAAAATGTAGGCGCGTTCGATCGACGCACGATGGGTTGGATCCACCAGACTCAAGCGTTCCGCTTCGCTCAACGCGCGCAGTGTGTTCGGATGACGCAGCGTCAGAAATTCGCCGCCGAATGTCATCTGCAGAGCCTGCACGGCATATTCACAATCCACGATACCGCCGTCGCTCAGCTTAACGTTGATCGCTCCTCCATGCACAAGCTGCCGAATCTGTCGTTCGCGCATGGCCCTCATTGCGGTAAAATCAAACTGTCCCGTTCCATAGATCGCACGATGACAGGCCACCGTCACGACAGCTCGGAACGCTGCATTTCCCGCGACGCAGCGAAACTTGACCAGAGCCTGTCGCTCGTATGGCCATGCTGGTCCATCGACCGCGTAGTATGTTTCGAAGTCGTGCAGTGATACCGCCCCGGCACCTGCCTGCCCGAACGGTCGCATACGCAGGTCGATATGAAAAATTCCGTCCTGCGGCGCGGCGATTCCGGAGGCCACCGCGTTGACAAGATGATCGAAGAACACCGCATTGGAAACTGAACTGGCACCGTTTGTGCGACCGGCCTCTGCAAAAATCAGCATGAGCTCGATGTCGGACGCAAAGCCCATTTCAATGCCGCCAAATTTTCCGAGGCCTGCAACAACCCAGCCACATTCAGTGATTTCGTCCCCGCATAATGGCTGACCGAACTGCGACACCAGTTGTCGCCATGCAACCTCCAGCGCTTTGCAGACGACGAGCTCAGCCAGTTCAGTCAATTCTTCCGAAAAGGCTCCGAAGGGACGACAATGTCCCAGTACATGCCGCATATCGATTCGGAATAGATGTCGATCCTTAAACTCGTTCAGCGCCGTCCACGCGGCAGCAGCATCAGATGTGCTGTCACACGCCCGGTCCAGATCAAGCATCAGCGACTCATAACATTCACGAATCGCCAGTTCTTCCGGATTGGTCAGCAGCGGAAAGAGCTGCTGATGCCGCGACTGTAAAAATGCCTCCCAAAGATACTGGCTGATCCCCAGTACTCGCGCCACAGCGTGCAGTACGTTGGGGCGACGCAAAGACTTCATATTGTCGAACCATGCAACAGCGGGCTGCAGGCGGGAAACCAGATCGCGGAATCGAGCCAGTGCATGATGAGGATCATTCGTCGTCGGCAACCAATGCGTGAACTGCTTGATCAGTGTCGCTGCCAGTTGCAGTTCCTGAAGCCGTTCCGCACTCTCGATTGGTCGACCGTTGCGTTCACGAACATACAACACGTCACGAACCTGACTGCCCTCGGCATCAATAATCGCGCGGAGCACGCGAAACCGGCTGAGCGACAGAGCGCTGGCCAACTCGTACATGAATCCCCACGAATCCACGCCTGTGATATTCATCTGCGTCAGCACGGAATTCGGCAATCGAATCAGTTCGACATCGACGTCAGCCGACGCTGATTCAGCCACAGGCTGGTGCGGCACGGCATCGCAGAATCGCGACAGCAACTCAGCGCGAACGTCCTCGATACTGCTGCCACGAGATTGTTGACTAAGTCGTCCGATTTCTTCCTGCAGCGACGTTGCCAGTTTCACTGCCAGGGTTGAAGACTCCGATAATTCGGCATCTGGGATTTCCAGTCGCACTTCGAAGCAGGCCAGAAAGCGACCGGAAACGCAACGATCTCCAAGACCATTGACGCCTTCCCCTGTCAGTGCATCGCCGCGACGAATATCAAGTCGATAAATGGAAAGCAGACCACAAATGACCGATAGCCATCCGGAGAAATCTTTGCCGCAGACGACCATGTCCCAGTGGTCGATCGTCGCAGGATTCTGTCGCAGCGTCACAATTGCGTCTGCACCTGCATCGACCGCCGCAAAAATCTCCGCCAGCCGGTGCCGTCGCTCCTGCAAAGCGTCCAGTGACAGGACATAATCCGAAATCGCTGCCGAATTCTGATCGATGGTCAGCGCCGGCGCCGCGACAGCGTTCATGGCCAATGATTCGACCTGAAACGATTCAGCGAATATAGATCGGACTGCGTGTCGATGTTCGTCGAAGCGGCGCATCAGTGTCGCCGCATCCGGATAGTCCATGCGATGGGCCAGCCACTCTCGTTGACGCTCATCGACCGGCAGTTCGTGAGTTTGCTGATTGTGGAACAGCTGGAGCGAATGCTCAACGGTTCGCAGGAACACATAACCGGCACGCAGGTGTCGATACCATACCGCACTGATCAAACCAAACTCGGCCAGTCGCACAAGCGAATCCAGCGTATTAGAACTTAGAATACGCGGCTCACGTTCCCCGTGAATCAGTTGCAGGCTCTGGACGAGGAATTCCACGTCGCGAATCGATCCGACTCCCAGCTTGACCTCGGAATTCAGTTTTCCCCGTTGACGAAGGCGATATTCAATGCGTTCTTTCATCTGTTGAATACTGCGGCGAATATCCATCGCGGAATCTGTGAACAGCAGAGGGCGGATGCGACTGAGGAATCGGTTTCCAACACCTGCGTCGCCGGCCACCACACGGGCTTTGAGCATTGCCTGTTTTTCCCATGTGGCAGCATCCTGTATCAGATAGTCGGCGTATCCACTGATCGTATTCACCAGCGGCCCCGCCTCGCCCCACGGACGCAGTCGCAAATCGACGCGATACAAAAACCCTGGCGGGATGTCTTCAGCCAGTCCGTCAATTGTCAGCCGCGCCACGCGCTGGACGACTGCCGAATCCTGATCACAGATCAGGACCAGGTCAATGTCGGAGCTGTAGTTGAGTTCTTCGCCGCCATGCTTGCCGAGACTGATCACGGCCAGGGGCAGGTCGGCAATTTTCGCCTCATTCAACGCGAGGTCAAGACAGCACTCCACCATCGCATCCGCAAGCAATGACAATTGAAGTGTGACAAATCTCAGGTCCAGCAGACCGAAGGCATCGCACATCCCGATGCGCAGTACTTCGCGTCGCTGAAAGCGACGGAGTTCGGAGAGCATTTGCGGTCGCTTGCGACCGGATGCCAGTGCCGTCGTGGCTTCCTGCACAAACTGTTCGCGGGACTTCATTTCGGACGTTCGCCCGTGCAGGGCGAGTGTCGTCAGGTAGGGCGGATCGGCCAGGAGGGTCTGAGTCAGAAATGGACTTGCACAGGCCAGCCTTGCCAAGATCCCCAATGCGCGCGGCGTGGCATTGAACAATGCAAACACGTCGAACTGGGCGTGAGCGTTGCGCACATATTGATCGACAACGTTGAGGACAAAATCCTTGAGCGGAGCATCGTGGCAGACGCGCTGCAGACTCCAGTACCAAAGCGGTTCTTCCGATGCAACTGTCTTCGCGTCGGAATCCAGCTCAAGCGTATCACGCCACTGCGATATGATTCGCATCATGGCACGCACGGCTGCTTCCGGCTCAGTAAACCCTGCAGCTCGAAACAGACTCACATTGACCATGAGCTGCGCTTCGGTCAGATTGTCAAAGGATGGCAGCATAGATGTCGAGACGATCCGATGTGCCGTAACACTCAGGCTCTGTTGGAATTGCCCGAATTCGGTTCTGATCCGTTGTGGGGATGCCTGCAACTGCAGATGTCGTATTTGATTCGTTGGGAATGGCGAGTGGAATGGTACCGTCTTCGGTCGATGCACGCTGGGCACAGGCAATCCTTGTCGTAAATCAGAATCCCGGACCAAATCTCTTAAAGCAAAACTATGAGAAATACCTCGAATTCATGGAAAAGTGATGCACGATTCAACGGGAAATCGCATTCAAGCAGAATTGTCTGTACACTTCACAGGACCAAGGTTCGGAACTTGAGCCGAAAGTTGTATTGACGAACCTGAAAAGCGACAACGACGCCCACTGGCAGGAATAAAAGATCCGGGCATGAAGAACGGTGCGAATACCAATCTGCTGGCGTGCCGCATTTCAGCGATCCTGTTGATCGTGCCGGGCACGTTTGGTATCTGGATTACCAGTCCGACAGAAGTCGAATCTGAAGATCTGACTGAACTCATCGAATTGATGGAAGCGTGTCATCTTCGGTGCGCGTCCCGACAAACTGTTGCCCTCAGAGTTGTTGGCGCTGCGTTACGACGTCGTCCTGATTCTGCCAGCGCAGTTGCGTATTGCCGCAATTGTGGGCAGAGAGGTGAGCATTTCGTCTCCGGGCACCTCCCTGGCGGCAGAGCCCTGGCTCCGTTGCTGGTTTAACGTCTTCCTGGTTGTGTAAGGCCCCGGGTATCGCCGCCGCGCTCGCATTCTGAGGCGATGCGGTGTATGGGCCACCGCAACTTTGTCGCTCAGCGCTGGCCCGCCCCACTGTCTGCGCAGCGTCGCCGATGCATTGCATTGGCCGTGCCACCAGGGCGAGCGGAAGATCAGGAACTACCAAGCCGAACAACCGGATGCTAGCGCGTGGCGGCTGATTTTATTAGCCGCAGGGCGCTAGCCCCCGGTTTTCGACGGTAACCAGAAATCTGCCGCTCGCCCAGAAACAAATGGCGGAAAGCGCCGCCGCCGTTGCGGGCGTCTCTGAAATCAATTCGCGTCTGGCTGCCTCAAGGCAGTCCTGCTTCTGCGGGAAGGCACACATTCACTATGGAATCAAGCAAACTCACCTTATCCCGGACTGTTACCAGGGACCTGCTGTCAGGGCTGATCGTCTTTCTGGTCGCATTGCCGCTTTGTCTTGGCATTGCGCTGGCGTCGGGTGCACCGTTATTCTCGGGGCTCGTGGCGGGAATTGTGGGAGGCATCGTTGTCGGGATGCTCAGCGGATCGCACACCAGTGTCACGGGGCCTGCTGCCGGACTGACGGCCATAGTGGCGGCACAGATCGCTAAACTCGGGTCCTTCGAAGCGTTTCTGCTGGCAGTTGTCGTCGGCGGAATTCTTCAAATCATACTGGGATTCATGAAAGCCGGAGCACTTTCGGCGTTCTTTCCGTCGAGCGTCATCAAGGGCTTGCTGGCTGCGATCGGTGTGATTCTGATTCTGAAGCAGATTCCCCATTTGGTGGGATACGACAGCGATCCTGAGGGCGAAATGTCGTTCCAGCAGCCTGATCAGGAGACCACGATATCGGAAATCCTGCGGATGTTCAGTGATCAGTTGCACGTCGGAGCCCTGACGATCGGATTTTGCTCGGTGGCACTGCTGGTATTCTGGGACAAGACCCGGAGATTGAAAAACTCATTGGTTCCCGGGCCGCTGGTGGTCGTGCTTCTGGGTGTCCTGATGTCGCGCGTCTTCAGAGGGTTTGGTGCGACGTGGACCATTGCATCGGAACAAAGCGTTCAGGTGCCCGTCGCCGAAAGCGTCGAACAGTTTTTGGGATTCCTTCAGTTTCCTGATTTCACTCAGATGCTGAATCCGGCGGTCTATGTCGGCGGCATCACAATCGCCGTGGTCGCGTCGCTTGAAACTCTGTTGAACCTTGACGCAGTTGATAAGCTCGACAGGAAGCAAAGATTGTCACCGCCCAGTCGTGAGCTGCTGGCTCAGGGCGTGGGCAACGTGGCCTCCGGGCTGCTGGGTGGTCTTCCCGTAACCTCGGTCGTCATTCGTGGTTCCGTGAACATTAACGCCGGGGCGGAATCAAAACTCTCTGCGATATTCCATGGCATTCTGTTGCTGGTGTGCGTTGCAGTGCTGCCAGCTTACCTGAACGCAATTCCTCTTTCGTGCCTTGCCGCGATTTTGCTGCTCACGGGATTCAAGCTTGCCAGCCCAGGTCTGTTTCGTCAGATGTGGTCCGAAGGATTCTACCAGTTCCTGCCATTTATTCTGACTCTGGTTTCAATCGTGCTGACGGATCTCCTGATCGGTATTCTGATCGGTCTGGCCGTCAGTCTCACCTTTATTCTGTACAGCAATCTGCGGCGACCAATTCGTCGTATAAGGGAGAAGCATGCTGGCGGTGACGTGCTGCATATTGAGCTGTCGAATCAGGTGAGTTTTCTGAACCGAGCCGCATTGGAAAGCGCCATGCGTGAGGCACCGACGGGCAGCCGCCTGTTGCTGGACGCGCGACGCACGGATTACATCGATCCGGATGTTCTGAGTCTGATTCGAGAGTTCAGGGATGTGACCGCTCCGGCCCACAGTATTCAGGTGCACCTGCTGGGGTTTCGCAGTCACTACATGCATGACGACGTGGTGGAAACAGTGGACCTGGCACCTCAGGAACTGCGCGATCAGCTGACGCCGAAGATTGTCCAGGAAATACTGGCTGAGGGCAACGTGCGGTTTATCGAGGGGCATCCTTTGGATCGTGCCTTTCGTCCTTCCTGCGATCGCAGCGCCCAGGAACCACGTGCGATAGCTGCCATTATCACAGGCATCGACTCGCGAACGCCCGTGGAAATGGTTTTTGACCTTGCACTCGGTGATGCGTATGTCGTCCGGATGCCCGGAAATGTTGTGGGCTCCCGTGCAACAGGCGGACTTGAGTTCGCCGTGATCAACGGTGCAAAGCTGATCGTGGTGATGGGACATACTCAAAGTCGACTGGTGACCGCTGCATTTCGACGGCGGGCGTCTCTGACGAGAGACGCAGAAGTGGATGGTTGCCTGAATCTGGAGTCGGTGCTTGATGACATCGCAATATCAATTGATGCCTCGGATGCCGAACGTTATGCCGGCCTGAGCGATGTTGAGAAGCAGGATCTGGTCGATACTGTTTCCCGTCGATATGTGGCCCGGGCTGTTCAACAGGTACTGCAACTCAGCCTAGCCATCAGGAACGCCATTGCAAAAGGTCAGGTGATGATTGTCCCGGCGATGTACGATGTGACCTCGAGTCGCGTCGAATTCCTCGGATAGCAACACGGTGATGGGCTGCGCAGTCTGAGTTCCGGCAGACGGAGCAGAAATCTGAATTCAGGAGTATCAGTGATGGCAGAGAATATTGTACTGAAGAATGCACCCGTGGAGGTTCTGCGTACCGCGCGGATGGCTGTCGTGCAGCGCAGCATGCTGGCAGGTATTGCGGTCGCCATGGTGGCAGTGCCTTTGTGCGTGGGAATTGCCGCCATCAGTCCCGGAATTCCCGCCTGGGCCGGGATTCTCAGTGGCATCATTGGTGGGGTTCTGGTGGGCAGTATCAGTCGTTCCCGGACGGCGATCACCGGACCTACGGCCGGCTTGACGGCCGTGGTTACCACACAGCTGGCGCTGCTCGGCTCTTTCGAAGCGCTGCTGCTGGCAGTGATGTTCGCCGGACTCCTGCAGATTATTCTGGGGTGTGTGAGAACCGGAAGTGTCGCCGCATTTTTCCCCTCATCAGTGATTCGGGGTCTCCTGTTCGCGATTGGTATCATCCTGATTCTGAAGCAGGTCCCTCACGTCCTTGGCCACGATACAGACCCCGAGGGCGAAATGGCGTTTCTGCAGCCGGACCGTGAAAATACGTTCTCTGAGCTGGCTGAACTCACTCGCGATATTCATCCTGGAGCGGCAACGGCTGGTTTACTGTCGATTGGTCTGATGCTGGCGTGGGGCCGCGTGCGGAGGCTCCGGCGGTTTCCTGTCCCCGTGCAACTGATCGTCATCGTCCTTGGCATTGCACTGAACCTGCTGTTCCAGAGAATCGGCGGTCGATGGACCATTCAGGCCATCCATCTGATTCAGTTACCCGCGCTGGACCATGAGCGGGGAGCTCTCGGGATCCTGACGTTGCCCGCGTTCAGCCAGTGGAATAATCCATTAGTCTATCAGGCCGCGCTTTTCATCGCTCTGGTGGCATCACTGGAATCACTTCTCGGTCTCGAATCACTGGCCAAACTCGATCCCGACCAGCGGAAGAATGCCCTGAACCGTGAACTTGTGGCGCAGGGCAGCGGAAATCTGTGCTGCGGACTTCTGGGTGGTCTTCCGGTTACAGTTGAGATCGTCCGCAGCGCGACAGGACTGCATTCCGGTGGTCGGTCGCGTGTGACGATGATTACGCAGGGAATTCTGTTACTGCTGGTGATCTTTGTTCCGTCAATCGTCAACAGCATTCCATTGGCCAGCGTCGCGGCGATTCTGTTGTTCACCGGGATGCGACTCTGTGACCTCCGTGTGTTCCGGCAGATGTGGAAATCCGGTCGCTACCAGTTTTTGCCTTTCATGGCCACGATCATTCCCATTATCCTCTCAGACCTGCTGGTTGGCATTCTGATCGGGCTTGCGATCAGCATCACGTTTATTCTGAACAGTAATCTGCGCCGGCCTCTCAGACGTGTCCTGGAACGGCATCTTGGTGGTGACGTGCTGCACATTGAGCTTGCGAACCAGGTGAGCTTCCTCAATAGGGCCGTGTTGGAAAATACTCTCCGTGAAGTACCCCGGGATACGCATGTGCTGCTGGATGCGCGAGGGACTGATTATATTGATGCCGACGTGCTGAGTCTGATCGAGGAGTTTCGTACGGTGACAGCTCCCGTGCAGGGAGTTGAGGTCAGTCTGCGAGGTTTCCGTCAGAAGTATCTGCTGGAAGATGAGATTCGTTACGTGGATTATTCGACTCAGGAACTTCAGCAGCAGATGACTCCGCTGCAGGTGCTGAGAGTGCTCAAAGAAGGTAATGAACGATTTCTGTCAGGACATCACCTGACGCGTGACCTGCGACGTCAGCTGAATGCAACGGCTGTGGGACAACATCCGCTCGCCGTTGTGCTCAGCTGCATCGATTCCCGCACTCCCGTCGAACTGATTCTGGACCTGGGGCTTGGCGATGTCTTCAGCGTCCGGGTTGCAGGAAATGTGATCAGTCCAAAAGTTCTGGGAAGTATGGAATACGGTTGTGCGGTGGCCGGAGCAAAAGTTGTGCTCGTGATGGGGCATACGAGCTGCGGTGCGGTCGGCGCGGCTGTTACGCTGGCGGGGTCAGCGACATCCACAGAAGAAGCGACCGGCTGTCAGCATCTGGATGCAATTCTGCAGGACATTCAGGCTCACCTTGACCCTGCGACACTGGGGGATGTGAAATCTCTGAGCGACTCCGATCGTCAAGCACTCATTGATGATGTGGCTCACGCGAGTGTGATGCATATTGTTGTCGATATTCTGGCCCAGAGTCGCACGCTGGCAAAACTCGTCGGCGAAGGGCGAATCGCGATTGTAGGATCGATGTATAATGTCACAAGTGGCGAGATTCACTTCATTAAAGATTCGGCCGTGGGTCTGTCGGAGATGGAGCTTGACAGCGTATTGTCGCCATGCATGGATGCGAGTGAGTTGGACATTTATTAGGCGAGCGGTAGTAGAAAACATAGAGGCGAAGGACTTAAAAGAGACGTTAAATGCCCTTTCAGCCAGCGCGGTGACTGCGGCGGAATCCGGCGTCGTCGAATCGCGCCACTGCAACATGATTCGCATCATGG
>Ga0105047_10013526_pt1 | contig 13036 bp, 11 predicted proteins | sample MAT04_FD_78384 | JGI IMG/M metagenome (GOLD analysis project Ga0105047, IMG submission 78384) | Freshwater microbial communities from Lake Fryxell liftoff mats and glacier meltwater in Antarctica - MAT-04 (megahit assembly) | ecosystem: Environmental > Aquatic > Freshwater > Ice > Liftoff... | reverse complement strand
TCACGCTGGCCATGGACTGGACCATGGCCGACGCCGCTGGAGCCGCCCTCAAGCCGCGCTCCGTTTCATTCCCCGTCATCTTCATCCGCGAGGGCGACGTCTGGCGCTTCCTGGGCGAGCTTTGGGAAACCGTCACCGCGCCCGCCGATCCCGCCACCGGCTTCCACGGCACCAGCATCAGCTTCGACCCCGGCCTCCGCGAAACCGCCGAGGGCCTCGCCGCCCTCATGCCCGCGATCCGCAAAAGCGTCGATCAAAGCTTCGGCCTCAACATCGCCCGTAACCAAACCGTCAAGCTCTACACCACGACCAACCATCTGCTCGCCTCCATCTACCTCTCCTACGCAGACCCCATCGGCGGCTGGAACGAGCCCGGCGAAGCCATCAAGCTCCTCATCCGCACCGGCCGCACGCCTGAACGCTTCCAATCAACCCTCGCGCACGAATACGGCCACGTCGCCACCTTCGAGCTCGGCCCTAAAGCCACCAACATGCCCTGGTGGGCCCTCGAAGGCGTCGCCGAATACGTCGCCCGGCCCTTCCGCCACGACGGCGCTCTCCGCACCGATCGCCGCGTCCGCCAGTGGCATAAAGAAGGCCGCCTCGCCGACTGGCCCGCGATGGCCGACTTCCGCAACACCGCCGACAACCTCACGGGCCAGGTCTACACCCAGAGCGAACACTTCATCGCGTTCCTCACCGACCGCTTCGGCGACGCCGCCCGCAACCGCTGGCTCACCATCATGGCCCAAGGCCGCGGCGTCGACGAAGCGACCCGCGAAGTTACCAAACTCACCTTCGAAGAACTCGACGCCCAGTGGCGCGGCACGCTCGAGCTTCTGCCCGCCGAGAGCCCGTGATCGGCCCTACCGATACCATCCACGGTAGTAATCCCGCCGCACATCCCTCCGCTCGGGCAGAAAGAACAAGAACGTCGTCGGCGAAGTGCTCACCGTGATGTACCGCCGCCGATCCAGCGACGCCCGCGGCTCCTCGGGCCACTGCGCCGTCGCCAACAGCGGCTGCGCTTCACGAACACTCAACGCACCGTCACGCCGCCCAAACTCCGCGCCATCCGCCGACGCGATCGCACCCGCCAGCTCCGGCCTCACAAACACCGCCTCGCTCGCCGTCCCCAGCGTCCCACCCACCGGCAACGCCCCCCGTGGCACAGTCGACGCGCAGCCCACCAGCCCCCAGGCCGCCAGCGCCGCCGCCGCCAAGACCGATCTGCTCACCAATCTCCCGCTCATCATCGTGGCTCCACAGCGCGACATACAAACCGCGCCCACACCACCCGGGCAACCGCCGTGCCCAACTGCGTCGCCTCCTTGCAGCCCGATTCAGCCCAGCCAACCCCGCGATTACCGGACCAACCACCCCGCCCGCCCACACTGTCGCGGCCACACCACACCGTGGTATGACTGCGCCCCGCCGCCATGTGACCAGCCTGCCCACCTCCCCCGCCCGTTCAAATACCCGAGGTGCGATTCGAACGCACGACCTGCGCTTTAGGAAAGCGCTGCTCTATCCAGCTGAGCTACCCGGGCACGCCGAAAGTCTATGCGCCCCTCCCCTGAGACCGGCCACGCGCGGCGTCGTCCGTCGCCCCCCGAGCGCCCCTCGTCAACGTCACGGCCCGCGCTTCCTCAGCCTCGCCGCCCCGCCCTCGCCAGCCCCGCGCTCGCCGCAGCCAACCGAGTGGCTCCGGTGGCCCAGGCCCGCGCAATAACGCCCCGGCCCGCCCGGCCAACCGCCGTTGCTGCCATCGCCCGACGCCGAGGTCATCTACCAGAGCGCCGCGTTCAAACTCTTCGAGAACGTCAACAGCAAGCCCGGACGGCCCGCCTGCTCACTCGCCGATCTTCTTGATCGTGATCGACTCGTTGCTGGTATCCAGCACCGACCCCGGCGCTTCGCTCGGCTTCTCGCCCAGCTCGATCGTCGCCGAGTTCTTGCTCTTAGTCTTGGCCATCACCCCGTCCATCTTGATGCTCCCGTTGCTCGTAGACGCCTTCAGCACCCCGCTGAACGCCGGCCCAAACGAGAACACGATCGACCCGTTCGACGTGTCCAGGTTCACAGGCCCCGGGTTCGTCGGCAACAGCTCCACGGTGATCTTCGCGTTGCTCGAATCCGCCTTCACCTTCCCCGGCGCCTTGATCACCTTGATCGACCCGTTCGACGACTCCGCCACCACGGGCCCGCCCGGAGCCGTAATCGTGATCACCCCGTTGCTCGTACTTGCGTTCACCGGTCCGTCCTGATCATCGACCGCGATCGCGCCGTTGCTGCTGACCAGCACGGCCGACCCGTCCATCCCCGCGACGGTGATCGAGCCGTTGGACGTCTTGATGTCGATGTTCTTCCCATCGGGCACCTTGATCTCCATCGACGCCCCCTCGGAGCCCTGCCGCCCGGGCGCGGGCCACTCAACAGAGATAGACAGCTCGCCCGACGCTCCGCGCACCGCCACCACCTTCACCTGATCCAGCCGCTCCTGCGTCCTGGCCCGCACCTCGGCGTTGATCGTCGCCTCCGGCACATTCGCCGCGGTCAGCTTCACAGACCCGTTCTCGCTCCGCACCTTGACGGCCGACCCCGCCACATGGCTCAAGCTGACCACACGCGTCCCCTTGAACGGCGCCTGATCCCAGCCTGAAACCACACAGCCACCCAACACCGAAAAACTGATGAGGGCCGCCGGACCGATGAATCGCGCAGTCGTGAGCATCGAAGTCAACCTCCAGTTAGAGACCGCTGCCTTATTTGGGCACCGCCCGTCACAGTTTCGTCCCGAGTCACCAATATACCCGATCGCACCGCCCGGGCCGCCGCCAACGACCCCTCACCCAACCCCCTCTAAACCCCGCACGCCCCAACCGTCCCCTCCCAACTTGGCCCTTTGGCAATTTGGCCATTTAGTAATTTGGCCCTCCGCCGCCGGGTACTCTTCCCACCTGTCCCCATTTACCGGAGTCCGCACCATGCGTTCGACCGTTGCCTGTCCTAGCCGCTCTCCCCGCCTTTGGCTCAGTCGCACCGCCGCGGCTCTCACCGCCGCCGTGATCGCCTTCGCCCCGGCCGCGCTGGCCCAGCCCGCCGCCGCCCCCAAAACCCTCAAAATGGCCATGCGGACCGACGGCCCCAAAAGCCTCGACCCCGCCGAGGGCTCCACGCAGTACGACAACATCGCCTGTTCGCAAATGTACGAGACGCTGCTGACGTTCCAATACGCCAGCCCTAAGGACCTCGAGGCCCTCCTCCTCGCCGACATGCCCAAGTCCGCCGACGGCGGCCTCACCTGGGACTTCAAGCTCCGCGACGACGCCTTCTTCCACGACGCCGACTGCTTCCCCTCGGGCCAGGGCCGCAAGATCAACACCGACGACGTCTTCTACTCCCTCAAGCGTCTCGCCGACAAGCGCCTCAAGCTCAAGAACTGGTGGCTCTTCGAGGGTGCCGTCAAGGGCTTCGACGCGTTCAAGGAAGCCCAAAACACGGCGCTCGACGCCTCCGGCAAGTTCGACTACGACGCCCCCGTCTCCGGCTTCGTCAAAAAGTCCGACTCCGAGTTCTCGATCGTCCTCAACAAGCCCGTGTACCGCTTCCTCTACACCCTTGCCCAGTTCCAGACCAGCATCGTCCCGCGTGAAGCCGTCGAGAAGTACGCCGTCGACTTCTCCCGCAAGCCCGTCGGCACCGGCCCCTTCGTCTTCGAACGCTGGGAGCCCAAGCAGCTCCTCCACATCAACCGCAACCCCAAGTACCGCACCGTCCTCTATCCCGCCCGCGAGGCCTGGAGCCGCGACGACCGCCGCCGCCGCCTCGACCGCGCCGCCGGACAGAAGATCCCCTTCGTCGACCGCATGGAGTTCTCCATGTTCGTCCAGGACCAGCCCATGTGGCTCGAGTTCGACAAGGGCAACCTCGGCTACATCGAAGTCCCCAACGACTTCTTCGAACAGGCCTTCGACAAACGCACCAAGCAGCTCAAGCCCGAACTCGCCGCCAAAGGCGTCACGGCCCACAACGACCAGCTCCTCGACTTCGTCTTCAACGGCTTCAACATGGCCGACCCCGTCGTCGGCGGCCTCACCTCCGAACGCCGCGCCCTCCGCCAGGCCATCCACCTCGCCATCGACCTCAACGAGCTCAACGAAGCCTTCTACCAGGGCATCAACGTAATCTTCGACGGCCCCATCCCCGTGGGCCTCGACGGCCACCCCGAGGGCGGCAAAGCCCCCGTCTCCTTCCGCGGGCCCGACCTCGAACGCGCTAAAAAGAAACTCGCCGACGCCGGCTGGCCCAACGGCAAAAACGCCGCCGGCGAAACCCTCACCATCCGCTACTACACCTCCAGCTCCCTCCTCAACCAGCAGATCTCCGAGATGTACAAGCGCCAAATCGAACGCCTGGGCATTAACTTCCAGCCCGTCCTCCTCGACTTCTCCACCCTCATCGAAAACGTCAACAACAAAAAAGCGCCCATGTTCGGCTTCGCCTGGGGCTCCGATTACCCCGACGCCGAAAACAACCTCGCCCTCTTCTACGGCCCCAACGAGTCCCCCGGCTCCAACCACTACAACTACAAAAACCCCGAATACGACGCCCTCTACGAGAAAATCCTCCCCATGTCCCCCTCCCCCGAACGCACCAAAATCTACGAGCAGATGCGCGACATCCTTATCAACGACGTCCCCTACACCGGCTCCATGGGCCGCACCCGCTTCTACCTCATGGCCCCCTGGATCCTCAACGCCCGCCCCACCGAACGCACTTGGTCCTGGTTCAAATACCTCGACGTCGACCCCGCCAAACTCCCCCGCTAAGCCCCTCGCCCTGCCTACCCCCATGCCCCGCACGGGGCGTCCTGTTCTCCGCCGCATCTATTTGGCAATTAGACAGTTTGACCATTTAGCAACTTGGAACCATGCTCTCCTACATCTTCCGCAAACTCCTGTACAACATCCCCGTCTACCTGGGCATCATCCTCTTCGTCATGCTCGCCCTCCGCGTCAACGATCCCGTCGGCGCCTACCTCGGCAAAAACGCTACCCCCGAATCCATCGCCGCCTTCCGCAAGGACATGAAGCTCGACCAGCCCTTCATCCTCCAATACGGCTCCTTCCTCGCACGCACCGTCTCCCTCGACTTCTCCGAACGCTCCTGGGAACGCAAGCAACCCGTTGGTGAAATCCTCGCCGACGCCCTCTGGCCCAGCCTCTCGATCACCGTCCCCGCCCTCCTCCTCACCACCTTCGTCGCCATCGGCGTCGCGCTCGTCGCCGCCTATTGGCGCGGCAGCCTCACCGACCGCATCCTCATGTTCTCCGCCGTCATCGGCATGAGCATCTCACTCCTCGTCTACGTCGTCCTCGGGCAGTACTTCGGGGCCTATTGGCCCCAACGCGAGCTCGGCCTCAACTGGTTCGCCGTCTCAGGCTGGGAGCCACTCTTCACACCCGCCGGCCTCCGCCCCGACAACTGGCTTCACTACGCGCTCCTCCCCGTCATCATCTCCGTCGTCCTCACCATCGGCTACGACACCCGCTTCTACCGCGCCGTCATGGTCGAGGAAACCGGCAAAGACTACATCGTCACCGCCATCGCCAAGGGCGCCTCCAAGCCCAAGATCATGTTCGTGCACATGCTCAAAAACGCCATGATCCCCATCATCACCCACGTGATGATCACCATCCCCTTCCTCATCTCCGGCTCCATCGTCATGGAGACCTACTTCCGCATCCCCGGCATGGGCCAGACCCTCATCACCGCCATCAACTCCAAAGACTTCCCCGTCATCCAGGCCTTCACCGCCGTCTTTGCCGCCCTCTTCATCGCCACCAACATCCTCACCGACGTCCTTTACGCCGTGTTCGACCCCCGCGTCCGCCTGTCTTAGTTTGGCCCCTTGACAGTTCGACCATTTAGCAGTTTGGACCCACCTCCCTGCTCACCGCCTTCCGAAAATCCCGCGGCTTCGGCAAGTTCACCCGCAACCGATGGGCCATGTTCTCCATGGCCATCATCCTCGTCTACCTCGCCATCGCTCTCTGGATCTTCTCCCTCGAATCCATCAACGCCGTCGGCAAAGCCACCAACACCTTCGACTTCAATAGCCATCCCCTCTTGGGAGCCTTCCTCCCCGAACGCACCGCCGAACGCGCCGGCCCCCGCTGGCTCCCCGGGTTCGGCTCCGCCCAAAGCGACTCGCGCCGGCTCGATCAGGCCGACTTCCTCCTCCAGTTCGCCGAGGGCGCCGCCAACCAGGCCGCCAAGTCCGATTCCCCAGACGAACAGCGCCGCAGCTTCGCCCTCCCGCAAAACCGCCTTGCCGAACGCCGCCTGCCCGATCTGGCCCTCGCCGAGTTCAAGCCCTTGCTCGAACAGGCCCAGGCGAGCTTCCGCTCGCTCGATGAAACCCGTCGCCGCCGCGTCGAGCTTGCCAAAGCCGCCACGGCCTTCGACCGCATCGCCCCGCTCCTCAAGTCCTGGTCCACCTCCGCCACGCTCGACGCCGGCGATCTCCAAAGGCTCCGCGCCGATCTGGCCGCGAGCCTCGAAGAGCTCTCGTTCATCGCCCAGGACTACGCCAAGTTTGCACCTGCCACCGACCCCCTCGCCGCCCACGACGGCCGCGCCCTCGAAGACGCCGCCTCCGCCCTCGCCAACGTCGCCCCCGCCGCTTCGCCCGTCGACCAAAACCTCCTCGACGCCTACCGCGTTGCCATGGTTGCGGCCGACAAAGCCATACCCGCCCCCACGCCCGAGACCATCGCCCGCATCGAGGCCGACGTCGCCAAGCTCATGCCCTATCCCACGGGCCTCGCGGGCCGTGTCTACGACCTCCGCCTCGCCCTCGGCACCGACGCCCAAGGCCGCTCCATCCTCATCCGCGGCATCTACTCCGCCAAGGTCGCCATCCAGGTCGGCGTCATCGTCGCCCTCGGCGCCGTCCTCTTCGGCTCATTCCTCGGGGCCTCCGCCGCCTACTTCGGCGGCCGCACCGACCACGCCGTCGCCTGGCTCTACTCCACCCTCTCCTCCCTCCCCCAGCTCGTCCTCCTCGCCGTCCTCACCTTCATGTTCCTGGGCAGCCGCGTCGAAAACACCCTCATCCCCATCTACGCCGCCCTCGGCATGACCTTCTGGATCGGCCCCTGCCGCGTCATCCGCGGCGAAGTCCTCAAAGCCAAAGAACTCGAATACGTCCAGGCCAGCCGCGCCATGGGCTTCGGCCGCTTCTACATCCTCCTCAAGCACATCCTCCCCAACACCTCCCACCTCATGTTCATCCAGTTCTCCCTCCTCTTTATCGCCGCCATCAAGAGCGAGGTCATCCTCACCTTCCTGGGCCTGGGCCTCAAAGAAGGCGCGTCCTGGGGACTCATGATCTCCCAGGCCGCCCCCGAAGTCGTCAACGGCCTCTTCTGGCAGATCGGCGCCGCCACCGTCCTCATGCTCGTCCTCGTCCTCGCCTTCAACGTCGTCTCCGACGCCCTCCAAGACGCCTTCGACCCCAAGCACGTCGGCTGACCCGCACACCCCTCCCCGCATCGAGAGCCCCATGCCCAAGCAGAAGCCCGACCGCAAGGCCAAGTCAGACCCCAAGCCCAAGCTCGACCCCGCGCCCAAGGCCCTCAAGCGCATCGTCCGCGATCTGCCCCAGCCCCTGGGCCAGATCATCGTCATTCAGGAGATCGAGGCTCCCGACGTCGACGCCGTCCGCATCCCCACCGACCAGGCCGACCAGTACGACGCCTTCCGCCTGCTCTCCCAACTCCCCGAGATCGCCGACGCCGCCCGAGAGGTCCTGGGCCTCGAACGCTTCGTCATCGAGCAGACCTCCATCGTCCCCGTCATGCGCACCGAAGACGACGACCAGCACTACGGCCTCGTCGTCGCCTTCTACACCGCCGACGAGGGCGTCGTCCAATGCCTCGTCATCCCCTTCGAAGATGGCACCGAGATCCGCGTCTCACAGGCCACCGAAGAATGAACGCGACCACCCCCATCCTCCAGGTCCGCAACCTCTCCACCTGCTTCCGCACAGACCGCGGCGTCGTCACCGCCGTTGACGACGTCTCCTTCGACGTCTTCCCCGGCGAAACCCTCGGCATCGTCGGCGAATCCGGCTGCGGCAAAACCGTCACCTCCAAATCCATCATGCGCCTCCTCCCCGAGCGCACCAGCTTCATCAAGACCCAATCCCGCGTCCTCTTCGACGGCCTCAACCTCGCCCACGCCCCAGAGCCCGAGCTCCGCAAGATCCGTGGCAAACGCATCGCCATGATCTTCCAGGAGCCCATGACCTCCCTCAACCCCGTCTTCACCGTCGGCTGGCAGATCGAAGAAGCCCTCAAATATCACACCACACTCGACTCCTCCGCCCGCCGCAAACGCGTCGTCGAAATGCTCAAGCTCGTTGAGATCCCCAACCCCGACCAACGCGCCGGCGAATACCCACACCAGCTCTCCGGCGGCATGCGCCAACGCGTCATGATCGCCATCGCGCTCTGCTGCGAACCCGCCATCCTCATTGCCGACGAACCCACCACCGCGCTCGACGTCACCATCCAGGCCCAGATCCTCCAGCTCATGGACGGCCTCAAACGCCGACTCGGCACCGCCACCATCCTCATCACCCACAACCTGGGCGTTGTCGCCCAGATCTGCGACCGCGTCCTCGTCATGTACGCCGGACGCGTCGCCGAACAGGGCAGCGTTCGCCAGATCTTCCACGAGCCCCAACACCCCTACACCGCCGCCTTGCTCCGCTCCATCCCCAAAGCCGGCCGCAAAGTCCCCGGCCAACGCCTCTCCGTCATCGAAGGCATCGTCCCCAGCCTCTTCGACCTCCCTGCCGGCTGCCGCTTTCAAGGCCGCTGCGCCTTCAAGCAGCCACGCTGCGTCGAGCAAGAGCCCACCCTCCTCCCCGTCGGCGCTGCCGGCGGCCACGACGCCTCCCCCTCCGGCCTCGCCACCGGCCGCGCCGTCCGCTGCCACTTCCCCATAACCTCTGCTCCAACGCGCCCTTCCGCGCACGCCTAAGCCCCGCCTCCGCCTAGCCTTGAGCCTTCACCTCTCCGGAGTCAGACCATGTCCATCCTCACACTCGCCCAGATCCGCACCGACCTCCTCTTCGTCGGCATCATCCTCGGCCTGGGCGCCCTCGTCGCCTTCATCGCCCCCTTCTTCCCCGCCGTCCGCCGCAACAACGCCATCCTCGCACCCTGCATCGTCATCATCACCCTCGTCCTCAGCCTCGCCGCCGTCTTCGGCCTCCTCGTCGTGATCCACGCCGCCAGCGCCTGAGCCGCGGCCCGCGCGGGCCAACACGCCCACATGCCCCTCCTCCAGGTCCGCAACCTCGTCAAACACTTCCCCGTCCGCGGCGGCGTCTTCAACTCCGTCGTCGGGAACGTCCACGCCGTCAACGGCGTCTCCTTCGAAATCGACAAAGGCGAAGTCCTCGGCATCGTCGGCGAGTCCGGCTGCGGCAAATCCACCCTCGGCAAAATGGTCATCCGACTCATCGAGCCCACCTCCGGCTCCGTCAGCTACGACGGACAAGACCTCACCACCCTCGACCACGCCGGCATGATGCCCCTCCGCCGACGCATGCAGATCATCTTCCAGGATCCCTACTCCTCCCTCAACCCCCGCCTCACCGTCGCCGCCCTCCTAAACGAGGTCATCCGCTTCCACGACATCATCGACGCCACCGACCCTGCCGAGACCGACCGCTACATCGATTCCCTCCTCGACAAAGTCGGCCTCCGCCCCGAAGCCAAGCACAAGTTCCCCCACGAGTTCTCCGGCGGTCAACGCCAACGCATCGGCATCGCCCGCGCCCTCGCCGTCAAGCCCGATTTCATCGTCGCCGACGAGCCCGTCTCCGCACTCGACGTCTCCATCCAGGCCCAGGTCCTCAACCTCATGATGGACCTCAAAGACGAGTTCGGCCTCACCATGATGTTCATCTCGCACGACCTCAAAGTCGTCGAGCACTTCTGCGACCGCGTCATGGTCATGTACCTCGGCTTCTCCGCCGAGCTCCTCCCCGCAGACGACCTCCACGCCCGCGTCCAGCACCCCTACTCCAAAGCCCTCCTCGGCGCCAACCCCATCGACGACCCCGACGACCGCCGCCCTCTCACCGTCCTCCAAGGCGACGTCCCCAGCCCCTACACCCTCCCCAAAGGCTGCCCCTTCGCCGGCCGCTGCCCCCTCGTCATGGACCGCTGCCGCAACGAGCACCCCAAGCTCGAAATCAAAAAAGCCGGCCACCCCGTCGCCTGCTTCGCCGTCGAATAACCTCCAACCCCGCCGCGCTCCAACATGAGCCGTATCGACCTCCACACACACATCCTCCCCGAACGCTGGCCCTCATGGACCCGGCGCACCGGTTACGCCGGCTGGATCGAACTCGCCCACCACACCCCCGGCTGCGCCCGCATGGAGCAAACCCTCCCCGACGGCTCCCGCAAATCCTTCCGCGACATCGCCGCTAACTGCTGGGACCCCGCCCTCCGCCTCCGCGAGATGGACTCAGCCCGCATCGATCTCCAAGTCCTCTCCACCGTCCCCGTCATGTTCTCGTCATGGGCCAAACCCCACGACGCCCTTGACCTCCACCGCCTCCTCAATGATCACATCGCCGAAGTCGCCCGCGCCCACCCGCGCCGCTTCGCCTCTCTCGCCTGCGTCCCGCTGCAAGACCCCGACCTCGCCTGCCGCGAGCTCGAACGCTGCGTCAACTCCCTCGACTTCCGCGGCGTCCAGATCGCCACCCACGTCAACGGCCAAAACCTCGACGAGCCCGCCCTCTTCCCCTTCTTCCAAACCGCCGCCCGACTCAACGCCGCCGTCTTCGTCCATCCCTGGGACATGCTCGCCCCCGAACGAACCGCACGCTACTGGATGCCCTGGCTCGTCGGCATGCCCACCGAGACCACCATCGCCATCAGCTCCGTACTCTTCAGCGGACTCCTCGACAAGCTCCCCACGCTCCGCATCGGCTTCGCCCACGGCGGCGGCTCCTTCCCCGGCACCCTCGGCCGCATCGCCCACGGCTTCGCCGCCCGACCCGACCTCTTCCCCCCCGACGCCCACCCGCCGCACCACTATCTCGCCAACCCCGCCACCAACACCCCCGCGCGCTTCTGGGTCGATTCCCTCACCCACGAGCCCCACGCCCTCCGCACCCTCCTCCGCGTCATGCACCCGCGCCGCGTCGCCCTCGGCTCCGACTACCCCTTCCCCCTCGGCGAAGCCCTCCCCGGCAGCCTCATCGACACCATGCCCGAACTCGACGCCCCCACCCGCGCCCACCTCTTTTCCGGCGCCGCCGCCGAGTTCCTCGCCCTTACGCCCGGGTCATTCGCCTAATCTGGCCCATGCCCCTCACCGCCGCCCTCCGCAACCAGTTCGAGGCCCACGCGCCCTTCGCTCTCACGCTCGACGTCGCCGATCCCCTACGCGCCGCCCGCGACGAGTTCTTCATCCCCAGCGGCCCCGACGGCCACCCCGTCGTCTATCTCTGCGGAAACTCCCTGGGCCTCCAGCCCCGCGCCGTCCACGCCGCCATCCACAAACACCTTGACGACTGGGCCCGCCTCGCCGTCGAGTCCCACTTCCACGGCCACGATCCCTGGAAGCTCTATCACAAAGCCTTCGCCGAGCCTCTCGCACGACTCGCCGGCGCCAAGCCCGTCGAAGTCGTCGCCATGAACGGCCTCACCGTCAACCTCCATCTGCTCATGACCTCCTTCTACCGACCCACCGGCCGCCGAACCAAGATCGTCATCGAAGACACCGCCTTCCCCTCCGATTCCTACGCCGTCGCATCCCAGGCCCGCCTCCACGGCCTCGACCCCGCCACCACCATCCTCCGCCTCAAGCCCCGCCCCGGCGAACACACCCTCCACACCGAAGACATCCTCGCCACCATCCGCGAGCACGGCCCAGACCTCGCCCTCGTCATGCTCGGCGCCGTCAACTACCTCACCGGCCAGTGGTTCGACATGCCCGCCATCACCGCCGCCGCCCACGACGCCGGCGCCATCGTCGGCTGGGACTGCGCCCACGCCATCGGCAACGTCCCCCTCAAGCTCCACGACATCAACGCCGACTTCGCCGTATGGTGCTCGTACAAGTACCTCAACAGCGGCCCCGGCGCAATCGCCGGCGCCTTCGTCCACGAACGTCACGCTCGCAGCTTCGAGCTCCCCCGACTCGCCGGCTGGTGGGGCCACGACGAGGCCACCCGCTTCAAGATGGGCCCCGACTTCTCCCCCAGCATCGGCGCCGACGGCTGGCAGATCGCCAACCCCCCCATCTTCTCCGCCGTCCCCCTCCGCGTCTCCCTCGACCTCTTCGACCGCTTCGGCATCGCCGCCTTGCGCGAAAAGTCCATCAAGCTCACCGCCTACGCCCAATGGTGGATCGAACACCTCAACCACCGCGCCGCCCAAAGCGCCGCCAGCAGTGGGGGCCCACCCGCCATCACCATCCTCACCCCCTCCGATCCATCCCGCCGCGGCTGCCAGCTCTCCCTCACCGTCGCCCAAGACCCCCGCGCCTTCCACTCTGCCCTCAATGCCGCCGGCGTGATGTGCGACTTCCGCGAACCCAACGTCGTCCGCATCGCACCCACCCCGCTCTACAACTCCTACCACGACATCTACCGCTTCGGCCACACCCTCGCCAACCACCTCCACCTGCAACCCTGATCCCCAGCCTCGCCTCCGCGCCCTCGGCTTCAGCCAGGAATCTGCCGCGCTTTGGGTATCCTCCGGACGGGCTCTTTTCCCTCCCCCTCCGCGCGCGGTTCAAACAGAATCCGTGTAACCGCCGCGCCCCGCTCTTTCGCCTCTCTTCGTCCCCTTCGCGACCTTCGCGGTGCATACCTCCGACTCATGCCCCGTAACGGAATTCGCTCAGGCCTTCGCCGCCCCCGCACCACCAGCCGGCGGCTCCCAAGTGCTCTTGATGAAGTACGTATCCAGCTGCTCCTGCGTCACCGTGCTCG
>Ga0105047_10013524_pt1 | contig 13037 bp, 8 predicted proteins | sample MAT04_FD_78384 | JGI IMG/M metagenome (GOLD analysis project Ga0105047, IMG submission 78384) | Freshwater microbial communities from Lake Fryxell liftoff mats and glacier meltwater in Antarctica - MAT-04 (megahit assembly) | ecosystem: Environmental > Aquatic > Freshwater > Ice > Liftoff... | reverse complement strand
GGCACGTTGTTGTTGCGGTTCGAAGAGCGGACGTTCGACGCTTGATTGTTGAACGCGCCGCCCCGCAGCACACGACTAAAAACTCGCCGCCCTCTGGAAGCTGATTGTATCGAACAATCGCTCGCGTAGGCGAAATGTGTTCGCTTGCTGGGCGTGGCCGACCCAGCTCATCAGGCGCTGATATACCTCCGCGAAGGTCATGGCCCCCGTCGCATATTCTTGTTGCATCCCCCGGACGCGGCGGCGAAAACGCCGGACATTTTCTTTCGGCAGCAGGCGATGCGTCGGAAATACTCGATAGCCCAGAAAACGGATGCCATTCCGCACCGGCGAAATCACGTTCTTCTTCGGGTGCAGCAGCAAGCGCAAGGGAATCAGCAATTCCCGCACTTGTTCCCGCACGTCGGCTAGCTGCTTCTTGTCGTCGGAGAACACCAGAAAATCATCAACGTAGCGGACGTAACCCGCCATCCCCAGTCGATCCTTGACGAAGTGGTCGAGCGGGTCGAGATAGACATTGGCGAAGAATTGGCTGGTCTGGTTGCCGATCGGGATGCCCCGCCGCCGTTCGCTTGGCGTGAAGAGGTCGTCGCCTTGGAAGTAGTTCCGCACTTCCTCTTGGGAGTTGCTGTGATCGATGATCGAATTCACCAGCCAGAGCACGTTCGGGTCTTTGATCTTGCGGGCCACTTGGGAGTTCAAGACTTCGTGATCGACGGAGGGGAAGAACTTCTGGATGTCGGCCTTGAACACGTAGCGAAATTGCCGCATGAATTCCTGGCAACGGCGCACCGCCGCGTGCGTGCCTTTGCCCTTGCGGCAGGCGTAAGAGTCGGAAATGAACGTCCGCTCGAAGATCGGCTCCAGAACCGCCGTCAGGGCGTGGTGGACAACCCGATCCCGGTAAGGCGCCGCGCTGATCTGCCGTTTCTTTGGGTGGTGGATGAAGAAACTGCGATATGACCCCGGCTGGTAGGATTTCGTGCTCAATTCTTCATGGAGTTGCCACAACTCCTGTTCTTGGTTGAAATGAAACGCGGCCACAGCGGGCCGAAAACGCTTGCCTTTGCGCGCCTCTTCGGCGGCGTGCAACAGCGCCGCGAACGAAACCACTTTTTCCCATAAATGGCCGTGGCGTTTCATACTTTGCTGCCGCCGCTCTTGAGCCACCCGCCTACCATCTTGCCGATCTCATCAATGGCCTTCGCCGCGAAACCGTAGCTGTCAACTTTCAAACATTGCAAGTCTTTGGCAAGCCGCATCTGAAATCGCAATATCTCCAGTAACAGATTCGCTTGTTCGAGCAACTCCTGGCGTTGCCGGTTGTATTTCGCTCGAAGCAGAATCTCCAGAAGATCGTATAAGTTCCGTTCGATCCGCTCACCGAGCACGAATCGATGATTTCGCGGGAACTTCCCGGTATGGTTGCAGCTCCACAGGATAAAATCATAGGTTTTCGTGATAACCGTGAGTTCTTCCTGGTTCTTATAGCCAGCCATTAGTGCTACTTTTTACTGAACAAACATATACAAAGATGATTTTTCAATTTTCGTCCCCTTCGGGGAAGGGTAAAACCGAAGAAGTAAAAGGTAAAAGAGTAAAGAATTCAAGGAGTTAAGGTCCTTGCGAGACGAAAACCGTTGTAGTTGTGACGGAGCGACGGCACGTTGGAGCTGCGGATCGAAGAGCGGACGTACGACGCTTGATTGAAGAACGCGCCGCCCCGCAGCACACGACTGAGTGTACTTTCGATCACTAAACCATCCTCCGTGTCGTCACTCTCTTCCTCGCCTGTAGCATACGGTTTATAGCTCTCCTGGCACCACGTATACGCATTCCCTTGCACGTCAAAGAACCCGTAATCGTTGGGCTTCAGGCTGCCGACGGGCCAGGTTCGCTCTTGCGAGTTCTTGACATACCAGGCATATTTTGGCAACAGGGCATCCGTCTCGCCAAAGTAGCGACACGTTGCCGCGCCGGCTCGTGTCGCGTACTCCATCTCCGCTTCGGTGGGCAAGCGATACCCGCTTAGACTCAGATAGTTGGCCCGCAGTTTCAGCACTTTGACGGTGGCATCGGCCTTGCCCTTCGGTTCGGTTTCGTAGCACCACTGCTCTTCCGGAATTCCTTCTTTCTGGCTCAACCAATTGCAAAAAATAACCGCCTGATACCAGTTGACGCTGACCACAGGACAATTGGGTTCGGGCGCGAAGCGCTCGGTGAACGCATAGTCCTTGTTGAAGCGCCGATATTGCGCCACCGTCACCGCCTTGGACGCGATCGCAAATGAACGACCTATTCGCCGCTTGTGCAGCACTTCTTCATTCAGATGGTCTTTCTCGGAAGTCGGCGAGCCCATCAGGAATTCGACCGGCCCCGAAATCACCACGAACGTCTGGCTCTGCGAATTAATGGCCCAACCGGGTCCCGCAGGCGCGGCGGGCGGCGGGGCCCGCTTGCCCTGGGCGTCCGACCGCCAGGCGCCGCTCTTTTTTACATCGAAGCCGCCGGCCCAGACCTCGTTTTGCTTCTCCAGCCATTTGTCCTGCCTCCAGGTTCGCAGCAGCCATTCGGCCGCCGCGTGCAGGCCGGCGTCGGGGTGCTCGCGGTAGATTGCCTGCAATTTCGGCAGCCATTCTTGGCGGGCGGCGAGCGGCAGTTGCTTGTCGTCGAACTCGCTCAGGCTCAGCAGCAAGGCCCGACGGCGCGTGACGTCGGGCTCGCCATCGAGTTTCTTGATGATCGATTCCGGGTCCGCGCCGTAGGGGGCGAGTTTGTGGACGAGATAGCTGCGCACCCGTGGATCGGGACTGTGGGTGAACAGCGGCCAAACCTTTGTAGCCGCATTCGCCAGAATGCGGGTCGGCGGCTCGTCCCCCGCATTCTGGCGAATGCGGCTACTCATCCGTAACAGCGCCACTGCCGCGTTTGCCTGACGCTTGGCCAGGACCTCGCGGCGGTCATCCGACGATGGCAGCTCGGCTGGCAGTTTTTTGTCGATCTCGGCAATCAACACCGGCAGCCCTTGCTCGCTGGCCAACTGGAACTTCGGGAAGATCACGGCGAACTGTTTCTCGTCGGCGTCCATGAGCAATTCTGCTAACGTCCGCGGGTTGTCAGCGGCGTAGTCGGCCAGCAGGTTGGTCGCCAGATTACGTTCACTCAGTCGCTCGGGCCGTTGGTCGCGAAAAATAGCGGAAAGCGGAGCCAGCAGCGCGTTCTTCACGGGCCGGAAGGCTTCGCTCCATTGGCCCAGATACACGGGGTTTTCCGCAACGAGATCGTTGACCACGTGTACGTTGCCCGCAGTCCACTTCTCGCTGTCGGGATCGTACTTCGCCAAAGCCGCGGCCGCGCGGAGGCGCTGCGCTTCCTTGCCTTTCTCCTGCGTCGCCACAACCATCCACAGTTTTTCAAGCAGTGCTTCTTGGTGCGGGATGAGCGCATCGCGAATGACGGGAACTTCGTGCGGCTCGGCGGCGAGCAAGCGACCGTAGAGGTAATCGACTTGGACAGGATCTACCTTCAGCAGAGCCAAGCTGGTATGGAGTTTCTGCCGAGACTCGGCCACGGCCTTGGCGTTTTCGTCACGCAGCAGCGGATCCGTCCATCGGCGATAGGCGTCCATCTCGGCGATAATGGCTGGGACTTGAATCGTGTCGGCATTGAGCAGGCTCTGCACGAGCCCCGCGGCGTGGGTGGCGTTGCGCTGTTCGACGACCCGTTCGCGGATGTTCAAGCCCGTGAACGTCGCAATCGCCAGAAGCACCGCGATCAGGGCTCCGCGCAGTGCCTGATAGCGCCCGCAGCGCTTCATCATCTGGCGCTGGGGCGGCGTCCACTTCTTCTTCGCGGTGAACCAGCGGATGCTAATTGATTGAGCGAGCGACGGCAGTTGCCGGTTCTCCGGGCGGGCGTTCCAGACGGCGGCGCGATCCGCCAGCTGCAGTTCCGCCCGGCCCTTGCGCGTTTCCTTCTGTTTGCGCGTGAGCCAATCGCGCAGCGATGGTACAAGGTAATCGTGCGTCAACTGATAGTATCCGTTTAGCCGCGACGCGGAGTCTTCGGAGCGGAGCGCGGGAGTAGGCGGCGCGCTCCGCTCCGAAGACTCCGCGTCGCGGCTAAACGAAGCGCCCTCTGGATCGGTGGGCGTGATCAACCGTATTTCGCTATCAAGAATGCGCAACAGTTCGTCAAAGTCCTTCGGCCGCTGGGCGTAACCGGACGCATCCAGCAACTCCCGCTGGGAGCGCATGTGCCCCTTGATGTCGGTGCCTGCTTCGGGCAGCAGGGCCTTTAACACCGCCTGAGCCGCCTTCTGATGCAGCCGATGTTGCGGCGGCGCGGTGGAGGCGATGAACGTTTCTTCCAGAAAAGCGACGCCGACGCCTTCCGCGCCGCCGATCGCCTTGAGCGTGGCCGGGGTCCAGGGTTTCCCCTTTACCATCTCGGCGAACAATGCCAGCCGCACGGAGATGACCTTGCTTTCCTGCGCCAGGCTTGCCACCGTCTGCTCGATGAACTGTTTCTGTTCCTTGCTGTCATCCTTCGCGTTGGGAGGAAGTTCGCCGAACGCCCGACCAAAAGCCGCCAGCACTTTTTCGGCATGGCGGATCGGGAAGAGATCGACGGCAGCCGAGTTCTCGGCTTCCACCAGGCGTACTTCCAGGTCACGCATGAACCGGGTGGCCGCCATCCAGAAGTCATCGCGCACCATGACGATCGCCTGCAACCGCCCGCCCTCGCAATGCCGCAGGGCTTGCACCAGTTCCGTGTTCGCCTCGTTCCGCTTGGCGTGTAGCCACTGTTCGAACTGGTCGAGAACCAGCAGCACCTTTTGACCCGATCCCAAAAACTTCCCCTGTCGTAACGCGGTCAGGGAATCGATGAGGCCGAGTTGGCCCGGCAGGTCGTGAACTTGCCGCCGCAAGCCCTTGAGCAAACGAGCTTCCGTGTCGTCGGCGGTCGCTTCGATGTACACAGCCTTCACGGATTTCGCCAGGCGCGGCAACAGGCCGGCTTTCATCATGGACGATTTGCCGCAGCCCGAAGGGCCGTAGATCAGCCCCACGGAAAAAGTACCCTCGGCATCGGTGACCTCAATGCGGGTCTTCCAGAAGCGAATGCTATCGGGCAAGCCGTCTCGGTCGCGCGGCCCCGGCAACAGTTCCAGGAAGAAATCGGCGTCCGCCGCGTCGAACGACCGCAAGCCTTTCGGGACAATCTTGATCGGTTGGCCATCGGAGGACGGGGGAGTGGTCGGCGTGACAACGGGCGTGGCGACCGCCGCCTCGTTCTTGGCTGGAACGGTCAGTGTTGATTTCTGCTCGATAGAAGCTTCGGCCAGAAAATGCCGAAGATCATCAGCCATGTCCTTGGCCGTCGAGTAGCGCTCCGAGGCTCTTTTGCTGAGAGCCTTCAGGCCGATGCGTTCCAGTTCCTTAGGGATGGCGTCATCGATTTGCCGGGGCGGACGAACCTCGACACTCGTGATCTGTTCCAGAAGTTCAGCCTGGGAATCCGCCTTGAACGGCCGGCGACCAACAAGCATCTCGTAAAAGACCACGCCCAGGCTGAAAATGTCGCTGCGGCCATCGACCCGATGTCCTTCGCCTCGAGCTTGCTCGGGACTCATGTAGAGAGGGGTGCCGGCAAATCTTGGCCCCTGGCCGACGTCTTGCTCGCGCAACGCCAAGCCGAAATCGCCCACGAACGCCTGACCGTTCTTATCGAGCAGGATGTTGCCGGGCTTGATGTCCCGATGGACGAGGCCTTGCTTGTGGGCGTGATGCAGCGCCTCGGCTACCGTCGCGGTCAGTTCAACCGCTTCGCGCAGCGACAGGCGGGTTTGCAATCGCGCGGCGAGATCGGAACCGTCGATGAACTTCGAGACAACGAAACAGGGGAAGAGTTCGTTGCCGCCGATGTCATAAACGGGCACGATGTGGGGATGATCGAGCTTGGCGACGGTGCGGGCTTCCGTCAGGTAAGATTCGGCATCCGTCGTCTGCGCGACGAGCTTGGCGTGCGGCACCTTGATGGCGACGAGCCGTTGTAGTTGATCGTCGTGCGCCAGATAGACGAGCCCAAAACCGCCCTTGCCGAGCACCCGCTCGACCCGATAGCGGCCGATGTGCGTGGGCATTTCGTCCGCGGCGGGCTTTTCGATATGAGCGCCCGTGGCAAGCAGTCCGTCAACGCGCGTGTTTTGGGGTGGAGTCATGGGCAGGCGGCTCGGAGCCAAATACTAAGCCAAATCTCGATCCTCGAAGAGGATCAACCCAAGCAACAGACCGATGGTCGAATAGAGCACCGCGTAGCCGAATACGGAGCCGACGTAGATGCAGAAATCCCACATCGGGACGACGCTGCTGCGGATGATGGCGGGACCGATGTCGAAATATTCGAGGGCGGGGAAGAGTGCGTTTAACAACTGGGCGATGAAGCTCACCAGCTTCATCGCGGCCGATTCCTGCGCCATCTCATTCGTCACCAGGACGAGAACCGGCGCCAGTCGGCCGATGACGAAAATAACCATGCACACAATCAAATTGATGACAAACGGCAACCGGGTGGCCAGCGCCGTGCAGATGGCGAGAAGCACCATCACCTGGCCGAAGGTCAGCAGCAATCCAACGTGATGGGCGAGCGTTTCACCGAACCAGAAGGCAGCCCCGGCGGCGAATTCGCTACCTTCCGCTGTGGGGATGACACGTTCGAACTGCGGCGTCAACAGGGTGACAACTTCGATCGGCATGCTGTCTTTGACATCGTCGAGTTGATCGAAATGCGGCTTGATGTAAAGTGCCCACGTCAGCAACCAACCGAGTAGGAGCACCATCGCCCAGCAGGCGAGCAGGGTGCCGACATATTTGCCGAGCAGGAACTGCCGCCGGGAGATCGGCTTACTGATGACCGTAATGGCGGTGCGCCCCTCGATCTCTTCGTAAATCGAGATGCTTGCTGCGAGCAGGCCGAAGACAAGGGCCGCGAGCATGATCGCGTCGAAGCCGAGCTGCTTCATCATTTTGTAGTCTTCGCCGAACGTGAAGTACGGGATGACCATGGAGGCGACGATCATCAGCGATGCCAGCGAGGAGATCAGCCAGAACATCGGTTGCCGCCAGCACTCGCGAAACGTCGAGAGCGCCACGGCGCCGCCCTTGGGCCAGATGAAGAGCAACGCTTGCGGAGCGAGAATCAGAAAGTCGAGCGCCAGTTGGGCGTGTAAAATCGAGCCATAATACTGGCCATATTCGTGGAGCTTAAAGGGGATGCGATAAGACGACATGAACCAGGCGATGAGCAAACCGAGGCCGCCGACTACGCCAGCAGCATAGCCGTAAATGGCCGGATCCTTGGTCCAACGGCGGAAGCCGCGCGGATCGATCGCCCAGACCCACGGCAGGGCCGCGACGAACTGCACCAAGGCCAGCAGGATGCCGGCGATCAGGAGGTCGGCGAAGGAGGTCGTCATGTGGATTTACTATACGAACGCCGGGTCAAACTTGTTCGCAGAACATTCCAGCCGCGCGGCCGGCATTGCGCGATCGCTTCATCCTCCGCGAAGGTCGCCAGATAATTAGGCGCTTCGTAATCCGTCGATCGCTTGCCGCCTTCGATCGGTTCCAAGAGCGGTCGATTGATCGACCAGCCGATGGAATACAACCGACAACCGACATCGCGGAGGTACTGGACGACCGGGCTATCCTTGCCGACGTGATCTTCAAATAAGATGTGGGTAATCCGTCGTTCTTCAAGGGCTCTCCTGGCCCCTTTCAGCACCGGCAATTCGTATCCTTCGACATCAATCTTTAGAAGTGCGGCGCCGTCGCCCCCGAGCACGTCGTCGATCGTTTGAACTGGGACGGAGATAGTCTTGCCGCTACCAGCGTCGCCCTGCGCAATCCGTGCAATGCCGTCGTTGTCGGCCATCTCGTCTGGAAGCACCAATTCGGCGGTTCCCTTCTGACTTCCCAGGGCAGCCTGATGGAGTTCCGCCTTGGCGAACGAGGTTCGCGTCGCCGCGTTGGCCGCATTCTTCTGCAGAATTGGAAAAAGGTCGGGATGCGGCTCGAAAGAAATGACCCGGCCAGTGCTACCGGCGAGTGTCCCCCCCAGAACCGTCATGTAGCCAATGTTCGCGCCGGCGTCGATGACGGTGTTGCCGGGATTCACCAGACGGGCCATCACTTCGGAAACGGCCAGATCGTAGATGCCGGTGGTCCAAATGGAATAGCCAATGTTCTTGGACGGGTCAGCGAGAATCGAGCCGCCCCAAGCAGTCTCCAATGGTTGGAACCCGGAAGCCGGCTTGCGAAGGGCGCGGATCAATCGGCGACCGACCTGCGACGGCCGCCAGACGAACCACGGCTTCCACAATTTGCGAATCATGAAGAGATTATCCGGCGATCGCTGTGAAACGTCACTCCTACTTCCACACCGGCGCCTCACGCTCTTGATCCATGGCCGCATGGGCGGCACGGCAGAGGCCTTTGGCGTCGAGGCCCAACTCGGCCAGCAATTCGCTACGTTCCGCATGTTCGATGAAGCGATCGGGAATGCCCAGGCGGGTGATCGAGCGCGTGTCGAGCCCCGCGGCGTTGGCCGCCTCAAGCACGGCACTGCCGAAACCGCCTTCGAGCGTGCCTTCTTCCACGGTCAACACGAACGGCAGTTGCTCGACCGCCCGCAGGATCGTCTCCTGGTCGAGCGGCTTGGCGAAGCGGGCGTTGATCACACCGACATGAATGCCCTCGTCGCGGAGCATCTTGGCCGCCTGCACGGCATTTGCCAGCAGGGTGCCGAAGACCACGAACGCGCCGTCTTCGCCCCAATCAAGCACCTCGGCCCGACCCGATTCGATCGCTTGCGAATCACGTTCCGTTTTCTCAAGGTTCGCCTTGGGGTAACGGATTGAGACGGGACCCGGTTGAGCGAGGGCGAACCGTAGCATCGGCGCCACGTCGAGTTCATCGCCCGGGGCCATCACTGTCATGTTCGGGAACAACCGCATGTACGGGATGTCGAAAACGCCATGATGCGTCGGGCCATCCGGGCCGGTCAACCCGGCGCGGTCCAGCGTGAAGACGACCGGCAGATTCTGCAGAGCGACTTCCTGGAAGATCTGGTCGAACGAGCGCTGGAGGAACGTGGAATAAATGTCGACAATCGGCCGCAGCCCAGCCTTGGCCTGACCGGCCGCGAAGGCGACGGCGTGCGACTCGCAGATGCCCACATCGAAGAAGCGGTTCGGGAACGCCTGCCGCACCGGTTCGAGTTTGTTCCCCTGGCACATGGCCGCCGTCATGACGGTGACGCGTTCGTTGTCGCGCATCGCTTCGTGGATTGCGCCGCTGATAACGTCGGTATAGGCCTTGGAACCGCCGCGTTTCAGTTCGATGCTCGTGCGTTCCGGCCCCACTTTGGCGAAGACCGGAGGCGTGTGGTAAACGACCGGGTCGGCACTCGCTTGGGGAACGCCGTGCCCCTTTTCCGTGAAGACATGCAGCAGGATCGGTCCCTTTTGCGAGCGCAAGTCACGGAGGATCTTGCGCAGCATCGGCAGGTCATGGCCATCGACGGGGCCGAAGTACCGGAAGCCGAGTTCTTCGAAGAGCATGCCGTCTTTGAAGAAAGCTTTGAGCCCGTCACGCAGTTGTTCGAGTGCCGTATGGGCGATGTCGCCGAGCACGGGAATCTTCGACAGGATGTAGTTGATGCTCTTCTTCGAGCCCTGGTAGAACGACGTCATCCGGCACTGGTCGAGGTAGTTGGCCACACCGCCAGTTCGCGGGCAGATCGACATCTTGTTGTCGTTGAGGATGACCAGCACGTTCTGGTTCATGCCGCCGATGTTGTTGAGTGCTTCAAAGACGATGCCCGAGACGAATGCCCCGTCGCCGATGACCGCTACCGCTTGCCGGTCTTCTTCGCCGAGCAGGTCGTCGGCCGACTTGAGGCCAGACACGGTCGAGATGCTCGAACCGGCATGGCCGGTCATGAAGAGATCGTAAGGGCTTTCGTTCGGGTTCGGGTAGCCCATCAGGCCGCCCTTGGTGCGGATGCCTTCGAATTCACGATACCGGCCGGTGATGAGTTTGTGCGGATAAATCTGGTGGCCCGTGTCCCAGATCAGGCGGTCGCGGGAGAAATCGTACGTCAGGTGGAGAGCGAGGCAGAGTTCAACGACGCCCAGATTGCTGGCGAAGTGCGCGGGGCGGATGCTCAAAACGCGGACGAGTTCATCGCGAATTTCCTGGGCGAGTTGGCCGAGTTGCGGTTCGGTTAGCGCTTGAAGGTCTTCGGGCGACTTGATGCGGGATAGCCATTCGCTCATAAATCACCTCGAACGTTCACGATCCATCACGAGATGGGCCAGGGCAACCAGTGGTTCCCCTGTGACCCCCAGACCGTCCACGGCCTGGATTGCCATTTTACCAAGCGACTCGACCCGGCGTTTGCTCTCCTCGATGCCGAGGAGCCCCGGATAGGTCAACTTGCCGCGGGCCGCGTCTTTGCCGACGCGTTTGCCGGCTTCTTCCGAACTTCCTTCCACATCCAGTAGATCGTCCTGGATCTGGAACATCAGTCCGAAGGCACGGCCATAATCATCCAGCCGATTCTTGAGTTCGGAATCGGCCCCGCCAGGGCGTTCCCCTTGGGCGGCATACAAACCCATCCGCAGACACGACTGAAACAATGCCCCCGTCTTAAGACGGTGAATCCCTTCCAGATCAGTCACACTTTCAGGCCGGCGCTCCCCGGCCATCTTTCCCTCGGCCGCCAGATCCAGGACCTGACCACCGACCATGCCGGCGCCGCCCGATCCACACGCCAACTCTTTCATACTAACCGCCGCCGTCGCTGGCGGATAACGGCTCGCCAGCACCTGGAACGCCAAAGTCAGCAGGGCATCGCCCGCCAAAATCGCCAGGGCTTCGCCGAATTTCTTGTGGCAGGTCGGCAGGCCGCGGCGCAGGTCGTCATCGTCCATCGCGGGCAAGTCATCGTGAATCAGCGAGTAGGCATGAATCATCTCGACGGCGCATGCCGCGGGCCACGCCTGTTCTGCGCTTCCGCCCGCCGCCTGGTTCGCGAGTAGCACCAGAATCGGCCGTAAACGCTTCCCCGGGGCGAGCAAACTGTACTCAATTGCCGTCCGCAACGAAGCCGGAAACCCTTGCGTTTCGGCCTCCAGCATCGACCGCAGGGCGGCATCCACCGCCGCTTGCTTCGTTTTCAGGTCAGAGCGAAAATCCCCACGCACGCGCGGACCTCATCAGTAAGCGATACTAGCATGATAGCCGACCCCCCGTTTTTATTCCCCAGATTGTTCCGGTTGTACCTTCGGTGTACGGGTCGTCGTCCGTTTTTTCTCGGACACCGGCAGCGTGGCCACGTGTTCGAACTCTTCCAAAACCGGTTTCCCCTCGGCATCGACACCGGTCACCTTCAGGATGCGCTGTTCCGCATCACGCAGATAAACATAGCAGCCTTTCAAAAGAGAAACGCCCCGTTCGTACTGGGCGAGACTTTGTTCCAGATTAGTCGTGCCATCTTCGAGCTGGCGGAGAATGCGCTCTAGCTCCCCGAGAGATTGCTCAAACGAAGGTTTGTCCGGCACTGAAGGGCTCATTCGCGTTCCCCGCGGGTGGTGATCTTCCGTGACATCAATGGCCCAATGCCTCTCCCGTGAACCCGCAGCAAGGAAGAAACTTAAATCCCTTGCTTGCGCTGCGGGCTCACGAAGAGAATTCATCACTGCTTACTGCCTACCGACTCAACTCGGCTCACGACTTCGCCGTTCGCCAGCCTCGTCACCAAACGGTCGCCCACGGTTAATTCGGCGGAGTCGCGGGCTAGTTCAGGTGAACCTTCCTTGCGGGTCAAACTATATCCTCGCCGCAAGACGTTCAAGGGGCTGAGCGACTCCAGCCTGCCCGCGACGGCCGCCAGACGCTCCTTTTGACGGACCAGCGCCTGCGCCCCTGTCCGCCGCAATCGCTGTTCGAGATCGTCGATTTTCTCTTCGAGCTCCCGCACCCGCGCCAGCGGCCGGCGGAAGGCCCCGCGCTGGGACAGATCGTCCAGCCGTTGCCGAGACAGGGTCAATCGGCGCAAGATCGCGCCTTCCAGTTGACCCCGGCGATCGTTCAACGCTTGAAGCAATTCGTTGCGATCAGGAACGACCTTGTTGGCCGCATCGGTCGGCGTCAGGGCGTGCAGGTCCGCCACCAGATCGGAGATGCTGACGTCGATCTCGTGCCCGACGGCACTGACAACGGGAATCTTCGACGCGAAGATGGCATCCGCGACGATTTCCTCGTTAAACGCCCATAAATCCTCGACGCTGCCGCCACCCCGGCCGACGATCATGAGGTCGATCGCCAGCGATTTCTCTTCATGAAATCGGTTGAGCAGGCGGATCATGGCCGCGATGTCGGCTCCCGCGCCGTCGCCCTGGACGCGGACGGGGCAGATGATCCGCTCCCCCATCGGCCAGCGCGTCGACAGCACCTGAAGCATGTCACGCACGGCCGCCCCGCTCGGGCTCGTCACCAGCGCGATTCGTTTCGGGAATAGCGGCAACGGCTTCTTTCGGCGCGGGTCGAAGTAGCCCTTGGTCAGCAATTTTTCCTTGAGTTGCCGCAAGGCCAGATCGAGCGCCCCGATTCCTTTGGGTTCGATCTTTTCGACTTCGAGCTGATACTTCCCCTGGGGAGCATAAACCGTCAATCTTCCCCGGATAATGACTTCCTGACCGTCCTTGAGGTCAAACTTGCTCCGCAGGGCGATGCTGCGCCACATCACGCAAGGCACGACGGCGTAACTGTCTTTGAGGTTGAAGTAGAAGTGTCCCGAGGCCGGCGCCGAAACTTTCGAGACCTCGCCGGCCACCCAGACGCCCGAGAACGATTCCTCGAGCTCCGTCTTCACCCGCAGCGTCATCTCGCTGACGGTCATCGGGGCCGCGGGCTTGTCGGTCGTTAGATTCATGGCAATCGCACCAGGACGATGGGCGCCCCTTGTTGATC
>Ga0105047_10013523_pt1 | contig 13037 bp, 11 predicted proteins | sample MAT04_FD_78384 | JGI IMG/M metagenome (GOLD analysis project Ga0105047, IMG submission 78384) | Freshwater microbial communities from Lake Fryxell liftoff mats and glacier meltwater in Antarctica - MAT-04 (megahit assembly) | ecosystem: Environmental > Aquatic > Freshwater > Ice > Liftoff... | reverse complement strand
TATGACCTTGCTGGTGACAACGACTGATTGGGTTGGCATTTCGGCGTGCTCCAGAAATGGAGTGGGAATGGGAGTTTTTTTGGCGTAATGTTTGGATCGTCAATCGGCGACCGGAGAGCATTTTCGCAATTCGGAACGGATGGTATTCCACCGTGCTTGAAACGGAACTCGGGTTTCGGGATCTCGCAATCGAGGTTTGATGTTCTGTGTTCCGCAGTGTTCCTGACAGTCTTGACGTTCTCCTCAAAGATGCCTGCCGATCAGAACATCTCGATAACGGATGCAATCGCTCTCAGACCTCGTTAAAGTCAACGGCTGGAGACGCAAGTCCTCTCCGATTGGCCGGGGAAGTCTTGGCAGGCAATGGGTTTGTGGAGACGCTGGGCATGAATGACCTAGGGCGAGTGTCCGTCGTGGCGGTGGTCCTGATCGTGGTTCTGCGCCTTTCCATCGGCTGGCAGTTCCTGTATGAGGGGCTGTGGAAATACAACACCCTCAACAGCCCCACACCCTGGTCTGCGGAGGGGTACCTGAAGGCCGCACAAGGGCCCTTCCGCAATCAGTTCCGATCCATGACCGGCGATCCGGATGACTTAGGCTGGCTCGATTACGATCGGATGACTCAGCGCTGGGCGAACTGGCGGCAGCGATTTGTCACTCATTTCCAGCTCGACGAGGAGCAGCAGAAGGAGCTGGCCCGATTGATCGACCCACCGTCCGGGCCGACAGTTCTACCCCTTGCAACACTTCCACCTTCCGTCGATGCGGCGAGGTTCCCCGTCGATGCGACGACCAAAAAACCAGCCATCAGTTACGACGCCGAGAAGAAGCGGCTGGTGGTTCCCGGACAGTTGTTGCCCAGCGAAGTTGCCGCATTGAAGGGCCTGGTCAACGTTGAGGACCTGGGTGAAGGGGTCTATCGGGTTCGAGGAGAAGGGGGAGAGCCCCTCCGCGCGGATGGGAAGTTGACGGCTCCCGACACCGGGGATTTGGCGTTCTATAAAGCGATCGTGGTTCTGGAGAAAAAGGCGAACACGTTGTCCTATTCGCAGCGGCTCACGTCGCTGCTGAAAGCCGACCCAGATCGCGTGGGAGTCGAATGGAAGAGCTCGCCCAAGCCTGAACTGGTGATGGGCACGGCAGTAGCGGGTTCGGGAACCAATAACAATGTGCGGTACGGAGAGATCCAGGTCTACAAAGATTTGATCGCCGAGTATGAGACATCATTGTCCAAGGCGAAGGTCGATTTTCAGTTCGATCATGTCGACCGCATCGGAAAGAAACTCGCGGCGAAGCGGACCGAGGTCGTCGGCCCGGTGCGTGCGCTTGAGGCACAAATGCAGGAGGCGGCCCGCAAGCTGCTGAAGCCGTCCCAATTCGCCTTCGGGGCGATGCCGCTGGAGGGAACTCCGGTTCAACGAGCCAGCCAGCAGGCGATGTGGGGGCTGCTGATTCTCGGGACGCTGTTATTGCTCGGGCTCTGCACACGCCCCGCTGCGCTCGCCGGAGCTGTGATGCTGATGAGTTTCTACCTGGTCGTGCCTCCCTGGCCGGGCGTGCCTCAGCCGCCGGGACCGGAACACTCCTTCATTGTGAACAAGAACCTGATTGAAGTGTTGGCTCTCGTGGCGATCGCGGCGCTGCCGACGGGATCGTGGTTTGGCTTGGATGGATTGTTTCGCAAGCTATTCCGGCGTGGCGAGCCACAGGCGTCTTTCCAGCGGTAATGGCCGGATGTTGATCGCACATACACTGACAGAAGGAATCGCCATCATGCCGCTGTACGAGATTGAAACCAACGGGCACATCATGATCGGCTGGGCCGATTCGGCGGAAGCAGCACGCAATCTGTCGAAGGAACACTACCCCGAGGATGAAATCCTGCGGGTCAGTAAGCGACCTCGTGATCTGTGGGTGATCTCTAAGCGTCTGCTCGGCCTGGAAACCAACGACTCGCTCCCGTGTGACATCGCCCGCGAGTGCCTGTCCCGGACGGCTGGCGACAAGTTGCAAGCCATCGAGCTCTACTGTCAGAAAACAGGGGTTGATCGGCAGGAGGCTCAGAAAGCGATTGAGACGAACATGTCGCTTGGATGGTGATGGAGAGGAATCCGAAGCACGAAATTCGAGACAGACCGGCGAGCGGCGCTGCGTCAGCCACCGAGTTGTCCGCTGACGAGTGACAAGAGCATCTCTTTCCCAAGCTCCGGTTTGGGAACGCAGATCCTCGAAGCTCTGATTCGCACGCCTGCCAAATCGCTTCTCCTTTCAGCTCGACTTCCGACAAACACTGCCGGCTGACAACGACCGACTAACAGCTGACCACTCACCCGAAGACCATCTCTTGTCGTCCGGCCCTCCGATCTCCGATGACGCTCAGGCTGCACATGGTCGCAGCTCTATCGGCGGTCGAATTCTCGCAGTCGCGGTCCTTGCGGCTCTCTTCCTCGCGTTCTCCCTGGCGCGGTCGTCTATCCCCGGAGTGAACGAGTCGCACTACCTCAGCAAAGCGCGCCATTTCTGGCAGCCCGACTGGTGCCGGGGGGATCTGTTCCTCGAATCGGCCAATCCGCACGCAGTCTTTTACACGGCGTTCGGCTGGCTGACGACCAAGTTCTCGCTCGCTCAAACGGCATTGATCGTACGTGCTGGGCAGTCGCTCCTGATCGCCATCGGCTGGCTCGCACTGGGATCCCGCTGTCTCGGTGACACGCGCCGAGCAATGACAGCAGCTGTTCTCTTTCTGCTATTACAAGCCACCGGAACATGGTCCGGCGAGTGGCTCATCGGCGGGGCTGAGTCGAAGGTCTGGGCCTATGGATTCCTGTTCCTGGCCGCAGCGTGGGGACTCGATCGACGCTGGTGTCTGGCCGCGATCAGCGGCGGACTGGCCGTCAGCATGCACCCCGTGGTCGGGTGCTGGGGCGCGGTGATCGGGTTACTTGCGTGCGGAATGGCAGTCGCCTTTCGCACCGGGAACGATCGCTCTTTCGGGGAGCGAAAGGCGACTGTCCTGGCCGCTCTTGCCATCTTGATGGTCTCGGCTCTCCCGGGCCTGATCCCTGCACTTCAGTCTCTCTCTGCCCCCAATCCACAAGTCGCCAGCGAAGCCGATTTCCTGCAAGTCGGGGTGCGTCTGTCGCACCACCTCGATCCACTCACGTTCCCCGTCCGGGCCTGGAGGGACTACGGGCTGTTGCTCCTCGTGCTGTTCTTGATTCGCCACCAGCTCAAGTCCCGGTCCCTCGCGCTGGCTTGGCTGGAACGCTGGATGGTCGCGGCGATCCTCGTCGCTGCCGCTGGAGTGCTGATCGCCTGGGGACCGAGGCCGCTGAAGGAGCTTCCGTGGTGGCAGCTGCGGGTGAAGCTGCTCAAGCTCTACCCGTTCCGGCTCGCCGATATGCTCGTCCCGATTGCGGTGTCATTCACGGTGGCCGCCGGGTTGTGGCAACTGATCGAGCAGCGTTTCACCGCTCGCCTGCGCCCCGTCGTGCTGGCAGCGGTGGTCGGTACGGTTTTGCTGATCGCCTTTCGTGTGCCGACTCTCGACAAGACTCTCGATCAACAGCCGCTGTCCGTGCAGACTGATTGGCTCGCTGCCTGTGATTGGATTCGCACCCACGCTCCTGACGATGCGGTTCTTTACGCGACCAACGACAACTGGTCGCTCCGCTGGTACGCCGAGCGGCCCGAGTATTTTCATTTCAAAGACTGCCCGCAAGACGCCGCCAGCATCGTCGAATGGAACCGCCGCAGCTGGGTGATCTACCAGTGGAAGCTGCGAGTGTTCTCCGATGGTGCGGTCTCGCAAGAGGATCTCTCTCAGCTGCGGAAAGAGACGGGGATCAGCCACATCGTGTGCGGTCGATTTGGCCCCGTCGAGTTGAAGCCAGTGTTTTTGTCGAACAACGTGACCGTGTACGAGTTGCCGTAGCGAGCGGTTTGACGTGCTGTCTTTCCAGTGTCACTGATCCGGTGACGGGCGAGCCGGAGCTGTCTACTGGGCTGCAGCGTCAGCGAGGGCGACCGGAGTGAGAACCTGAAACAGCAACGACGGCTGAGGCGCGCGAGTGGTTCCGATCGAGGCTGGCCAGAGAAACATGGTCGACCGGCGCTCGCCCTCGCTGACGCAGGGGGTTGGTGGGGCGAGCCGACTGGCGACCGCGTTGTGGCTTCCAGCGAGAGTGGGACGGGAGGGCGAGAGCGCACAGGCCAAGAGTCAATCCGCTCAAGGTTGGCGACTCACTACCGCATCTTGTACTTCGACTTCTCGAAGTCGTTGTCGCTCAGCTGGGTGTTGATTCGCAGGCCGGTGTATGAATACGACTCGATCAAACTCTCTTCGTCATCAGTGGCCGGAGCTTGGCCGTTGATCCACGTGAAGTTCTTCACGTTGACGGGAACGCAGAGTTCCTTGTCGATCAGGATCAGCGATTTGTAGTAGTCGGCGTTGACGGTTGGATTCTCGTAGACCAATGTCGTCAGGAAGCAAGGGCGATTGTCGAATGACTCGCCATCCCGGATTTCGCTGACCACACCAGTCCCCCGCTCAAGATTCGTCTCGTGGTGGGTGAGGATGATTTTGGTGAGTTCCAGCAGGCCCGCACTGGTGGCTGGGTAGCGGGACTCGGCCAGGATCCGGTGATCGTCGGGAGACATTGCCAAGGCTCCGGTCAGCCGGCCCGCCATGCCGCCAATCTGGACCAGCACCTTGTTTTCGTTCTGGCCCTGGACATAGATCAACTGCCGCCCCTTGTCGCCTTCCGTCCACTTCATATAGAGACTGAACGGTTCGTGGCGAACTTTGAGATTCATGGCTTGAGGATCGAGTAGGGAGCCCGCAATCCGTTCCTGGCGTTTGAATTGGGCGGAATAGTCCGATGTTCTTTCGAGGAGTAACTTCCCCTGGACGAGCTGGGCGTGGCTGGCTTGCAGCGCGACGCGCCCGTTGAGAACGGTTCCTGCGGGGGAGGGGATCACTTCTTCTGAATGTGCTTTTGGTTCCGCGGGAGCCGCATGAGGAGCGGGCGGACTCGCAGAGTCTGCCACCAGCTCCGGGACTTCCACCTGCTCCAAGGCCTGCTGAATCGACTGAACTTTCACAGGCACTGGCTTCGCGATCGATACCAAAAGTAAAGGCGTCGAACGTCGAGCGCTCGCAATGGGGTCGCCGCCACACGCTTCGGGATCTGAATTCCAATGGAAAACGGCAAACACCAACAGGAGCATCAGAGATGCGCAGGTGTTAAGGCGGTTTTCGCCGGTCAGCAGGTAGAGACGTATGGAACGCAGCATAGGCCGGTACCAACACAGCAAGGAGGAGGGGTGCAGGAAGGCGCAGACCATTTGGGATCGGTTCACGCGAGACGGGATGACGAGGGTTCCTCTCTGCCACCTTGCGTCCCGTCCTCCCGGACAATCCGCGCACTTCGTCAGCCTCTTCGAACCCGTTGCGATCACTCAGCCAGTGCTGATCCGGAAATCCTCTCAGGCCTGCCGGATGGTTATGTTCGTTCTCCCATCCCGCCTGGGGGGGCCGCACATTCGGGAAAGTCGCCAAATTCACCTTATTCGGATCAAGTGAAAGAATCCTTCCAGCCGATTTTGTTGAAAGAGACCGACCCGTCGTTGATGCGCGGATCGCATCGGGTGTCGACTTCTCTGTGGAACTCAACCGTCCACGACGAATTGCCAAGGAGGTGGTGATGCGAAAGTATCTGTGGGCATTGGCTCTGTGCAGTGCAGCTGGGACGGCTGTTCCGGGGTGGGCTCAAGAGCGTTCGAAATCGCTGTTTGGCCTGGGGCGTTCTTCGAAGCCCGAGACCAGCCCCTCTGAAAAATCGCCCCCGGCAGTCGCCTCGGCCAAAGCCGAAAAGCCGAAGGCACTGAAGAATTACGGCGAACTCTTTGGCCGAGATGATCAGGCCAAACCCGCAGATGCCCCGTCTCCGGAAGCCGTTCAAAAAATGATGGCAGACGCGGATCGGGCTCGCGCAGCTGCAGAAGCCGCCGAAGCGAGGTCGTCGACCGGTCGCCAAGACCTCTTGGATTCCAGGACGCCCGCTGCTTCGGCCAAACGACCTGTGGCCGTCAAAAAAACAAACCCAGCGAAGAAGGTCTTGCTGGATGATATGGACGAATTAGAAGCTCTTGAAGAGCAAGCCGAACTGGAGGCAGAACTCGCCGAACTCAAAGCGGTCACTGGAAAACGGACCGCTCCTTCGAAATCGGTTGCTGCCCGGCCTGCTCCTCCCGCTGAAGGTCGCGTCTCAGTCCGTCCAGCCCTGAAAGCCAAGACACCGGTAAAAACGGCCCCTGTGGCCAAGGAGATCTCCGCAGAGCAACCTGCCTGGGCGAGTTCCAGTGAAGATGTGGAAGTATTTACGGCCGATCCAGAACCGGTTCTGACAGCAGAACCGGCTCCAGCGATTAAGCAGGTCAGCACCGTCGCCACTCGTCCACAACCGCCAGCCACCCGGCCGCCAGCCACCCGCGCCGCGAATTCCAAGATCTACACGCCGATCAGTGTCGCAACGGAATTCGAAGAACCCGTAGAGGCAGCAGCAGAGAGCACTCCAGTCTCCGCCCCCCCCGTGAAATCCGTCAGCCGCCTGTCGATCACACGGGGCAATTCACGCCCGGCGATCGCTCCTGAATCTTTGTCTCCCGACATCTCTGAACTTTCCAATCGCTTCGCACCGGCGAAGACGCCTGCAGCGGTCACGCAAACCCCAACGGTCACTGTTGAGTGGCGATCCTCAGGGGCTGTGACCGTCGGACAAGAATCGTCCTGCGAACTCATTGTCAAAAACGCAGGATCAGTGACCGCTCAAAAAGTGGAAATCGAAGCCACTTTCCCCGCGAATGTCCGGCTGGTCAGTGCCGATCCGAAACCTGAATCGAGCTCCAAGCTCGTCTGGGAATTCGAAGAGATCCTGGCAGGCGAAGAGAAGGTTGTCCACGTCCGATTCATTCCGATTGAAGGCGGAGCTGTCGATGCCGCAGCCAGTGTGCGCTTCACGGGAGCTGCTTCCACGAGCTTTGCCGTCACCGAGCCACTACTCGCCCTAAAGCTGGAAGGCCCCTCCGAAGTGATGGTCGGCGAGAATGCCTCACAGACCCTCGTGATCAGTAATCCGGGCACCGGGACGGCCGCCAACGTCAAAGTCGAAGCGATTCTCCCGGTCGGTTTGGAGCACGCGAAGGGGGATCGGCTCTTGATGGACTTGGGCAACCTCGCTCCTGGTGAGAATCGCCCCATTCGACTGGCACTGACCGCCACTGCGGGCGGACGCCAGGTCATTGAGGTTCACTCGACAGCTGATAACGGACTGGTTCAGTCCGCTGCCACGGAAGTTTCCGTCATCGCACCGAGCCTGCAAGCCTCGATCGAAGGCCCCGGTTTGCGTTACCTCGGTCGCAATGCCACCTACACTCTGCATGTCATCAACGACGGAGCCGCAGCGACCGACAGTGTGCGCGTGATGCACAAGATTCCCGAGGGCTTCGAGTACATCTCATCGGACAAGGGAGCCCAGTACGATTCGGCCACCCGCATGCTGAATTGGTTTGTCGGACGACTCGACCGAAGCGAAAAAGCCCAGCTGGCTGTGGTCCTGAATGCGAAGACAGCGGGTGAGTTCACCCACTTCATTCGCGCCAGCTCGGAACATGGAGCGGTCAGTGATTCGGAAGTCACCACCCGTGTCGAAGGGGCCGCCTCGCTTGTCGTCGATGTGTCGGATCTGGACGATCCTGTCGAAGTCGGCGTCGAGACGGCTTACGAAATTACCGTGAAGAACGAAGGCACAGCCCCGGCAGCGAATGTCGGCCTGACCTGCGAGTTGCCCACGGGAATGGAGTTCCTGACCGCGAGCGGGGATTCGAACCATACTCACGAAGCGGATCTGATCGTCTTCCAACCAATCTCCGAAATCGCTCCGGGCAAAACTCTCTCCTACCGCGTGAAGGTCAAGGGCACGCTCTCCGGCAACATGCGATTCCGCACGAAGCTGTCGAGCGACTCACTGGCCGATCCACTGGCCTCGGAAGAGATGACCAAAATCTACGGCGAGTAACCAGGTTCGCCGGGCTCGAATCCAGCGCCCTCGAATTTCATCTTTCTCCTCCAAGCACACCGCACCCATTTCGTGCGGTGTGCTTTTTATCATCGGGGAGATGGCCTCCAGCTCCCCGTGACCTCTGCCATCCGCAACAGCAACGACTTGTTATCGGTGAATGGCTGCTGTCCGGTATTCGCCCACAGGACGTGGCCCTCGGGGGAAATCAAAAACGTACCATGCAGCTGATCTTCTTTCTTGTCAGCTGTCTCGGGGGAATACGTGGCGTATTGCTCGGCCACCAGGTTGTTCGGATCGGAGAGGACTGGGAAGTTAAACTTCCCGTACTCTTTGTACTTCTCCGCCGTCTCAGCGGGTAAGTCGGATGAGATCGCGATAATCGGCACTCCGAGTTCTTCGAAGTGTTTCACATCATCGTTGAGTCCGAACAGCTGGGCGACGCAGTGGCTGCACCCGTAACCATAGTAAAACACGACTACCGCCGGGCCTTCCCCGCGAATCGAAGAAAGGCTTTGCGGCTGCCCTTCGACGTTCAACAGCGTGAACTCGGGAGCGGCGTGATTGAGCAGCGGGTGCTCCATGGTCGAGACCGGTGAGAATTGCTTCTCGTTCAGAATCTCAGCCAACCCTTCCGACAGCTTCCTCGCCCCCACCTTGTCGAGGTAAGCCCGAGCATCGTTTTTGACATGTCCCGTCGCCAGCAGGCCGTACTTCAAACAGACCTGCCGACACTCCTCCATGAACCCCATCTCCTCGGCGAACGGCACAGTCTTCGGCTGATTGATGGCCAGCAGGTGATAGACCACGATCGCGGCATAGAAGACCGCCACGGTGCTCAGGAATCCGAGGAACACTCGCTGGCCGAACTTCGACTGTGGCTGTGGCTGTGGCTGTGGCTGTGGCGTGGGGGACAGGGGCGAGTTGGGCGTGGGTTGGCTCATCAATCATGACCTGTCTAAAGGGGAAAGAGAGATTCTACGGCTCTGGAGGGTTCGATTCTAAGGTTGGCTCGTTCTGGTGAGCGGCTAACAAGCATCAAGCCGCACTCGTGCTCAGGCCGAGCCAGCGAGAGACCCGGGGAATGCGTCGCAGCAAGCTCCACTCCAAAAGTTGTACCAATAGCAGCGATGCTCCGAACAGCGGGAGACAGACACCGAGTATGACAACCAGTGCAATGAGACTGTAGGACGCGCGCGAATCGAGCGACACGCGCGGAGCCCCAAGCACGCCCTGGTCCCGACGACGCCACCACATGATGGCCCCACTGACGCTCAACAGGACTAAGCCCCCAGCGGTGGCCAAGCCCAGCAATTGGTTCAGCCACCCAAAGAGCTGACCCTCATGGGCTGCGATTCCCGTCCCGACAATGCGGTCGATGAGATGCCGATCGCGGAAATCCTCGCGAGTCAGAATCTGTCCCGTGCTCCCGTTGAGGGTCAGGCTCACCCGACGGGGGCGGTTGGGCGTGTTCGACTTGGCCGTCCAGTCGCCGGTGTCCCGCGCCGGAGGAGAGACCACGACCGGATGATCGAGTGCCAAGGGAAGGACGGTCGCGACCACGCGATCGAAGGCAGACAAGTCTTTCGGCATAGCGGCGGTGCCGCCGCGTGTCGATCCGCCACCGTGTCCGCTGTGTTCACCGCCGCTGTTGCTTTCTGGTCGTGAGGCATTCGGGCGACCGCCGTCGGTGACCCAATCTTGCTGAACAGCCGCAGTGCCGGTCAACTGCCGCACAGTCTTGAAGTATCCGCCCCAGAACGTGGCCCAAGGTAACCCGCTCAGTAGCAGGAACATCGCCAAAGTGGAAATCCACACTCCGGTCACGCTGTGCAAGTCTTTCCAGAATATCCGTGAACCCATCCGCAACCTGGGATAGACGATGCCGCCCCAGCCATTCGATTGGCGCGGCCACCACAGAAACAGCCCTGTGAGAATCATGATGATCGTCCACGAAGCTGCGAGTTCCACAACGTGCGAACCCCAGTCGCCCATCAAGAGCTCGCCATGCAACCGAGAGATCCACTTCATGAAGCGATCTTTTTCGGGGATGGAATGCAGCATGGCGAGCGATTGAGGATGGACATAGACCCGAATCGCTTCGCCGTTCTGACGCACAATGACCCGCGCGGCCGACTGGTCAGTCGCTGGTAGTTCGTACCCACTCGGGACTGATTCGGGGAACGCCGTGAGTGCGGCTCGTACTTGGTCAGCGACACTTGCCGGGTGGCCCTCGATCACAAGACAGTCATACGCGCGGTCGTTCCAAGCCTCAATTTGAGGCTTGAACAGATAGACCACTCCGCTGATCGACAGGATCATGACGAACGGCATACAGAGCAGCCCCGCGTAGAAATGCCAGCGCCAGATCGATCGGTAGTCGGGCCAGCTGCGAGGAGCAGCTGGGGTGACGGGGACTTCATTCACGGTGAGTACTCCACGCAGTTCAATAGAAGCAAGTCTCTGGCGATCCTGCCGCTCAGTACGTCGCACACACCGTGCTTAGAACTCACCCAGAACTTCGCCGCCGTTTCGACTGTGTAAGCCACGTTGCAGGATCGTTTCGATGTTTTCACTGAAGAATCGCACGGCTCCGTCACCCAGGAGGACATGGGCCCCGCCCGTATGCCAGCTGCGCGGCCCGTAGAAGCCCGTGAAGTGGGTCACGACATCGGGGATCCGGCTATTGGGTGGCGTATACCCATTGGTCATGACGCTCAATACACCCGCGTGAGCCCACGAGATTCCACGCCCTCGCAACGCCGCACCAGAGGCTCCTCTCCAACCGGTCATGGTTGGAGCAACAACACTGAGATCGGGATTAGCAATGACGCCCGCGGCGTTGTTGAACGCGGACCAGGCACCGCCCGTGGCCGCCAAGCCTTGAACGGGTTGAACATTCGCACTGACTCCCGTCGAGCCATTCAATGTCCTCTGATAGGGAAACGGCGGCATCGTTCCCGCAGCCAGTGTGACATCGGCTCCGACGCTGCGGATCGACTCGCTCATAAAGACGGTGTTCGAGACTCCGTCAATCACATCTCGAAACTTCGAATTCGAGTTCTCATACACGACGCCATCCGTCGGGCGTCGTAAGTCATAGTTTGTTCCAGTGCCGCTCCCGAAACTGATCATGTAGTTGTTGCCGCCGTAGATCGCTCCGCCCGCTCCGAGTTGCTGGCTGGGTGCGGGATCGGTGGGGCACAGCATGACTTGCAAGGGCGTGGCAAATGCTGCTGCAAACAGCGGGTTCGGCACGAGATTGTTGAACGGCCCCGTGAACGCTGGCTTTGTGAAGTCGAGGGCGTTTTGCAGATTCGCCTGGTCCATATACGGGAGTAGTCGAGCCTGGGGAGAAAAGCCGTGCGTGTTGGGCACGTAGTTCTGGGCATTCGAAAACGGAAAGACTGTGAACGTACTCTCGTAGTTATGCAGAGCCAGCCCAATCTGCTTGAGGTTGTTCTTGCACTGCGCTCGCCGAGCCGCCTCGCGAGCCTGCTGCACTGCGGGGAGCAGCAGCGCGATCAGCGCCGCGATGATCGCAATGACGACCAGCAGTTCGATGAGAGTGAAGCCTCGGGCTTGTGGCCGGGTAACGGGGCGATGTGTGAGCAAACGGAATGTCATGAAACAGCTCCTGATGAGTGAATGGGCGCTACATCAGCGCAGACACGAATGAGACAGAATTTGCGAAAGACATCTGGCGGCGGCGATTCGCTGCGACGCAGGATGGCACGCTCGCGAAAAACCATCCGGCGTGTTTTGAGGAGCACAGCCCGAAGGAATCTAGGTGAGCGCACGATCTTGCATCGCACAGAGAAATTCGGAAGGCAACCACGAGTGATGCACGCGACACGGCAGCCGCTGGAGGGCACGCTCACGAGGGACAACGACAGCCGCCTTGTGGAGAGCGAACTGTTCACTGATTCGTGAGCGTGCTGGACCAGACCGCTTCTGCCCGCCATGCCGGAGCATGCGGGGCGTCGAGACTCGGATCGTCGCCGCACAGAACGAAAACCGTTCAGGCAACGCCAAGTCGAGGCGGCGGTGTGGGGGGCTCCTGCTCAATCGGAGCCAACGGCGAAACACTCAGTAGAAGGAGTTCGCCACTGCATACATCATCACTCACAATCTCCAGACTGGTCGGTGGCTGAATACTGATCAGCTGCCCGGCCAGTGTCATTTCGACTCCACTGCAACGCAGAGCGTCGAGTCCCACGACAAGCTGCGCTCGCTGGCGAACGGAACGTACGGGAAGCTCTGCGACCTTCAAGCAGCAGCTCCCCGAGCTCTTGCACAGCGTCTTCTCACGACGAATCTCCTGCTTAGCGGCTGCCACAACAAACCCAGGCACCCGCACTCCATGCGACTTGGCCCAGGCGACCTTCTGCGAATCACTGAAACAGCAGCATTTCTTCCAGCATTGCGCCGCCGTCCGGCAGCCGCAGGTACGGTCCTGACAAGGGAACGGCTCCGTCAGGTCTTTGGCCTCTGGAGCGCCGAAATGCAGTGAAAACGGGAATAGCATCAACAGCGACACGCTGAGCAGCACAAAAGCTGCCAGCCGCCGAGGCGTCGCCCATGATGTGAGATGCTGGACCGAAACCATAATTGAACGAGGACCCTTCAATGGGTCAACCCATGCCTGCCAGCTCGCTCTCCACACGAACTAATATTGCCGAGTCCGCAGCCGTGAGCAAATCGAAGGCAGAGAATTCCCACCCGTGAGAGTGCGGTAACGCTAACAGTACATCGTTGTGAATCCGGTTCTGAAACTCAAGTCGAGGTGGTCACACCCCGGGAGATTCGCAGTCGCGGTTGGTGTTCGATCGTAGCATCACTGGGATGAACCCGACTCTCGTTTGAGGCACGCCGCATGTCGTGCAAAACGCAACGTCGATCGGCCTTTACGCTGATCGAACTCTTGGTTGTGATTGCCATCGTAGGGGTCTTGATCGC
>Ga0105047_10013522_pt1 | contig 13037 bp, 11 predicted proteins | sample MAT04_FD_78384 | JGI IMG/M metagenome (GOLD analysis project Ga0105047, IMG submission 78384) | Freshwater microbial communities from Lake Fryxell liftoff mats and glacier meltwater in Antarctica - MAT-04 (megahit assembly) | ecosystem: Environmental > Aquatic > Freshwater > Ice > Liftoff... | reverse complement strand
GTGCTCTCGACCCGCCAGTGCGATGTTGGCCTGGTCGGCTACGAGATGACGCTGTTGGTCAAACGTGCCGGCCCCGTCCTCACCCCGTCGCTGATCGGCGAGCTGCAGTCAGCGCTGCCCGCCGTCTGATCATGACCGATGTGCCGCCGCGGTTCGTCCGCCAGTTCGCCCTGACCAACGGCCGGGCCCGGTCGACGGGGGAGAACCTCCCTCTCGATACCATCGTCACCCTTACCGATCGTGGCCAGGCCGTGGCCCGCATGCTGGTGGGCGAACAGGCCCGCATCGCCACGCTGTGCCGCCAACCCGTCTCGATCGCCGAGATCTCGGCCCACATCAATGTCCACCTCGGCATCGCCCGGGTGTTGGTCAGCGACATGGTTGTCGATGAGATCGTCGGCGTGTCCACCTCCGATTTCGACGACCACGGCCCCGACCTCGTCACCCTTGAAAGGCTGCTCGATGATCTCCAGGCGCTCTGACCCGCACGCAGCCGCAGCCGCGTCCGGCACTGCTGCGGCTCCCGGCATGGGTACGGCTCCCAGCGCTGTCCAGACCGCGCCGGCGGCAGGGATCAAGCCGCTCAAGATCGTCATCGCCGGGGGGTTCGCCGCAGGCAAGACCACGCTCGTCGACTCGATCAGCGAGATCACCCCGCTCACCACCGAAGCGCCAATGACCAACTACTCCGTGGGCGTCGACGACCTCGGCGAGGTGACGTCCAAGACGACGACCACGGTGGCGATGGACTTCGGGCGGCTCACGCTCAGCCCCACGACCATGCTCTACCTGTTCGGCACCCCCGGCCAGGACCGGTTCTGGTTCATGTGGGACGAGCTCTCCAAGGGCGCCGTGGGAGCGGTGGTGCTGGTCGACACCCGTCGGCTGGCCGACTGCTTCGGCCCGCTCGACTACTTCGACCGACGGGGCCTGCCCTACGTGGTGGCGCTCAATCAGTTCGGCGGGGCGCTGGCTCACACGCCCGACGAGGTCCGCGAGGCGCTGGCCATCAGCCCCGATGTGCCGGTGGTGGCCATCGACGCCCGCGATCGGGCCTCGACCAAGGACATCTTGATTCGGCTGGTCCGCCACGCCATCGAGCGGCGCACCGTGCAGTAGCCATCGCGGCCCGTAGATTTGGCGCGTGCTCGCCGATCGTGAACTGCTGTTGACCCTGCACGGTCTGCGGCTCGTGGGGTTCGCCGGCGTCGAGGTCGTTGCTGATCGGGCCGGCCTGGCCGTCGACGTCACCGCGGCCACGCTGTCGGGGGCGGCCGACCGCGGCTGGGTCGCCTTCCGCTCCGGTCGTATGACGGGGTGGTCGCTCACCGTCACGGGGCGCGCCCACGGGCAGTCCCTGCTCGTCGAAGAAGCGCGCCATCAGGGCGCCGTTGACGAGATCGCCGCCGTCTACCAGCGCTTCTCGGTGCTCAATCCCCGGTTCCTGGTGCTGTGCACCGAGTGGCAGCTGCGACCGGACCCGACGGGGGAGCGCGTGCTCAATCAGCACTCCGACCCCGGCTACGACGCTTCCGTGCTGGGCCGCCTCGCCGAGCTCCACGCCGAGACGGCACCGCTCGCCGACCGGCTCGGTGCGCTCCTCGACCGGTTCACCCGCTATCGCGGCCGGCTCGACCACGCGCACGATCGGGTGCAGACCGGTGAGCTCGACTGGTTCGTCCGCCCGGTCATCGATTCGTACCACACCGTCTGGTTCGAACTGCACGAGGATCTGCTGGCTACGCTCGGTCTCGAGCGCGTCGACGAACGCCGCTGACCAAATCGCCCGGAGGGTGCCGAAAGTGGCGGTAGCCTTTGCCCGGGTGGTCCGACGTCCACCGTTCGCCGGACGCCGTCCCGAGGAGAGTTGCCGCTATGTCAGTCGAGTCCCCACGTTTCGGCAGGGTCATCACCGCTATGGCGACGCCGTTCGACGATCAGGGGGCGCTCGATCTCGACGCATCGGCCAACCTGGCCGCGTGGCTGGTCGACAACGGTTCCGATGGCCTCGTGCTCGCCGGCACCACCGGTGAGAGCCCGGTCCTCAGCGACTCCGAAGAGGTCGCCCTCACCAAAGCCGTGCGCGACGCCGTCAGCGTGCCCCTGCTGTTGGGCACCGGATCCAACGACACGGCGTACGCGGTCGAGGCCACCCGTCGGGCCCAGGGCCTGGGTGTCGACGGCGTGCTCGTCGTGAGCCCGTACTACAACCGGCCGTCCCAGGCCGGGCTCGACCACTACTTCCGCTCGATCGCCCAGGCCACCGAGCTGCCCGTGGTCATGTACGACATCCCGGCCCGGACCGGCCGCAAGGTCAGCACGGCCACCATGTTGCGGCTTGTCCACGAGGTGCCCAACCTCGTCGCCCTCAAGGACGCGGCGGGCAACCCCGCCGAGACCGCACGCTTCCTGCGCGACGCCCCCGACGCTTTCGAGCTGTACTCCGGCGACGACTCGTTCACCCTGCCGCTCCTCGCCGTTGGCGCCGTCGGCGTCATCAGCGTCGCCAGCCACTGGATCGGCCGCCAGATGGGCGAGATGATCGATGCGTTCCTGAGCGGCGATGTGAGGGCGGCGACCCGCATCAACCAGGGTCTGATCGAGAGTTACGAATTTGAAAGCGGCGACGACACCCCCAACCCGGTTCCCACCAAGGCCATGCTGCGGGTGCTGGGGCTGAAGGTGGGCCAATGCCGGCCCCCCATGGGCGTCGCCCCCGATTGGCTCGAACCGAGAGCCCGCGAAGTACTCGCGGGCCTCACCTGAGAGGAAAACCACCCGCCAATGACCTCACCAGATGTCCGAATCACCTTCCTGGGTGGACTCGGCGAAATCGGGCGTAACTGCGCCGCCATCGAGATCGAGGGTCGCATCATGCTCCTCGACTGCGGTCTCATGTTCCCCGACACCGACATGCTGGGCATCGACGTCGTCCTTCCCGATTTCACCTGGCTGCGCGAACGCGCCGGTGACATCGAGGGCTGCGTGCTCACCCACGGTCACGAAGACCATGTGGGCGCCCTGTCCTACGCGCTGGCCGACATGTCGTTCCCGCTCATCTCGTCGGCCTTCACGCTGGGCCTGGCCAAGGGCCGCATCGAAGAGGCGGGGGTGCTCAAGAACACCAAACTGATCGCCGTCAAGGACGGTGAACGCCGCAAGTTCGGCCCCTTCGACCTCGAGTTCCTGCCCATCACCCACTCGGTGCCCCACGGGTTCGCGACGGCGTTCCACACCCCGCAGGGCACCATCCTGCACTCGGGCGACTTCAAGATCGATCTCACCCCCGTCGATGGGCGCCTGTCCGACCTCAGCCGCATCGGTGGCATGAGCTCGGGCAACGGCGTGCGGCTGCTGCTCAGCGACTCGACCAACGCCGAGGAGCACGGCCACTCCCGCTCCGAGAAGGCCGTGGGCGGGGTGCTCTATGACCTCATGCACCAGCACGTCGGCCGGCGCATCATCACGGCCTGCTTCGCCAGCCACATCCACCGGGTTCAGCAACTGGCCGATGCCGCCCAGTCGTTCGACCGGGTGATCATCCCGCTGGGCCGTTCCATGCGGCGCAACATCTCGATGGCCCGCGAGATGGGCGTGCTCGACATTCCCGACTCCGCCCTCGCCGACATCGAGCAGCTTGGCGACTACGACCCGGGCAAGGTGTGCGTGGTGTCCACCGGTAGCCAGGGCGAACCCATGTCGGCGCTCGCCCTGTTGGGTGGCGGCGAGAACCGCTGGCTCAAGATCACTCCCGACGACACCGTCATCTTGTCCTCGCACCCCATCCCGGGCAACGAGTCAGCCGTCTCCCGGGTCATCGACAACCTGGTGCGCCTCGGGGCCCAGGTCGTGCACTCGGGCATCGCCGATGTGCACGCCACCGGTCACGCCAAGGAGGAGGAGCTCAAACTGCTGCTCTCCGTGGCCAAGCCCGAGTGGTTCGTGCCGGTCCACGGTGAGTACCGCCACCTCGTGGCCCATTCCCGTCTGGCCAAGTTGATGGGCGTCGACCCGGCCAAGGCCATCGTCGCCGAGGACGGCGACCAGCTGCTCCTCAACGACGAGGGCCTGTCCATCGTCGGGCGCATCCCCGCCGAGTACGTCTATGTCCACGGTGTGGGCGACATCAACGGCGGCACGCTGCGCGACCGTCAGATCCTCGGCAACGACGGTGTGGTCACGGCCATCGTCTGCGTCGACATCAAGGCCCAGAAGCTGGTGGGCGGTCCCGAGATCGCCACCCGGGGCTGGGTCGCGGCCGAGGAGTCGGGCGACCTGTTCAAGGGCATGCGCGACCGGGTCGCCAAGGCCGTCGAGGCCACGTTGGCCGACGGTTCGGCGTCGCGTAGCAAGGTCGAGAAGGCCGTGCGTCGGGCGTGTGGCTCGTACGTGGGCGAGACCACCCGTCGTCGACCCATGATCGTCGCGGTCGTCGTCGAGGCCTGATCCTGCCCTGATCGAGGCCTGCCGCAGGCCTGCCGCAGGCCTGCCGCAGGCCTAAGCCGGGCCTGATCCGGCCCTGCCCTCGTTTTGCCCCGCCAGACGCCCGGATAGCCGGACGCCTGGCGGGGCAAAAGCGAAATCGGGTCGCCGCAACCCGCACGCACGGCACCCTCCCTGACACTGACGGTGGTCGTGGGTAGCGTGTGGGCCGTCATGGCAACGCAGCAGAAGCCCAAGAAGCGAGCAACTTCGTCGACTGGACGGGCCAGCGCGAGCCGGTCCAAGCCGGCGCCCCGCAAGCCCGCGGCACGCAAGCCCGCAGCAAAGCGGCGTCCGGCCGCGCCCGCCGCGCCGCCACCCAACCGATTTCTCGACACCGTGGCGCTCGTCCTCGACGGCCACGGCCACGACGTGTGGGGCCTCGCACTCGGCGCCCTCGCTCTCATCAGCGGGTTCGGCATCTATGGCGGCTCGGCCGGGCCGGTCGGGGCGGGCGCTGCCTCGATCATCGGCGCCGTGCTCGGTCTCGCCCGCTACATCGCCCCCATCGGTTTCGCCGTGCTCGCCGTCAAACTCATCCGTGGCCCCCGCATCATCGACCCGGCCAGCGACGACCCGGCCGACTACCGAGATCCCAACGTGTCCACCCGCCGCATCAGCGGTGCGGTGTTGCTGCTGGTCGCCGTCACCGGCCTCATGCACATCGCCGTCGATCCGCCGTCCATCGCCGCCGGCGGACTCGATGCCTTCGAAGGCGCCGGCGGCTTCATCGGCGCCGCCTCGGGCCTCGGCCTCGGCGGGCTCATCGGCACCGGTGGGGCCCTGGGCGTGCTGGTGCTGTTGCTGCTGTTGGCCTGCACGCTGCTGGTCGGCCGACCCTTCCGTGAGGTGTTCGACATGGTGCGCTCGGGCCTCGCCCCCGCCCTCGAGGGTGGCGGACGCTCGCTGTCAGGGTTGTTCCGGGTGGGCGACGAGCCCGATGACGGCGTGCAGCTGTTCGACTACAACGCCGATCCCGCTGATCCGTTGGCCCGCAAGCCCCGCGCCCCACGGGCCAAGAAGCCTGAGGCCGAGCCGGCGCCGTCGCAGCCCACCATCCGTCTGCCCGAGATCTCGGTGCCCCAGAACGTCGAGCAGCTCGAGATCCAGCTCAACCCCCAACGCCCCGACTCCAACTGGAAGCTGCCGGCGCTGTCGCTGCTGTCACGCTCCAAGGCCCAGCAGCACGACACCGAGGCCATCACCAAGCGCGGCCGCGAGCTCGAGGGCGCCCTCGCCGAACACGGCGTCACCACCCGCCTGTCGGGCATGGTCGTCGGCCCCACCGTCACCCGCTACGAGCTCGAGCTGGGCGTCGGCATCAAGGTGAACCAGGTCGTGAACCTGCAAAAAGACATCGCCTACGCGATGGCCTCGCCGGACGTGCGCATCATTGCGCCCATCCCCGGCAAACAGGCCATCGGCGTCGAGGTGCCCAACCAGAAGCGCCAGATCATCGCCCTGGGCGACATTCTGTGCTCACCCGAGGCTCAGAAGTCGGCCGGTCCGCTGTCGGTGGCCGTCGGTCGCGACATCGAGGGCAAGGCCGTCATGGTCGACCTGGCCAAGATGCCCCACATCCTCATCGCCGGCCAGACCGGTGCCGGTAAATCGAGCTGTATCAACTCGATCATGACGTCGATCCTCATGCGGGCGACGCCCGACGACGTGCGACTCATCCTCGTCGACCCCAAGCGGGTCGAGCTCACCCAGTACAACCGGGTGCCGCACCTGCTCACGCAGGTGGTGACCAACCCCAAGAAGGCCGCCAACGCGCTGGCGTGGGCGGTCGCCGAGATGGAGCGCCGCTACGAGCTGCTCGAAGAGGTCGGTGTTCGTGACATCGGCGGCTACAACGACGCCTTCGATCGCGGCGACCTGGTGGCCAAGCTGGGCGAGGAGCGCGAGTTCTCCCGCCTGCCGCTCATCCTGATCGTGGTCGACGAGCTTGCCGACCTCATGATGGTCGCCGCCCGCGACGTCGAGGAGTCGATCAACCGCATCGCCGCCAAGGCCCGAGCGGTCGGGCTGCACCTGGTCATTGCCACGCAGCGCCCGTCGGTCAACGTCATTACCGGTGTGATCAAGGCCAACATTCCGGCCCGGTTCGCTTTCTCAGTGGCGTCGGCCACCGACTCCAAGGTCATCATGAACCACGGTGGCGCCGAGCGGCTCGTCGGTAAGGGCGACATGTTGCTGCTCGATCCGGCTTCGCCGTCGGCCGAGCGCATCCAGGGCTGCTGGGTCGAGGAGAAGGAAGTGCAGGCCGTCGTCAACATCTGGCGCAACCAGGCGCCCGAGGTGGCCTACGTCGAAGAGGTCGTGGGCGATGCCAACCTCGCAGCCGTGGCCATGCCGGGCAGCAGCGGTTCCGGTGGCAGCAACGGTGGCAACGACGAGGACGACGACGACCTCATGTGGCAGGCGATGGAGCTGGTGGTACGCAGCCAGCTGGGCTCCACGTCGATGCTGCAGCGCAAGCTCAAGGTTGGCTTCGCCCGCGCCGGGCGCGTCATGGACCTGCTCGAGGAGCGCGGCGTCGTGGGCCCATCGCTCGGCTCGAAGCCCCGCACGGTCGAGATGAGCGTCGAGGAGCTCGACGAGCTCCTCTCCAACCGTTAAGGACCCTTCCCTTTCCGGCTGGGTCAGCCGCCGGCGCCGACGGGGATCCGCGTGCCGCCGAGCGGACCGGGCGGCGGGTCGGGCGTGACGCCGGGACACACGTAGTTGGCGTCGGCCAGATCGCGGCAGACAGTGCCTGATGCGACCCGCCAGGCGTCGTCGATCAATACGACCCGGCCGATCTCCCACTGGTAGGCGGGGCCGACGCGGTAGAGCACCGAAGCGTTGGTGGGATCGGTGAACACGACCGAGCCGAAGACCGGATCGAGCTTGCTGAGGAACGGGTCGAGGGCGCGGTTTGCCCTGAGCGCGGCCAGGATGTCCGAGCTCAGCTCGGGGTCTTCGGCCACGGCCGTCTTGGACTCGTCGAGCGGGTCGGCCATGTCGTACATGGTGCGGATTGCGGCGAGCACCTCTGCCGTGGCATCGGTCGGGTCGGAGGGTGACGCTCCCGGCGGCGGCAGCGCCGGCGGCTCGGTGAGCTGCTGGCCCAGCGGGTCCGTTGGCCCTGCCACGATCGTGTTCGTCGCTTCGGCGTCGGCCGGGAGAGTGCAATCGTCTCCGGCGCGCATGCCGACCGTCGAGCGTGCGCCCAGGTCGAACGCATGCCGGCGAGACCCAAGCGCTCGCCGGAGGTGGCCCTTGCGACGACATGTATCGGTCGCCACAAGGGCCACTTACCGTCGGTCCTGCGGCACACCGAGCAGTTCGCGGCGGCTACGCACCCGATCGAGCACCATTTCAGCGACTCGCTTGGGTCGTTGCGTGGAGAAGTAGCCCAGGTACATGACGTCCCACCCGACTCTGGCGGCCTCGTGGTCGCGCTGCTCGTCGCTGGCCTCGTTCTCCTCGCCGAAGTGGTGCGAGCGGCTGTGGGCCTCGATGCCGAGCCGGGCGTCGGGTACGGCGAGGTCGAACCGCGCAACCTCGAACCCATCGGCTCCCTTCAGTCGGTACTGGCGCTCGATGGTTCCGAGCTCGGGATCGTCGAGGCAGAGCTCGACCGTCTTCTCGAACCACGAACCCCTGACCTCCCCGCGGTGCTCGAGATCGTGAAGCAGATCGAGCACTATGCCCGACCCGGCAGTCCCAGGTCGGTTGAGGCGCAGCGCAGTCTCACGCAGCCACCGGAGGTTGGCCTTGCGGCGCACTGCATCATCGAACGCCCGCTCGACGACATCGGGCTCGCAGACCGACCCGAGGTCGACCAAGGTCCGCGCCAGGTTGGTGCATTGGACCCCGTCGACCACCGCGAGGTCTCGGCGATCGAGCGACTGCACGCGATGAGCGACGATGCCATAGAGGCGCACCTTTGCGGGCCGCTCGACGCTGACGTCGAGATCGGCGATGTCGACGAGCCCGTCGCTGCGATGCAGCCGAGCGGCGCTGCGGTGGGACGCAACGACGAGGTCGTTACTGCGTCGGCGCGTTGGGAGGGTCGCCGCCGCGATGAGCTGCAGCCACGATGGTCCGTCGATACCACCGAGCGCCACCAGGGAGCCGGGCCAGGGCTCGCAGAGCAAGCCCGCGTCCAGGCACCGTTTGATGTGGCGATGGGTGAGTCCCTGGGAAGCGGCCTGGGCTCTGGAGAAGACGTTGTTCGGAGAGGCCGCGAGCTCGGAGACAACGCCCAAGGCATCGTTCCGCATGGCGCAAGGTTGTCAGGGGGCGGTGACAGTGAGCGCTGAGACAGCGAGCGGCACCCGAAGTGGCCCTTCAAACGACCGCCAGGTGTCGTCTGAAGGGCCAGTAATCAGGATTGCGTCAGCCTGAGGAGCGAAGCCGACGAAGCGGAGCGAGCCGGAGGCGTAGCGATCGAGGCCAGCGGGTCCAGCGGGTCAGCCGGCCTCGGAGTGGGTGACGGCGTCTTCGCCCATCCACTCGCGCAGGGTGTTCTTGAGCTTGGTCTGCTGGATGAACAGGTCGTGCTCGGGCTCATGCCCGGCCGACGTCTGCGGGGCCTTCCAGTAGAAGCTCAGCCACTCCTGGATGCCGGCCTGACCGGCGCGCTGGGCGAGGTCGAGGAACAGGGCGAGGTCGAGCACGATCGGCGCGGCGAGGATCGAATCGCGGCACAAGAAGTCGACCTTGATCTGCATGGGGTAGCCCATCCATCCGAAGATGTCGATGGCGTCCCAGCCCTCCTTGTTGTCGCCCCGCGGCGGGTAGTAGTTGATGCGCACGACGTGATCGATGTTGCCGTACAGCTCGGGGTACACCTCGGGCTGCAGGATGGTGTCGAGCACGCCCAGCTTCGACATCTCCTTGGTCTTGAAGTTCTCCGGGTCGTCGAGCACCTCGCCGTCGCGGTTGCCCAGGATGTTGGTGGAGTACCAGCCGCGCAGACCGAGCATGCGGGCCTTGAATCCGGGCGCCAGGATTGTCTTCATGAGCGTCTGGCCGGTCTTGAAGTCCTTGCCCGTGAGCGGCACGTTGTTGGTAGCGGCCAGCTCATCCATGCAGGGGATGTCGATGGCGAGGTTGGGGGCACCGTTGCCGAACGGCACGCCCGACGCAATGGCGGCATACGCGTACATCTGGCTGGGGGCGATGGCCTCGTGGTTGGAGCGCAGGCCGGCCTCGAAGGCGGCGACGGTCTGGTGAACGCCTTCGGGCTCTTGGTAGGCCTCGGTCGAGCCGCACCAGATCATGACGAGGCGGTCACAGTCGTTCTCTTGGCGGAAGCGTTCGATGTCGGCCATGAGCTGCTCGACGAGGTCCCACTTGGTGGCGCCGGTCTTGACCCGCACACCGTCGAGGCGCTTGACCCAACGCTGGTCGAACACGGCGTCCATGGCCACGACACCCTCGAGCTCGGCCGACAACGGGGCGAGGTCGTCCTTGCTGAGCACGCCCGAGGTGCGGGCGGCTTCGAGGGCGTTGGGCGAGATGGGGTCCCAGCCGCCGAACACGATGTCGTCGAGCGAGGCCAGCGGCACGAACTCGCGGATGAGCGGGTTGCGGCCCTCGCTGCGGTGCCCGAGGCGGATGTGGGCCATCTGGGTGAGTGACCCGATGGGGGCGGCGAGTCCCTTGCGGGCGGCGACGATGCCGGCGAATGCAGTGGATGCCACCGCTCCCATGCCCGGTGTCAGGATGCCGAGCTTGCCGGTCGCCGGCGCGATGTCGAGTGCTTGACCCACGTTGTTGTCTCCCTCGGGCGCATCTGGGGAGCGCCTCAATCGATCTGGCCGGTCGTCGTGAACCGGCGCGAAAGGTCTAGCTTCGCACTTGTCAGAGCACACATCGGTCATTGTGAAGGAGAGCCCATGTCACAGGTAGCAACGGGTGCCATGCGCCCTGACCGTTTCGTCGGCATCGAGCTGGCCGAGGTGGCGTCGGGGTTGCTGTTCCCCGAGGGTCCCATCGCCATGGATGACGGCAGCGTGATTCTCGTCGAGATCGCCCGGGGCACCCTCAGCCGGGTGCAGCCCGATGGGTCGGTCGAGGTCGTAGTCGACTGCGGCGGCGGGCCCAACGGCGCGGCGATCGGTCCCGACGGAGCGGTCTACGTGTGCAACAACGGTGGGTGCTTCACCTGGATCGACTTCGGCACGCTGCTGTTTCCCGGTCCGTTGCCGGCGGAATGGACGGGTGGTTCGATCCAACGCGTCGACCTAGTGACCGGCGCGGTCGAGGTGCTCTACGACGCCTGTGACGGCCGACCGCTGCGCGCCCCCAACGACCTCGTCTTCGATGTCTACGGCGGTTTCTGGTTCACCGACCACGGGGTGCGCGAGGAGCGCAGCAGCGACCGCACCGGCGTCTTTTACGCCAAGGCCGACGGCAGCCACATCACCGAGGTGATGTTCCCCCTCGATGCTCCCAACGGCATCGGTCTCTCGCCGGCGGGCGACCGGGTGTACGTGGCCGAGACCTACACCGGCCGGGTGTGGCAGTGGACCGTCACGGGGCCCGGCGAGGTCGCCGAAGGCCTGCCGATCAACGCTGGGGGAGAGCTCTTGTACGGGGCGGCGGGCCACGCGCTGTTCGACTCGCTGGCCGTCGACGGCGACGGAAATGTCTGTGTCGCGACCCTGTCCACCGCGGGCATCAGCGTGATCTCGGCGCTGGGAGCCGACCATCCCGGTGGCGGCGTCGAGTTCCTGGCGACGGGGGATCCGCTCACCACCAACATCTGTTTCGGCGGAGACGACCTGCGCACGGCCTGGATCACCTTGTCGGGAACCGGTCGGCTCGTGACGTGCTGCTGGCCGACGGCAGGATTGCCGCTCGCTCATCACGGCTGATGACCAACTCGGCCGCCGTCACGGGCGGGTTGGGCGCGTGCTGGTCTCTGGCTGTCACTGGGGGACCGCTACCCTGAGTCCGTGACGCAGACGTACTGGATCGAAACCCTGGGCTGTCCCAAGAACCAGGTCGATTCCGACAAGCTCTCGGGAAAGCTCCTCTCCGAGGGGTACGTCGCGGCCGAGGACTCGTCGTTGGCCGACCTGGTCGTCGTCAACACCTGCGCCTTCATCGAGGACGCCCGCCAGGAGTCCATCGACACGGTCCTGGCGCTGTCCGAGGACGGCAAGGCCGATTCCCGCATCGTGGTCACCGGCTGCATGGCCGAACGCTACGGCGACGAACTGGCCGCCGCCCTGCCCGAGATCGACACGGTCGCCGGTTTCGGCAAGAGCTTCAGCAGTGCCGCCGACGGCACCGCTGGCGCCACGTCAACTGCCACCCGCACGCTCATCGCGGTGTCGAGCGCGCCGGTGCCCGAGTTCGACCTGCTCAACCTGCCGCGCCCCAAGTCCACCTCGCCGTGGGCCTACGTGAAGATCGCCGAGGGCTGCGACCGCAACTGCGGGTTCTGCGCCATCCCCAGCTTCCGTGGCCCCCAACGCAGCCGCACCATCGCCGACATCGTGGCCGAGGTCGAGTCGCTGGAGGCCCGCGAGATCGTTCTCGTCGCCCAGGACCTCGCCGCGTTCGGCCGCGATCAGGGACAGGGCGAACGGTCCATCGTGCCGCTGGTCCGCCAAGTGTCCGCTGCGACCGACTGGGTTCGGCTGCTCTATCTGTACCCGTCGGATCTCACCGAAGAGCTCATCGACGCCATGTGCGCCACCGGAGTGCCGTACTTCGACCTCTCGTTGCAGCACGTGTCGGCGCCGCTCATGCGCCGTATGCGCCGCTGGGGCAACGGCGAGAAGTTCATCGAGCGCATCGAGCGCATCCGCGCCCTCGAGCCGCAGGCGGCATTCCGGTCGAACTTCATCGTCGGGTATCCCGGCGAGACCGAGCACGATCACGACGCCCTCATCGATTTCGTCGAGCAGGCCCAGCTCGACTGGTGCGGCTTCTTTTCGTTCTCCGACGAGGACGGCACCTACGCCAAGACCCTCGACGGCCACGTGGAACAGGGCCTGGTTGACGACCGGCTCGCCGAGCTCCGAGAGCTGCAGGACTCCATCACCGCTGCCCGCCGCGACGAGCTCATCGGCACCCAGATCACCGTGCTGGTCGACGCCCCGGGCGAGGCCCGCAGCTTCCGTGAGGCGCCCGAGATCGACGGCATCGTCATCGTTGCGGACCATCTCGCCGTTGGCGAGTTCCACACCCTGCAGGTCGACGGCGCCGAGGGTCCCGATCTGGGGCCTCGTGAATCGCTGCCGGGATGCCTCACGACCGGGGCTCCCCGGTGACTGATCAGCGCTCGGTGAGCGAACCCCGTGCCGCCAGCTTCGGCCCCTCCGCCATCCTGACGCCGGCCAACGTCGTGACGCTCGCCCGACTCCTGGCGGCGCCCCTGGCGTTCTCCATGATGTTGACCGCCGACAACCAAAGTTCGTGGCCACTGGTAGGGCTGTGGTTGGTGCTGTCCACCAGCGACATGCTCGACGGCCGCCTGGCCCGTAAGTACGGCTCGACGCGGTCGGGCGCCTTCCTCGATCCGCTGGCCGACAAGGTGCTGGTGCTCG
>Ga0105047_10013521_pt1 | contig 13037 bp, 9 predicted proteins | sample MAT04_FD_78384 | JGI IMG/M metagenome (GOLD analysis project Ga0105047, IMG submission 78384) | Freshwater microbial communities from Lake Fryxell liftoff mats and glacier meltwater in Antarctica - MAT-04 (megahit assembly) | ecosystem: Environmental > Aquatic > Freshwater > Ice > Liftoff... | reverse complement strand
GGGGTACCGGCATGACGGGGCGTTGCGCTGCGAACTGCCGGCGTGGCAGAGTGAATAGTCGGATAGCATTTTAAAGCCGAGGCGGAGATAAGCAGAAACCAATTTGCGTGCGTCCGGCGACCACACGGGACACGCAGGCAGGATGCCTGCGCTACGGTTACAATTTGAGCTTCACAATGACGTAGATGCCGACAATTGAAATGACGGAGAGGCATGCCAGGCGTGGAATCCAGGTTGGAAGCGCCATCCATGAAATATCGGGAAGCGGTTCGGGACGGGGGACCAGGTCGCCCTGCGCTTCGGTATCGTCGCTTTCGTTTTCAAGCAATGGCGTATGGGCTGCTCCGGCATTCTGCTCGCGCCAGTTTTGCTCGTCTTCCAAGGCTTCCATCTCGTTGCGCGTGGCCTTGTAGCGGGCCACGGCGAGGCCCAGAAAAATGGGTAGAATGATGAAGTAAGTGCGGCTGAGAAAGAAACCCGCGATCATAAATCCGGCGAGTGAATCGAAGAGGGCCGCGGTCTGCCGGTACGACGTGGTCCCCGGGCGCGTGCGCTGGAGCACGTGGTAAAGTCCGTACATGACCAGGAAAAAGCTGCCGAACCAGGCAATGTATCCCAGAATACCGGTCTCGGCAAAACAGAGCACCAGCGAGTTGTGCGCGGTGCGGAAATGATGCGATTCAAATTCGTCCTTGCCGACGCCCAGGAGCGGTGCGCCTCTGAACATCTGTATGCCTTCGTACCAGGCGTCAATGCGCCCCTGAGTGGAGGCTTCATCAGAATCGTTTGCGTCGCGAAGACGCGAGGGGCCGGCGGCGAGCACGGCCGTGGCCAGAATAAGCACGAGCAGTCCGGAGCGAATCATGCCCCAGCGCCGCCAGGCGTACGCGGCCGCGACGGCTCCGCAGGCCAGCATGCCGCCGCGCGAGTTGGTCAGAAAGATTCCATAAAGGAGGGGCGCGCAGAGCGCGTAGCCGGCCAGCCTGCAATAGATGGGCATCCCTTTGGTGGCGAGCTGCAGGGCGAGGGGAATCATCATGACAAAGAAAAGCGCCAGATCGTTGGGGTCGCTCATGACGCCGATGTATTTTACGCGACCCTGGATCATGGTCTCGCCCGACCAGCCCACGCTGGTGGCATCGTTCTCGCCGTCGTAATTATTGGCCTGCTGCACGCTGTGGGCGACGAGCACGAGCGAGGTCAGAAGCAGGATTGCAAAGATCAAATCCATCCGCTTTGTGGTGTGCACTAGATTGGCGGCCAGGAAATAAAGCAAAACCCAAGGCAGAAAGGATTTGGCCATGGCGGGGGTCGTTGCCGGCCAGACCATCAGAACGCCGACCACCACGATCATGAAGAAAAGCGGGATGAGCACATCCGTGGCGAGCGAGAAATCTTTTTTCTCGAAGAGAATCCAGCCGACGAAGATGAGCGGAATCATTAATTCGGCAATCGGAAAGCCGCGGATTTCCGGAACAAATTCATTCAGGCGCAGGATCAAGTTCGCGGTGAAGACGAGGAATAATGCAAAGATCATTGGGGTAGGCCTCCGCTGGCTGCATGGGCAAGCTCGGGCGCGCGGAGGTCTTTGCGCGACGCGGACTGAACAGGTGCGGGCGCGACGGCGGTCTCCAGTTGCCGTACGGTTTTCCACATTTCATAGGCGGTGACGTGGTGCAGATTGACGCCCTCGCGCTGCATTGCTGAAAGCGAGCGGTACATTTCGCGCGCCTGATCACCCAGCACGGAGTTGTGCAGGCGTTCCTGCGTGCCGTGGGTGTGGACTTTTATGAAGACATGATTGGGTGCGCCGAGCACGCGGGCGCCGAGCTTGAACCATTGCTGCGTTCGCGCATCGCCGCACGGAATGCCGCCGCTGATGTCGCCGTTCTCGATGCGCGGGATGAGTCCGTATTTTCGAGACGAGGTGCTGAAACCAAGCGGGCCGGTGATCAGGCAGAGTTCGTCGCTGGCGGGAATGTGTCCGACCCTGGCTTGGCGGCCGGTGTCATGCGACTTGGGGCACTTAACGTCGTCTTTCGCGTAGTAGATGCAATTTACCTTTGCCGGCTGGGTCTCGCTTGGCGCGGAAGGAAAGGTGAAGTCGGCGTAGCAGCCCAGCTTGATCAATAGATCGATTTCATTGTTCAAGCCGCACCAGCGGCCGTCGCGCCGCGAATTGTCGAGGCACCAGTTGCCGTGGATAAATCCGAAACGATTGCGGCGTTCGCGGTTGAGCAGAAAACCGTGGCCTTGCAGGCGCTCGATGAACTGCTCCATGCTTTCGAGGAAGTTGCGTTCGGTGTCGTTGTCGTGATGCAGATGGATCTCGACGTCGCCGTATCCGGCATCGCAGAGCTCGCGGAGACTATTAAGGAAGGACGGATGGTACTCTTCGGCGGGGAAGAAGTAACTGTGCTGAGCGGGCCGGCCTTCAGTATCGCGGAAGGGATCAACCAGCTTGGGGTACAGATCGACCCAGCGCTGAACGCGCTCCTTACCTTTGGCAAGGTCGGCGCCAGCCCAGAACGGCTCGAAATGGTCGACGAAGCAGAAGTAAATATGGAGCGGTTTGGAACTGTCGAAGGGTTCAGGTTTGGCGCTTAGATAAGCAGGCAGCCAGCGGTGAATATTGCGGCGCCAGGCTTGTACCGCGCACAACCCGCCAGCCAGTCCGCTCGCGAGTCCTCCGGCAACGATTGGCCAATCCATCCGAAAGTCTCCCGGGTCGCAAAGGCAATGTGCAGCTCAAGGTGAGCGGCACTGTCGCCGATCCGGCGGGGTTCAATAGAAGGAGAGCGTGCTTTACTCGCCTGTCGCCGACACCAGACCGGATCGGGTCTGCGTATTCACAACTGGCGTACCGGAGAGTGTTTTTCGAACGGCTGTTTTTAGCTCGTTGAGGTCGCCGGATTTGACAATGTACGAACGCGCGAACCATGTAATGAAGTCATGACTTGGGGAACTGTACGCAGAATGTACGATTATGGGCAGTTGGGGATCAACAGCCAACATGCGCTCCATGACGTCGATGCCGTTCATGCCTGGCAGGAGAATATCCATGATGACCAATTGCGGTCGATTATTCTTGAACATTTCAAGGCCTTCGATGCCATTTCCGGCACAAACGACATCGAATCCCTCATCGGAGAGTTCATCCACGTAAAGCTGGCGCTGATTGGGCTGATCTTCGATGAGTAGAATCTGATCCATGGTCACTCCTGTAAAAGTTTGGCGCTAAACCGGATAGATGTCTGCTTTTACCAAGCAAACATTTGGCCATTTTTAAGCGATTGTGTTGATTTAAAAAAAAACGGCGCCGATTTTTGTAAGCTTAATTCTCAAATGGAATTGCGTTCCTATTGTGCAGGACAACGTGCAACTGGTTCTGTTTTCAAACTGAAATGAACTGCATTCACCTGCACGTAATGAGTCGCGTCGGGTCAAAAATGGAGAAATAATAACAGCGTGATTTACACGAAAGGTTGCGAGGCTTGCCTGCCGCAACCTTCCGACTGCGTGCTGGAATCAGCTATGAGATCAAGCGGCGCTGTGGTTGAGCGGCTTGCGATCCGTAACGTTGCCCTGAAGCTTCCGGATTCGTTCGATGTATTCGTCGATCAGAGATTGCGCTTCAGCCTTGGAAGGAGCTTCGGCAATGATGCGCATGATGGGTTCAGTATTCGAAGCCCGAAGCTGCACCCAGCGATCCTGCCAGTCCAGTCGCAAACCGTCCTGAATATTTACACGATCGCACTTCACACTTGAACGGAGCTGGCGGATCAGTGCTCGGCTTTGGGCAGGCGGAAGCTCGATTTTCGTCTTTTCAATGTGATATTGAGGCAGTGCTGCGGCAAGCGCACTGATCGGTTCGCCGGAGCGCGCCATCGATTCCAGCATCAGACCCATTCCAACGATGGCGTCGCGGCCGTGGTGGATGCGCGGGTCCATCACGCCACCGTTGCCTTCGCCGCCGAAAATGGCGTTAAGCTCCCTCATTTTCTCAGCGACGTGGGCCTCGCCCGCCGGACTGCGCACCACCTCGAATCCCGCGGCGACGGCGACATCTTCAGTGGTGCGGCTGGTGGAATTATTGATCACGACTTTGCCGCTGCTGTAGCTGCGCAGCGCGTGTTTCAACGAAAGCGCGAGCGCCAGTTCTTCGCCCAGGAAGATGCCATTCTCGTCGACCACGACGACGCGGTCGGCGTCCGGATCTGCGGCAAAGCCGATGTTGGCGCCAGATTCTTTCACAAATGCACAGAGCTGCTGGAGATTCACAGCGAGCGGTTCGGGCTTATGCGGAAAGAGGCCGTCGGGCTTGCAGTTGATCGCTTCGATGGTGCAGCCCAGTTCGGCCAGCAGCATTTTTGAGATGCTGCCGCCGGCGCCGTTGCAGCAGTCCAGCGCCACGCGGAAATTCTTTGAACGGATCAGATTGCGATCGAGAATCGAGAGCACGCGTTCGACGTGGAGAACCTCGGCGTGTTCGAGGCGGTCGACGGATTTGAGCTGGTCCCAGGTTGCTGAGTTGAACTGACCGGAGTAATAAATATTGAGCAGATCGCGGCTCTCGTCGCCGTTCAAATACATGCCGTCGTGCCGGAAGAATTTCAGCGCGTTCCATTCGATCGGATTGTGGCTGGCCGTCACCATGACGCCGCCGGCCACGGGCTTGTGCTCGACCATCAAGGTTAGAGTGGGCGTGGCGCAGACGCCCATATCTAGAATGGCGCAGCCGCTAGCCAGCAGTCCGCTGAGCACGGCGTGCTTGGCCATTTCGCCTGAGACGCGGGTGTCGCGTCCAACGACCACGGTGCCGCCGTGCAGATAGGTTCCAAAAGCATGGCCCAGCCTGACGAGCAATTCGGGCGTCAGACTCTGGCCGACAATTCCGCGTACGCCGGAAACCGAGATCATCAGGTCACTGCTCTGCATTTTTTATTATCCTCGTTTAAATGTCAATACGGCGATTGTGAATCATCCCAATCCGCGTGGGCGATGACGCAAACGATGCTCCAGAGAAAGGTGGATTCGTGTGTGCATCATTTATTTGAGTCCAGTGTTGTTAATGAAGGGAAAGAAGACTTGAAACGATTGGCAGTTGAATCGTTTCAAATCTTCTTTATCCACACTGGACTCAATAATTTTCCCTAGGTTTAGTCTCGAAATGACGCTTACGTTCTCAGCTACATTGCGCGCGCTCCAAGGCTCTGTGTAAATCCACCGCGCTCTGTTCCCATGAGATCACATTCGGGCAGGCACTGAGAAGCGCGGGATTCCACTCCTTACTTAGTGTGTTTTCGATGGACGCAGAGAGCGTGGCGATGTCGCCGGGTTCGACCAGAGAACCATAGTCGTTGGAGGTGACCAGTTCTGGAATTCCGCCCACGCGCGTCGCGACCACCGGGCGGCCGCAGGCGAGCGATTCGACGAGGACGTTGGGCAGGCCCTCGTTTCCGCTGGCGAGGCAGACGCAGTCGGCGGCGGCGATCCATTGCGGCACCTGATCGTGTCTGCAGCTACCAGCAAAATGGACGTGAGCGGAGATGCGCAGTTCGCGCGCGAGTTCTTCCAATTGGCTGCGCAGAGGTCCGGCGCCGAGCAGCACCAAACGGATATCAAGAGGCTTGCGTTGCAGCAGCGCATGCAGGGCTCGGAGCAGATCGCTGTGGTGTTTGATCGGAACCATGTTGGCGATGCAGAGCAGCGTTTTTCCATGGGCCGGTTGTTGCAGCGCGCTGCGTGCTTGCGCGCGGAACAGGGGCTGGAAAACATCGCGGTCGACGCCGTTGTAGACGACGTCGATTTTCCGCGCGTCGATCTCTTCGCTGATCAGCATGCGGCGCAAGTTATTGGAGACGGTCACGATGCGCTGGCAGCCATGCAGGGCATCGAGCACCTGAGCACGGCGCGCGCGATCGTGAATGAGCTGGTGGATGTCGCTGCCCAGGCATTTGATCACGACAGGGATTTTAAGGCGGCTACCGATGCGCTGCACGGCGAAGCCATCGGGATGCGCCCATGAGGCCAGCAGCACGTCGGGCTTGAATGCAGCGATGCGTTCTTCGAGCGCGCTGGTGATCGAGCGTTCGTACATCCAGCCATGCCAGCGGCGGCCGAAACCCGGCGTGCGGATGAAGCGCGGACGGCGCACGGGAATGCCGTGATAGAGGGATTCGCGGGGGATCTGATCAAGCTTGCGTTCGGCGCCGGAGATCAGCGAGAGGCCCGGAAACCATTTCACCGGCGCGAGTATTTCGACGCATGCATTCGCGGCCAGATGGCGCAGCGCCAGCGCGTTGAAGTTTCCGTAGTAAGGCTGCACGTCGCTTGGAAAGAGCGTGTTCACGGCCAGCACGCGGAGCGTTGCGGTTTTAGTTGAACGCCGTAGGGGTATCTCAAAAACGTGCAATGCGAACCTCTCCGAACCGCCGGCATCCCGCCGGCCGGTTTCAACACGCCAGCGGGACGGCACACTCAGCGCGCCATTGCCGGAACCGCGGCAATGGTTCTCGCCAGGCCCTCGGCGAAAGTGACGACGGGTTTGTAATTCAAGACGTCCTGAGCCAGCGCGATATCGGCCACGGAATGCATTACATCGCCGGTGCGCGGCGCTTCGTAGAGCGGTTGCAGATCGGTGCTTAGGACTGTATTGAGCTCGCGGACAAGATCGTTGAGCGAGGTGCGCGTAGCGGTGCCGATGTTGACGCAGCATCCATTGAGTTTGTCGGAAGTGGTCAGCGCCAGCACGTTGGCGTGCACGGCGTTGGCGACGTAGACGAAGTCGCGCGTCTGCGATCCGTCGCCGAAGATTACCGGCCGCTTACCCTGCATCATTAACGTCGTGAAACGCGCGATCACGCCGGAGTACGGACTGCTGGGATCCTGGCGCGGTCCGAAAATATTAAAGTAGCGCAGCGCGATGGCGTCCAAGCCGTAGCAGGCGCTGAATGCGGCGAGGTAATATTCTCCGGCGAGCTTTGCCACGGCGTAGGGACTGCGCGGTTCAGCGCGCATGGTTTCGATTTTGGGTAGATCAGGATTGTCTCCGTACGCACTGGAGGAGGCCGCGTAAACAAAGCGCCTGACGCCGTGTTCTCTGGCGGCGTTAAGCATATTCACCGTTGTGTTGCAGCAGGCGTGGTGTGATTCGATGGGGTCTTTTACCGAGCGCGGCACAGAGGGAATGGCGGCCTGATGGGAGATGGCCTCAATGCCCTCGACGGCGCGCGCCGCGACGGATGGATCGCAGAGGTCGCCTTTAATGAATTCGATTCGGTCGCGGACGTGTTCGAGGTTATCGAGATTGCCTGTAGCCAGATTATCGACGACGCGAACGGAGTGGCCGTCCTCGACCAGCGCTTCGACAAGGTGCCCGCCGATAAATCCAGCACCGCCCGTCACAAGAATCCGCATTCGTCCGCCTCCTGCTTGAATCAAATCGACAAAGCTGCACTGGCCGGGTCTCCCGCCCTTCGGCAATCGCATTCAAAAAGCAAGAACTCAGCCAAGTCGCGATTGAGCAGCGCAGCAGTGCGGATGTGCAGGATGCTCCGTTAGTGTTATCCAAAGCGTGGCATTTACGTTCGCTGCCGGGGTGACACGTTGGGTAGGAGTTGCACTGAGGTTCGGAAATGGGGAACGACGCGAGCGCGGATTACTTGAGCCGATCGAGCTCCGAACGAGCCTATTCCTGCTTCGATTGAAGTATTGTACTCGGGCGTGTAGAGCGGCGACAAGAGATGGACGACGTTATGTTGGTCCAGGATTGACGCCAGCTTATCCCCGAAGCTTGACCGGGTTTGCAGGCGGGCTGGAGACAAAGGCCTGTTTGCTCCGGCTTGAGAGGGATGAGAACGGAGCGATCCTTCTGAATGAGCAGCTCAGCGACACGCGACCTTTGCGTTTCACGATTCAGGATCAGGTCTTACACTCATTCCATGAACGACAGGGCGCCGGAACACTCAGGTCTCAAAATATCGCCAACGCACTGGCCGCGTGCAATTGCGCATGTCGACATGGACCAATTCTACGCGGCCGTTGAGATCCTCGATTTTCCGGAACTTCACGGAAAGCCTGTTATCGTGGGGGCCAAAGGCCGGCGCGGAGTGGTCTCCACAGCCAGTTACGAAGCGCGCGCGTTCGGCGTGCACTCGGCGATGCCCAGTCTCACGGCTGAAAAACTCTGCCCGCATGCGATCTGGCGATTTCCGCGGATGGAACGGTACGTCGAAAAATCGCGGGAGGTGCACGCAGTCTTCGAACGTTACACCGATCAGATCGAGCCGCTTTCGATCGATGAAGCGTTCCTGGATCTTACCGGATCGCTCAAATTATTCGGACCGCCGGAAGTGATCGCAAAACGGATCAAGGCGGAAGTGCTCGCCGAGACTGGATTGGTTGCGTCCATCGGCATTGCGTTCAATAAATTTCTGGCGAAAATTGCCAGCGATCTACGCAAGCCTGACGCGCTGGTCGTCGTGCCGCCGACCGACGAAGAAGCGCGCGCCTTTCTTGCGCCGCTTCCAATCTCCCGCCTGTGGGGCGTGGGGCCCAAAACGCGCGAGCGGCTCAATGCGCTGGGATTTTTTAAGATCGCTGAATTGGCACGCGCGGACGAAAAGATGCTTGCTCGTAAGCTCGGCATGGAGAGCGCGGTCCACCTGATGGAACTGGCCATCGGGCAAGACAGGCGTCCCGTGGAATGCAGCGGACAGCCCAAATCGATCGGACGCGAGAACACTTTCAGCGACGACCTGCATGAGATGGATCTGATGGAACGCGAGCTGCTCCGTTTCGCGGAGGATGTCGCGCAGCGCCTGCGCAGCAAAGAATTGCGCTGCATGGGCGTGACGCTGAAAGTGCGCTTCGGAGATTTTTCGCGCATCACTCGCTCCGCAACATTTGACGAACCCGTCGACCTCGCCGAGCCGCTTTACAAGGTGGCGGCACGATTGCTGCGCGAGCGCGTCAAGCTGGAGGGAAAAGGAGTGCGACTGCTCGGGCTCTCCGCGGTACGGCTTCAAAACCGGCAGCAACTCACTGCGTCTCTCTTCTCCGATGCCAACGCTGATCGAAAACGCAAAGCTGCCAGCGCGATGGATAGTCTGCGCAAAAAATTTGGCAGCGACGCGATCATGCCGGCTCGGCTACTGAAAAAACCGACTTAACATTATATAGGCGTTCGAGTCCTCTCACTTCAAATTCAATTTCACCAACCGCTGGTTACCGCTATCAAACACGACCGCGCGATTGCCGGATGCCGTGATGCGCTGCGGGACGTCGAGTGTACTCAGCGATCGTCCTTTTTTGTCCGTCGTCCCGAAGCTGGCGAGCGGCTTGCCCGCCGCATCGAAGACCAGCACCCGTTCGCGCGCCGAATCGCTCACCCAGACCCGGCCCGCATCCGAGCAGATCACTACGCGGGCGCCAAATTTGTCGCCGTCCCATCTCGACCAGCGCCGGATTTCCTTCCACTCCCCTTCCCCAGCCTGCGTCAATTCTATCACCGCGCCGTCGCCGCCGGCCAGCAGCGTCGTCTCGTCTTTCATCGCCAGCGACGTCCACTCTTTGACCGGCGGTTCAGTCTTGAGAACCACCGCGCCGGCGTCAGCATTGTATTTTCCATCGGCGCCGATTCGAAAACTCTGGCCATTTCCTTTTTCGTCAATTGCAATTAACAATAGTCCCTTTGCTGTCTTCAGCACTGCCGAGCCGGCGAAATGTAATTTCAGCGCGCACTCTTTTTCAACGCGTTCAGTCTTAACTTCTTTAACGATGTTGCCGAAAACAAACGACGGCTTTCCCCACATCAATCCCGGCGCGACCACCCGTTCACCATCGAGCATCACCGCCTGCCCGAGCCGCTCCAGCGCATTGACACCATTGAGCAGCGGCGCGTCAGGCTTATCGCTCCACGCCCACGTGCCGTGATGACACCAGACGGTCCCATTCTTGTCGAGCCCCAGCGCGTTGCAATGGCTCAGCGCGCCGATGCGCCGCACAAGCTCCATCTGCCGCCGCGAGCCGTCCCAGCGCATCAAGTGAAGCACGCCGCCATGCCCGGAGACGGCGAAGAGATCCGCGCCCACCTTGGCCATGCCGCGTCCGTTCGAAAGATCCGAATTCTGATCGAGATGCCCGATAAAAGAGCCCGACGAACCCCCGAGAATGACGCCGGGGTCCGGCTCCAGATCCGCTGAAAATTTTCGAATCGTGCCATGCCACGCATGCCCGTAGAACGCGCCGTCCACGAACTGGAAGCGCTCGCCCGGTGATTTCTTCGGCCAGCCTTCCGTCACTTCTTTGCCGTCAACGAATTTTTGAATCATTCCGTTCGTGCCAACGTAAACTATCCACGCTTTGCCGGCCGGCACCACTTCCAGCATGTGGCAATCTTTGACCTTAAAGAGCGGCTTGCTTTCGCCGTTTGCAACGTCGAGCTCGCTGACCTCTCCTTTATAGAACGCGGCGATCTTCGTCCCGCTGCTCCCGAACGAAAGACACTGCGCTTCCTTAATGAGCGGCTTCGCCGCGCTGCCGGACTCGGCATTCACATCGAGCGTGAAAACTTTATTGTCCACAAGAATAACCAGCGTATCGCCCGCGAGGGTCAACTGATCGCCGCGTCCGTTGCCTCCCGCAATCGTGTAGCTACCCAGTAGCCGGCCATCGGGCGCATAGCGATTAAGCACGCCTTCGCCCCCGCGATCCCAGATCGATCCAAATCGGTCGACCGCGACGCCCATCCCAGCCGGCGCCCCGCCCGTCACCGCCCCTTTCGGGTCCGCCTTTCCGAAGCGAATCAGTGTCATGCCCTGCTCACCCGAATTGCCCAGAATGCCGTCGCAAACCAGCGTTTCGGCTTGCGTTGACCAAGCCAGGAAAATGAACATCGCAAGACGCGCCATTGAATTGAATCTCATAAACTTCACCTCACATGTGATTTACAAGTCGAATCTATGCGCTGAACCCACGCCGCAAAATCTGTTCAAAAGTGCACTACGTGCACAAAATCTGTTTCTTCGGGTCACAATCTAAACACTCCTAAACTTTTGCACAATGAGCAATCATTACCTTATGACGCTGGGCGTCCACGTGCCCACTTCACATTACGCAAAAAGTTAGGTTTACTAATGTCATCCTAATATATGACGTATAACCCCGTCAAAAATTGCATCAATTTCGAACTTTGCGAGCCCAAAATTCTCACCCACGTTATGGCGACGTCTTGCAACGGATGCAGGCCCAGAAACTCTTCCACGATTCCAAGCAAGCCGACGACATCATCTTCGCCGTCGTAAAACTCGACCCCAGAAGCAAAGCAAAGTCGAACGTGCTCAACGCGATTCCGTAGTTGGCGAGCGGATATCGATGCCATCTAAAATTGTAAATAAATCGTAAGCGTTCAGTTCGTGTCGTCCCTTTCCCCAACGGGGAAATGTCACAAAGCCCAGGGTTGGACGCGCAGCGGCCTACCCTGGGTCTGAATGTCGGTTATGCAACAACCCTGAAGGGGTTGCGGCACGGGTGTCTTGCATATGGCAAACGTGCCTGAACATTGCTACGCCTCTCCGCAACTCCTTCAATTTAGAATGCGGCCGTAACTTTACAGCCCCTTCCGTTTACAAATCCCCGACGGACACTGCCCCTTCGCGTGCGCGTCGATCTCATCCTTGAAGTACTTCACCGTCGACTGTATCGGCGCCGGCACCACCTGGCCCAGTCCGCAGATGCTCGTCATCAGCAGCGTGTCGCTGAGCCGTTCGATGATGCCGTAATCGTCGTCGGTGCCACGGCCCTGCGTCATGTTGTAAATGATGTCGACCATCTTCTGGCTGCCCACGCGGCACGGCACGCACTTGCCGCAGGATTCATTGCGGAAGAAACGCGTCGCATTGAGTGCCAGGTCGAGCAGGCAGGTGCCTTCGGTAATCGCCACGATCGCGCCCGACCCCAGCATTGAGCCGGCGTCGGCCATGATTTTGAAATCCATCGACAGGTCGATCATGTTCGCCGGAAGGAATCCGCCCGACGGACCCGACGGAGCAAACGCGCGCAGCGTCTTGTTGCCTTCGATCCCGCCGGCCATGGCGAAGGCTTCGCGGTACGTCGTGCCCATCGGCACTTCGAAGACGCCCGGTTTGTTGACGTGCCCGCTGACGCCGATCCACTTGAGGCCGGTGCAGTTGTTCTTGCCCTGAGCCTTCCACCAGTCCGCTCCCTTGACCAGGATGGGCGGCACATACGCGAGCGTCTCCACGTTATTGATGATCGTCGGCTTGCCCCACAAACCCACGAAGACGGGGAAGGGCGGCTTGATGCGCGGCTGCCCGCGCTTGCCTTCGATGGCTTCGAGCAGCGCGCTCTCTTCACCCTGGATGTATCCGCCGGGGCTGACGAAAACTTCGAGCTTGTACTTCTTGCCGCTGCCCAGGATGTTATCGCCGCAGAGCCCCAGCGCTTCGGCGCGCTTGATCTCTTCACGGCAGGCGTCGATCTGTTCGTGGTATTCATGGCGGATATAAATGAAGCCGCGCTTGGCGCCGGTGACCAATGCCGCCAGGATCATGCCTTCGACCAGCAGCCACGGCACATTCTTCATGATCTCGCGATCTTTGAAGGTGCCCACTTCGCACTCGTCGGCGTTGCAGACGATGTACTTCTCGTCGCCCGGCGCGCCCTTCACGGCTTCCCACTTGGTGCCGGTCGGGAAACCAGCGCCGCCCATGCCGCGCAGTCCCGCAGCCTTTAGCTTGGCGATAACGCCCGCGGAATCGCCAGTCTTAATCAGATCTCTCACCGCGCCGTAGCGCTCGGCCGCCGTAGGGTACGGATCGCTCACGAACGGCCCTTTAAGGCCTTCAAAATGCTGATGCTTGGGCAACTGTCCCGTGGCCGCCGCCTTGATCATGTTCAGCAGATCGTCGACCGGCTTGCGCGCGTGGGTGTGGTGGTTGAGCGTAATTGCAGGCGCGCCGTCGCAATGACCCCGGCACGACACATGTCCGACATGCACCCCGTCGACTCCGGCC
>Ga0105047_10013520_pt1 | contig 13038 bp, 7 predicted proteins | sample MAT04_FD_78384 | JGI IMG/M metagenome (GOLD analysis project Ga0105047, IMG submission 78384) | Freshwater microbial communities from Lake Fryxell liftoff mats and glacier meltwater in Antarctica - MAT-04 (megahit assembly) | ecosystem: Environmental > Aquatic > Freshwater > Ice > Liftoff... | reverse complement strand
GCTCTAGTCCCCAAGCCCCAAGCCCCAAGCCCTTGCCCTCCTCCATCCACCTCCCCGTGCTCCTCCACGAAGTCGTCGATCAACTCGATCTACGGCCGGGCTTGACTGTCGTCGATGGCACGGTCGGAGCCGGTGGTCATAGCTCCAAGATCGCTCCGAAGATTATCCCCGGGGGACGACTCATCGGCCTCGATCGTGACCCGATGATGCTCGCCTTCGCCGCTGACAAACTCACTGGACAGAACGCCACGCTGGTCCACTCCAGCTACGCCGATCTGCCCGAGGTGCTCAAGTCCCAGGGACTGACTCAGATTGACCGACTGCTGGTCGATCTCGGTTTGTCCTCCGATCAACTGGCCGACCGCGAGCGAGGCTTCGGCTTCGCGGCGGGTGGCCCGCTCGACATGCGGTTCGACACACGGTCGGGCATCTCAGCGGCCGAGTTCCTGAAGACGGCCAGCGTCGAAGAAATCACTCGCGTCTTTCGAGACTGGGGCGAAGAACTCGCAGCGGGACCAATCGCCCAAGCCATCGTCGGCAGCCGCAAGTTCGAACCGTGCGAGACCGCTGCCGAACTGGTCGCGGTCGTCGAGCGCGTCCTTAAGGTCCGGGACAACCAACAGGGGAGCCATCCGGCAACCCGCGTGTTTCAGGCCCTGCGGATCCATGTGAACCATGAACTCGACCAGTTGTCGAGATTCCTCGACTCCGTCTTGCCAGTCATCCTCCGCCCCGGTGGCCGGGCAGTGGTCATCACCTTTCATTCCATCGAAGACCGGATCGTCAAGCAGGCGTTCCGCGATTCGGAGGTGTGGGAGAACTTGACCAAGAAGCCGATCGTCGCCACCCCCACCGAAGTCCGCCTCAACCCCCGTTGCCGCACGGCCAAGCTGCGCTGTGTCATCCGCAAGTAAACTCGTCGCTCCGTTCGCCGGAACGTGGGCGAGCAGGAACAGAGGACCGAAGTCGATGTAGGCTTCGGAAATCCTCGCAGGTCGCCAGCCCACCACGTTCGACAATCACACCGGATGGCGGGCCTCCCTGCCACCACACAATCGACCATTCAGGAGATCGCCATGGACGGATTCTCATCGCACTTCACTGTGAAGACTCGCTCACTCCGGTTGCTGGCTCTGGCCGTCGCCGGGTGGATGGGCCTCGCCACACCATCGTCCCTCATCGCTCAAGAGTCCGAAGCTCTACTGGCTCCACCCTCGCTGCCGAGTGATGCACCGCCCGTGAAGTACACCAAGGTCCTGCCCTCCAAGCGATACACGAGGAAGGCTCCCCCACGACCAGGCGACCAGGCGGACCACGCAGAGGCCGTCACCCAGCTCATCCCGACTGGGCCGAATGACTTCATCCCCAAGAACCCGCGCCGCGCCGCAGGCCGGTTTGGCGAAACCACCGAACTGATCCCGACTCAAGCCCAACGAACTGCTGCCCTTGTCAAGAAGCGCAAAGCTCCCGCGACTTCGGCCTGGGCGGAGCCCACTTCCGTGAAGCCGACCCCGGAGATAATTCAGGTTCAAGCGGAGACTGTCGAGAACGAATCGCTGGTTCCCGGTGACGGCCTTGAAGTGAACGCCATCGAAAGTTTGGATTCATTTGCCGCATCCGGCGAACCGAGTTCTGGATTTGCTGAATCGTTCGAAGTCGGACAAGCTCCCACTCTCGGCGAGTCCCCGGTCACCACTGAGGAACAATTCGAGCCAGCTCCTGTGATGCAGGCCGCCCCGTATGAACCTGCTCCTCTGAACGAGGAACCGGAATCGGAACCAGCTCCTCTGAACGATCGGGTCGGGAACCCGCAACGAGTTCCCGCACAGTTCAATATCCGCCGGACCGCAGCTGCGGACGCGGCACCCTACAACGATGGCAGTGCCACAGAGTTCAATCCGCATGACGCTGTCCACACGGTTGCGGCGGGCGAGTCGTTCTGGTCGATCTCGAAGAAGCACTACAAGCTCGGCCGATACAGTGGCGCACTGGCCGAGTACAACAAGAGCCGCATCCCCCGCCCTGACAAGATCAAGCCCGGCATGAAGGTCATTGTCCCCCCAGTGCAGACTCTCGAGCAGAAGTTCAGCCACCTGATCTCTGGAGCCAGTGCTTCCGCCGCAGAGGTTGCAGCGCCCGCGAAGACCGGCTTCTTCGTCGATGCCAACGGCCAGCCGATGTACCGTATTGGCAAGGGCGACACACTCAGCGACATCGCACAGAACCATCTGGGCCGCTCATCCCGTTGGATTCAAATCGTCAGTCTGAACAAAGAGACGCTGCCGAATCCCGACGAAATGAAACTCGGGATGGTGCTGCGTTTGCCGCCAGACGCCAGCGAAGCGAGCCAGACTCGATAGAGTGTTGCGTCGCCGCATGCACAGCATGGCGATGAGTATCCGAAGCGGCACGGAGCGAGCCGGCGGCAACACAGACACAGCATGACCCTGGCGCAATCGAGCGTTTCAGAGGCTCTTCTCTTCCGGCCCACAGGGCCGCTCATGCACAAAGCCTGGGCCACCGGCCTGGAGACCGAAGCCATTCCATGACATAAGGGCCAACGGCCCGTCCATTCGCTGTCGCAGCGAATGACTCACCGAACGGTCGGCCCTTCAGGCCTGATTCTGTCGTGGGCTGCGTGGACCAGGTCCGCTGGCCCTGGCTGTAAGACCTGTCCGGCCCGTCGGGCCGGAAGCAAGTCAATTGGAAGAACCAAGCCAAATCGGATCGAGTCGCGAATCTCCCTCCGAGTCTATGTAACGCTTTGCCGCTCTCAAATAGTCATGCGCGACGTGAATCCACGCGGGTCACTTAAATTTCAGTCAGGGCTCTGGCTTGGAGAATCGGGCCCCAGATCCCGCCGTATTCCTGAACGCCCTCACTCGAAATCTCAAATCCGGCCCCCTCACTTTCTCACTCCACCCGCATCCCGATATACTCTGGTCACAGCTGCCAGCAAGGTGTTCACCTGCGAGCTGCTGTGAAGGATGTCCGAGCCATGAGTGATGCACACCCGGTTGGTCGAATTTTGGTCGCTGATGATAATCAGCAGAATCGCGAGCTGCTCGAAGCCTATCTGGTGGATGACGGGCATGAGATTCTGATGGCGGTTGATGGACGCGAAGCCTTGGATATGGCACGCGCTAAGCATCCCGATTTGATCCTACTCGACATCATGATGCCGAAGTTGAGCGGGTACGAAGTCTGCTCCCAACTCAAGAAAGACCCCGCCACGAAGCTGATTCCCATTCTGATGATTACCGCTCTGAAAGAGATGGGAGACATCGAAAAGGCACTCGCGGCTGGGGCGGATGACTTTCTGACGAAGCCAGTGCATCGATTGGAACTCCGCACCCGCGTGCGATCGCAATTGCGAGTCCGACACCTCACCAGTGAGCGAGATCGGCTTCTGGCCTACCTGCAAGAAGTCGACACCCCCGCTCCGACTCCGTGAGCTGCGCTAGCCGTCGACGCGTCTGGGAGAGCGAGATACGGTCGGACGCTCCCAGCAGTTCCGAACAACACGATTTAGGCAGAGCCGAGGGCTAGCACCCTGTCGCTCACAGTCGCTCGTCCATAAAGGCAACGTCGTGGCTATGTCCACCGTCTGGCTTCGGCCCGGTAAAGCTGTCCCGTTCATCCATCGGCATCCTTGGGTGTTCGTCGGAGCGGTTGGCCGGATCGAAGGAATGCCCGGTCCAGGTGACGCTGTCCGACTCCTCACCGCCGAGGGGGAGTTCATCGCCTGGGGTCTGTTTAATCCGAACAGTGCGATCCGCGTGAGACTCTACTCCTGGGACGAGTCTCAGCTGCTGACCGAACGGTTCTGGGCGGAGCGCGTGACCCGCTCGATCGCCAGCCGCATCCGGATTTTTGGCGATGGCCCCAAGCTGCGGGCGTGCCGGTTGATCTTCAGCGAAGGGGACGGCCTCAGTGGGCTGACCGTCGATCGGTACGGTGACTTTCTGCTGTTGCAGTGGACGAGCTTGGCTCTGTCGCAGCAAGAAGCAGTCATCGTCGCCACCTTGCGGGAACTGCTCCAACCTCTTGGCATCTGGCGTCGGACTGACACGGCAGTGATCGACAAAGAAGGTTTTCCACCCAGTGAGGGGTTGGTCTGTGGCCAGGAGCCGCCAGCAGATCTCACCGTCGTCGAGCACGGCGTAAGCTATCGCGTGGACATCCGAAGCGGCCAGAAAACCGGCTTCTACTTCGACCAGCGAGATAACCGCCTGGCTGTCGCGAAACTCTGTACCGGACGCAGAGTTCTCGATGTTTGCACCTACAGCGGCGGTTTCGCCTTGACCGCTATCGCTCGCGGTGGGGCTGCACACGTCACAGCTGTGGATGGCTCGGCCAGTGCGATTGGGCTGGCGACCGGGAACGCGGAACTCAACGGTTTTGCCGACCGGACCACGTTCGTGAAAGCTGATGCGTGGACCTTTCTGGAGCAGGCTCGCGACCGAGGCGACCGCTTCGATGTCGTGATCCTCGACCCGCCGAAGCTCGCGAAAGCCCGCAATCAGATCGATGCCGCGTTGCGCGGCTACCACGGCTTGAATTCACTGGCCCTGAGCGTCCTCGAACCGCAGGGACTCCTCGCCACTTGCAGCTGTTCGGGACTGGTCAGCCGCAACGAGTTCGAGGATGTCCTCGCCGACGCCGCCCTCTCCACGAACCGGCCGGTGAGAATCATCGAGTCTCGCGGTGCCGCTCCCGATCATCCCGTGTCGATTCACTGCCCCGAGTCGGGGTATTTGAAGTGTGTGTTGTGCTTGGTGTAGGCGATTGAACGTACGGTTGCGGAGAGCCGACGGCGAACTTAAGACGGGGGCCCACCAAGAATCATCGGATGAATTGAAACCTTAGCAACGACCGGATGCGGCTCAACGTGAGTTTTGACGTGATTTCATCCTTCCCTGCCCGGTGGTCGCTCGAACCGGTATCTTGTGAAACGATACGCCTTGGAATCTCGGGGCGTCCAGTTGTTCCTTCCGCTTGAGCCCTTCATGCATGCCATGCCGATTCTGATTGCAGTTCTCTGCATCCTGGCGATTGCCTACCGATACTACAGCGCGTTTCTGGCGGCCCGTGTGGCTGTGCTGGATGACTTGCGGATCACTCCTGCTCACACACTGAATGACGGACAGAACTACCACCCGACGAATAAGTGGGTGCTGTTCGGGCATCACTTTGCGGCCATCTCGGGAGCCGGTCCACTGATCGGGCCGGTGCTGTCGATTCAGTTTGGGTACATGCCCGGCCTGATATGGATCGTCGTCGGAGTTTGTCTCGCTGGAGCGGTGCAGGACATGCTCGTGCTGGCGGCCAGCGTGCGAAACAACGGGCGATCGCTGGCCGAGATCGCGCGTGCCGAGATCGGGAATGTGGGCGGCACTGTCGCATCGATCGCGATCCTCTTCGTGGTGATCATCGCGTTATCGGGACTCGGCATTGTGGTCGTGAAGGCTTTGGGGGGTGAGGAAATTAAACTCGCCGCGAACACGAAAGTTGTCCTGCCGGATGACCAACCGCTCTCATTGGGAAACGGCGACGGACGGGAGTTGCTGTACCTTCCTCAAGGGAGCGAAGTCCTGTATCCCAACGGATCGAAAGTCCGACGGTCCGAATCGTTTACCATCGCGGCCAAGGCGGGCTCGGAGACCACGGTATGGGCGGTCAATGGAGCGACGCAGACTGTCACCCTTCCACCGGGAGCGACTCAACTCGTCCCCGGCAGTTCGTGGGGCACGTTCACCATTGCCTGCACCGTGCCGATTGCGCTACTCGTCGGTCTCTATATGTATGTGTTTCGGAAGGGCAAAGTCGTCGAAGCCTCGATCCTCGGAGCGCTGGCCACGCTGGCTGTGACGGTGATGGGGAACTGGATTCCGGGGTCGGCCTGGGAACCGTACTTCTCGCTGACCAAGGAGCAGACGATACTCGCCATCTGCGGTTACGGGTTCATCGCCTCGGTGCTGCCGGTCTGGCTTTTGCTCTGCCCGCGAGACTATCTGTCGAGCTTCCTCAAGATCGGGACCATCATTCTACTGATCGTCGCCGTCGTCATCGCCAATCCAAAAATGGAAGCCCCGCCGATCAACGAGTTCTTCAAGAACGGCGGTGGCCCGTACTTCAATGGGGCAATCTTCCCGTTCTGCTTCATCTGCGTCATGTGTGGAGCCGTGTCGGGGTTTCACGCGCTGGTCGCGTCGGGGACCACTCCCAAGATGATTAACAAAGAGAGCGACATCCGCATGATCGGCTACGGAGCCATGCTGTGCGAAGGAGTCGTCGGAGTCGTCGCTCTCATCGCAGCTGCGAGTTTGCCGCAGGGTGACTACTGGGCAGTGAACATCGACCTGTCGAAGGTCGAGCAGTATGCCTCGGTGCTGGAGAAGATGAACGCCACCTCGGACAATCTTCCCTTGCTCGAAGAGCAGGTCGGCGGTGAGTCGCTGCGGGGCCGCACCGGCGGGGCTGTGACGCTGGCTCTCGGCATGTCGAAGATTCTGACCGATGCCACGGCGAAGGTCTCTGGCGGACGAGTCGATGTCAATTCGCTCATCAAGTACTGGTATCACTTCGCGATCATGTTCGAGGCGCTCTTCATCCTCACCACGATCGACACTGGGACGCGGATCGCGCGGTTCCTGCTGCAAGAAGTCTTGGGCAAGGTCTACTCACCCTTCGCGAAGACCGACTGGCTGCCAGGGGCGATCATCTCGACAGCGCTCGTGACGCTCGGTTGGGGCACGCTGATCTGGACCGGCTCGATCGATACAATCTGGCCGATGTTCGGGATCGCGAACCAGATGCTGGCTGCCATCGCCCTGTGCATCGTCAGCATGTGGGCTCTCAACAACGGACGCGGCAAGTTCGCGCTGCTGACGCTAATCCCCATGGTGTTCGTCATCATCACGACGACCACCGCCAGTTACCAAATGGTGACCGGCAAGTTCCTCACCGACTTCACGACCGGTCGCGAGACCGAGAACCTTGGCATGATGATCAAGGGCGGGCTGAACATCTTCTTCACCGTGTTCATGATCGCCTCACTGGTGGTGTTGATCACGGAGTCGGTGCTCCGCCGGATGCGGCCGACGAAATCACCGGACTCGACGGTCCGATAACCTACCGCACTTGACCACGTGACCAAAGTCCCGCTCAAGTTCCCGGCTCGACCTCTGATGTTCTTCATAGGTTCACCCTGCCACCGATTGTCCAACTTCCCAGGACTCCGAGTTCGTCAGCGTCTGTTCCCATCATGTTTCGGACAAGTGCGGCAAGTCAGGAAGATCTTGCGAACGAAACAGCCCCTCACATTTCACCGGCCCGAGCACGGCAGCGAGGCAGGTCAGGCTGTGCCTGATCGCTCTGGTTCATCCGACTATTTGGGAGGATGGGCTTGAAAGAGCGGGCAATCAGCTCCTGACTCCGGTCGCAGCAGCCGGTGCATTCAAAGCGTGGTGGTGCTTGAGACCGTCGCTACCGAAAGTCGCGGCTGTGGGCGGGGATACCGACAAGGTGTTCGGAGAGGTCTTGGAGACGTTGGGCGATGACGTGGACGATGCCTTCGGCTTTTTGGAGGTGGCCGGAGACGAGTAGGGCATTGGCGTTGCGGGCAGCTCGGCGGTGGTGGTCCCAGACCGATTGCCAGATGACGAGGTTGACTTGTCCGGTTTCGTCTTCGAGGGTGACGAATGTCACGCCCTTGGCAGTGCCGGGGCGTTGACGTAACAGGACCAGTCCCGCGACTTTCACCCGCTGGCCGTCGGGGAGGGATTCCAAATCTTTGGCGGGGACGACACCCAGAACGGAAACTTGTTCTCGCAGGAACTGGAAGGGATGAGCCCGCAGGGAGAGTCCCGTGGTGCGGTAGTCGGCGGTGACTTCCATTGCAGGGGAGAGTGCGGGGAGTGCGGCGGGTTGTTCATGGTCAGGGACGTTGCGGAAGAGTGACCCCGGCTCGTGAGTGGGGAGAGCTTGCCAGAGGGCCTGACGCCGACCGATCCCGAGGGAGGCGAAGGCATCCGCTCGGGAGAGACGCTGGCTGACTCCGCGTCCGAGTCCCGTGCGGGTGATGAAATCATCGACGGATTGAAAGGGGCCGTGCTGCCTCACTCGAAGGATTTGCTCGGCAGCGGAGATCGGCAGACCGGCCACCATGCGAAGGCCGAGGCGGAGTGAGGAAGAGGGTTGAGAGTTGAGCGTTGAGGGTTGAGCGACCGAAGGGGTCTCTCCACTTGCCACTTGCCCCTTGTCCCTTGTCTCTTTCTCACTCACCTCTAACCACTCACCACTCACCCCGTTCTCCAGTGTGCAGTCCCACGCACTGGCATTCACGTCGGGCGGAAGGACTGAGACTCCGTGTTTTCGTGCGTCGGCGATCAGTTGAGCCGGAGCATAGAATCCCATCGGTTGGCTGTTGAGTAAAGCGGCTGTGAAGGCCGCGGGGTGGTAGTGCTTGAGCCAAGCGGAGACATAGACCAGGAGCGCGAAACTGGCTGCATGGCTCTCGGGGAAGCCGTACTCACCGAAGCCGCAAATCTGTTTGAAGACCCGCTCGGCAAACTCCGTGTCGTAACCGTTGCCTGCCATCCCATCGACGAGCTTCTGACGGAACGGCTCCAGTCCGCCCTTACGTCGCCAGGCGGCCATGGCTCGGCGGAGTTGATCGGCCTCACCGGGAGTGAACCCCGCCGCGACCATCGCCAGCTTCATCGCCTGTTCCTGAAACAGCGGAACGCCCAACGTCTTATGGAGGACGCTGCGGATGCGATCATCCGGGAACGTGACGGGTTCCTCACCCCGTCGCCGGCGTAGATAGGGATGCACCATGTCGCCTTGAATTGGACCGGGGCGAACAATGGCGACCTCGATGACGAGATCGTAGAAGCAGCGGGGCTTCAGCCGAGGCAGCATCGACATCTGCGCCCGGCTTTCGATTTGGAAGACGCCGACGGTATCGGCCTGGCAGATCATGTCGTAGACAGCGGAGTCTTCAGCGGGGATCGTGGCGAGGTCGAGCGGTGTCATTCGAGGGTGGAGACGATTCACTATTTCCAGTGCCCGGCGGATGGCACTAAGCATGCCCAGGCACAGACAATCGACCTTCAAAAGACCAAGTGCATCAAGGTCGTCCTTGTCCCATTCGATCACCGTCCGGCCCGGCATCGCGGCATTCTCGATGGGGACCAACTCATGCAGCAGACCCTGCGTCATCACCATGCCGCCGACATGCTGGGAGAGATGCCGGGGGAACCCGAGTAGTTCCTGGGTGAGCAGTAAACACTGCCTCCCGGTACGACTGGTGGGGTCCACGCCCGCCTCGCCAAAGCGGGCTGCGAACTGCTCATCGCTGGTGATATGGTCGAGATTCTTGGCCAGCTTTTCGACCCGATCCAAAGAGAACCCCAGAGCCTTGCCGACATCTCGCACGGCTGAGCGGGGGCGGTAGGTGATGAGGGCAGCTGTCATCCCCGCCCGGTCGCGACCGTACTTTTCGTAGAGGTATTGCAGGACTTCTTCACGCCGTTCATGTTCGAAATCGACATCGATATCGGGAGCCTCACCCCGTTCGCGGGAGATGAAGCGTTCGAACAGCACATCGATTCGGTCGGGGTCGACGGAAGTGACTCCCAGGCAGTAACAGACGGCTGAGTTCGCCGCAGAGCCGCGACCTTGGCAGAGAATCCCCCGACTGCGGGCAAACCGCACGATGTCCCAAACAGTGAGGAAGTAGGCTTCGTACTTCAGTTCCGCGATGAGAGCGAGTTCGTGTTCGATCAGCCCGCGGACCTTGGGAGTGATGCCTTGCGGGTAGCGGTCACTGGCTCCTTGCCACGTCAGGCGATAGAGGTGTTCGGTCGGCGTCACTCCCGTTGGGCAGAGTTCATGCGGGTACTCATACCGCAGCTCATCCAGCGAGAACCGGCAGCGAGAGGCGATCTCGCGCGTCCGCTGGATCGCTTCGGGACACGGGGCGAACAGCTTGGCCATCTTTGCTGCGGATTTGAGATGTCGCTCGGCATTGGGGAAGCGACGTTCTCTCAACTCCGCAACCGAGCAATGATGCCGCGTGGCGGTCAGAACATCATGCAGCGGTTGACGAGTGGCGACGTGATAGTGGACATCGTTCGCCGCTACGAGCGGTAACGCGGTTGATTGGGAGAGTCGTTGCAGCGCCGCGAGTTGCCTTTGGTCGTCGGGACCGAGATGGAGTTCGGCGAGCAGATAGGCTCGGTCGTCGAATGCTTCGCGATAGAACGACAATGAGTCTGGGGAATGTGACTGCGGCACAACGCAGGCGATCAATCCGTCCGCGTGGTCTGCGATCTGTCGGCGAGTGATGTGGCACTGCCCCTTCGGTGCGTGTCTTCTGCCGAGCGTAATCAGCGTGGAGAGTCGACCATACCCCGCTCGGTCGATGGCCAGTAACACAACCGGGGGAGCGTCGACCGGAGTGATTTCAGCTCCGATGAGCAGCGGGAACCCGATGGCCTTCGCGGCAACGTGTGCCCGCACCACTCCCGCGAGTGAGTTACGATCCGTGATCGCGAGAGCGGCATATCCCAAGTCACTGGCCCGCTGAACCAGCTCATCCGGATGCGATGCTCCTTGGAGAAAGGAGTAGTTCGACTTGCAGTGGAGTTCAGCATAGAGGCTGCGTTCTGGCTCTGCTGTCGACCGGGGAACTGGCAACGGACGGAATGGCTTCGCGAGTGGAGGAGCTTCAGGCATGAGGTCACTCATAGACCCCATGCAACGACCACTGATGATTCTCCAAGTCCTGGAACACCCAAAACCTGGCTCCGCCTTCCGTCTCGATGCGATAGTAATCGCGATGCACCGACCGTTCTCGCCACCAACCGGTCACAATTCGTTCAGGCCAAGAGCAGTCATGCACTCGATACTCATGGCCCCGCCAGCGAAAATGCTCCAACGCATGAGAACCAAGAATGCAGTTGGCCACTCGTTCGGGATTCGGCAAGAGACGCAAGGGGCGAGTCGCGATGAGAGCGTTGCTCTGACTGAGAGGTTCGCCTGTTGGCTCGCTTTCACGGTTCGGATTCTTGCGAGACGACGCCCTGCGTAGCGTCTTGATTCCCGTCTGTAACCACGGTCCACTGGTCGCAGCCAGTTCCGGTTGAGCTTCGGGTTGAAGCCGAGACCGCATGACCGCGCCTTCTCCCAATCGCTGGCTGAGGCGTTCGATCAAGTGAGCGAACTCCGCTTCTCGCGTGTCGTCTTGCTCAAAGAGTGTGTTCCGTTTCGCCGCTTCGCGCCGGCTGGGAATCAACTCCATTTCGATCGATGTGACGCCACCCGAGAGCGGAAAGCGTTCCTGCCGAAGCGAGAGCAATTCGCCCAGCTTGTCCGCCGATTGGGTCGGCTTCAGCAGGCGGATCACCAATGGTTCCGGCTCACCCGTCTCCGTCTTCCAAGCGACTCGCAACTCTTGCGTGACTCGTTGCCGCTTCTTGAGTTCCAATAGCACTCGCTCCAGTAACTCCCGCAACACCAATTCGATGTCCGCCGCAGCATGAATCGGGTACTCCCACCGTTGCCGAACCATGATCGGTTGGGGAGGGACTTCAGGTGTGAGTAGCTCTTCGACCGCTCCCAGCGCTTGGTCGAGTCGCAACAGCAGTGGAGTTCCAAACCGCGAGGGTAAGCTGGAGCGGGGCAGTTCCAGCAGTTGGCCGACTGTTCGCAGTCCACATTCGGCCAGCATGGAAAGTGTTTCCACCGGGAGCCGCAGCGCCGTCACGGGCAGCATGGCCACACGAGTTGAGAGTTCCTCTGATGTGACGATTTCAAACAGACGCTCTCCCGAATGGTCACGCCTGGGCGTCGACGACGCGGTATTGCGGGCCAATCCCAATGATGCTCCCCAAGTGGGTGAACACGCTCCCTTTACCCAATGACCCCGCCCGCGAAAGTACCGAGCAATTTGGAGGCACAGACCGCGAATGTCACCGAACAGATGCCCACAACCCGTCACATCCAGGAACAGACAGTCAGGTTCGTCGGCCTCTTCCAAACCCGCTCGGGGAGTGAACCGCTGGCACTCCCACGCGAGTTCTCGCAGCCGCTCGCGATCCGCATCGGGGTCGTGTTCCAAGAAGCGTCCGCGAGGCACCAAGCTGCGGGCTTCGGCCAGCGGCATGCCCGGCTGGACGCCTTGCCGGAGTGACTTACGGTTACCCAGCACCACATGCGGGGATCGACTGTCGAGAGGCGTGTGCAGGATCACAATTTGCCCTTTAAGCTCCGGCTGCACGGGGAGCCGCCGTTGAATCGGCCAGAACGGAAACCACACGCAGACAATCTGTTTCACGATCCCACTCCACCTCGATGATTCCCCCCGGCAATCCGTTCCGCACTTTGAGCGTCTCGATTCTCCAACGGCGATTGTCCCACTCGGATGAACAGAGCGGAGTCACTTGCACCCGCAGATCGGCCCAACTCGTTTCCCGGAGTGCATCCGCCCCACGCAACACGATGCAGCGAGTTCCGCCAACTTCCGCTGCCAGCTTCCAACGTCGAAAGGCCACCGACGAGAGCCGCTCGACTCGGCAGACCACCAGATCAACTCCCCGCGACCGCAACCCTTGCTCGACCGTCCACAGCAGTTCGTTCGGCTCAGGCACTTGCACCTCAATCACCCGTGAGAGATCGACGCCCCGCTCAGCCATGGCGACCGGCCAAAGAACGGTATTTACCGCGAGCCACCGCCCGCCCGCGATGATCGATTGGCTGCGCAAGGACTGCCTGGTGTTCCACAACGCCAACTCGAAGACACCACTTCCTTCGGCTGTCGCCACCCACTCTTGCACCACCCCGGAACCGAGTTCCCAGAGGGGTTCCACCCGCGGTCCAAAGCTTTCAGTCCTCTGTCGAGTTGCAGCCGGCACTCGTTCCCCGTGCGGACCGCCCCCTACAGACGAAGCCATTCTCCGTCGCAGGTTGAGGAGTTCTTCAGATCGGTCAATGTGAACAAGCATTCACTAAAAATATACGGGCGTACACTTC
>Ga0105047_10013518_pt1 | contig 13040 bp, 12 predicted proteins | sample MAT04_FD_78384 | JGI IMG/M metagenome (GOLD analysis project Ga0105047, IMG submission 78384) | Freshwater microbial communities from Lake Fryxell liftoff mats and glacier meltwater in Antarctica - MAT-04 (megahit assembly) | ecosystem: Environmental > Aquatic > Freshwater > Ice > Liftoff... | reverse complement strand
TCGATAATTATCTACGAAGATGTCAGGGCTACGCCCCTCTGTTGCGATATCTGATGTTTATCTACGAAGATTTCAGGGCTACGCCCCTCATCCGGTCGTCGGTTTTTTTGGCGTTACGAAGATTTCAGGGCTACGCCACTTGTGTTTCGATATCCGATATATATCTATGAAGATGTGAAATCATGCTCCTCTTGTTGCGAAAATTTAAATGCTACGGAATTTTTTATAATGGTTTGAGGGGCGTAGCCCTGAAATCTTCGTAGCAATATGTTCGACGTGGATCACGTGAGGGGCGTAGCCCTGAAATCTTCGTAGCAATATGTTCGACGCAGATTAGGTGAGGGGCGTAGCCCTGAAATCTTTCAATCATGCCATTCAAACAAATATATCGGATCGTTTTTGATTTCAAATATCAATCAATTGAAGATGTAGTCCTGATCTGCCTCAGCAATGCTTGTCAGAATTTTGATGACATCCCCATTCATTGTTTAAGGCAATTGAGACATTCAATCTTGGACCGCTTACGGGGTATGCATTCTGAAATTAATGGGCAAGGCGAAACGCACACGGACTTTTTTTTGATTTTGTTCACCGGGAATCCAGCGAGGCATGGCAGAAATGACCCTTACCGCTTCTGCATCGAGCATGGGATGCACGCTGCGCATCACTTCCACATCAGATATGCTTCCATCTGTTTCCACAACAAATCCCATATAAACGGTGCCCTGAATTTCTGCTTCGCGGGCAGCGGTGGGATATCTGAGCGCTCCTTTCAAATAATCCTGAAGCGCTTTTTGGCCTCCCGGAAATTCGGGCATGCGCTCCACAAATGTCAGGGTTTGAGTTGGGGGAGGTTTTATTGGTTCTGAAACAATTTCCACTTTATGCTGCTCCACGTAAATGCTATCACTTCCTTCAATATCCCGGGTACCAATGACCGATCTTCCGATTTCCTCTCTGGTGGGCATGTATTCTTCGTCCGGCACTTCTTCATCCTTTTTTACCACAGGAGGTAAATATTTCACCGTTTTGGCTGTTGGTACAGCTTCTAAAGGTTCTACAATTCTCTTTTCGAGATCGATGGGAGGAGGGGCTGCAAGCTCCGAATAATTGATTACCCGCGTGGCTTGCACCGTGATTGGCTCATCAGACACAGGTGCAAAAAACAATTTCAACATTGGATATATCAATACGCCTAAAACCAGCATTGCAGCAACGGTAAGCGATACCAGTGCAGTGCCTGGATACTGCTTTTCGAGTGCCTCAGCTCCATATGGCTCAATTTCCGCTTTGCTCATGGGTTCTGCATTGAGAGATTCAAGTCATATTCATTTGGCTCGTCCAAAGCATAACGTTGAACACCTGAATTATTGAGGGCATCAAGCACCGTTACCAGATTTTCGTAGTTCGATTCGGGAAGCGGTTTGATCAATACCACCAATCCATCAGTGCCCTTATTTGCTGCGCTGAGAAAACCGATGAGCCGGGTATCATCATAAGATATATCAAAATGTTCCGGATCGGTAATACCCCTGTACCAAACGATTTTTTCCTGAAACAATACGAGACTCATCGTCCGCGATTCTTTTACGGGGGTTTCCTGTTGTGCATCGTCTGCGTCGGGTTTGGCGGGCACCAACAATTCCATCACCTGCGGATTGCTGAAAGTGGTAGCAAGCATGAAAAAGGTCAATAGGAGAAACGCAAGATCTACCATGGGATTCATATCCACATTGACCTCACGCTTTTCGGCTTTACGCGAAGCATCATTGGTGCCGTGGATTCTATCCACTTCTATTTCATCAATTGGCGGAAGCATGCACTACTTTTGTATCGGTTACCAGATTAAATCGTGTGATATTCAGGTCGCGCAGCAATTCAAATAAATCGTGTATCATGGGGTATTTCACCCGGCGATCGGCATTCACCGCAAAGCGCATTCGCGGATTGGCCATGCGCGCTGCGAGTAGCCATGCGCGCAGTTCGTTTTGTTCGCCCATCGGAATTCCCGTTTGTACAAAAGGAACAGATGCTTCACGAGCGTTCAGATAATCTGACAAACTGCCCACGGATGTACCAAATACAGTCTGCAGGGCAAAGATTTCCTTTTCCCTTTCGGTAAATGAGAAGTTATACTGATTGCCAACGATGTCAAGCATACGCTGTCGCTGAAATTTATTGTCAATACCGAAGTATACCACGCCATTTTCGCTGATTGTAATGGTACATATATCATTTTCAGGCATTTTGATTTCCGAAGTTGAAGATGGGATTTGAATTTCCTCAGGGAGTTCGGGCTTAAATGTGGTGGTCATCATAAAAAAAGAAACGAGCAGGAAAGCCATGTCAACCATGGGATTCATGTCGAGTTTGGGTTTCTGTCGGATATTTCTAAAACCAGCCAAGGGATCTATTTTTTCAGTTCGTCTTTAAACCGACTCAACAAGGCATAATTTGTTTCATCTGTTGCATAGGTCAGTTTGTCAATGGTCGTGGTGTAGAGATTGTAAATTACGATTGCGACGGCCGCAGTAGAGATACCAAGGGCGGTGGTAACGAGCGCTTGTGAAATACCGGAGGCCAGACCGACGGCATCGGGAGAGCCCGCCCTGGCCAGGGAAGAGAAGGCCCTGATCATACCTGTTACCGTGCCAAGCAGCCCGATCAAAGTGGCAATCGAGGCGATCGTACTTATCACAGCCATATTTCGCTCCAATTGTGGCAGTTCCAGATGGGATGCTTCTTCCAGCTCACGTTTGAGACGAAATGCTTTTTCTTCGGGCCGCAGTGTTTCGAGGTCCGATGTATGGCGAAAAGTGTCTATGCCTTTTTTGACAACATTCGCCACAGACCCTCTTTGCACATCGCAAGCCGCTGCGACTCCTTCGAAGTCGTCGCGTACGAGTAAAGATTTTATGTTTTGAGCGAAAAGTTTGTTTTTGCCCTTCCCTGAAGCCTTCTTTAGCGTGATACCACGTTCGATCGAATATGTAATCAAAATGATAATAAACGAAAGCTGTAGAATGACCAGACTGCTGCCCTTATAGATGATGCCAAGATAGTTATCCTGAAGTGGCTCATTGTTGGGGTCCCCGCCTACAAAATTGTCCGGGTCCCCTAGAATTTGATAATAAATGAACCAGGAGATAACCAAAGAAACAACAATAACGACAACACCCATGACGGATGACATGCTGTTGCGAAAGTCCTGTTTTTTTTGAGAAGCATTCATATCTGATCGCGATAAATGGGATTAATAACAGTGAAAGGTAGGTAAACCGTGCTGACAGATCACCTTTTTTTGCGTTTTAATGAACATTTTTCTGAAGGTGAAAATGTAGCCCTATACGTGAATAAACTCTTCAAAACAGAAAGCTGAAAAGCCCGGCCCATTTAGAAAAAGGTCGTTGGTTATATTGCTGATTTCGGACGTTTCATGCGTTGGCTCGCCATTTAATTTATCTACGAAGATTTCAGGGCTACGCCCCTCGTGTGTCGATATTCGATAATTATCTACGAAGATGTCAGGGCTACGCCCCTCTCGTTTCTATATTCGATAATTATCTACGAAGATTTCAGGGCTACGCCCCTCTGTTGCGATATCTGATGTTTATCTACGAAGATTTCAGGGCTACGCCCCTCTGTTGCGATGTTCGACAATTATCTACGAAGATGTCAGGGCTACGTCCCTCTGTTGCGATATCTGATGTTTATCTACGAAGATTTCAGGGCTACGCCCCTCGTGTTTCGATGTTCGATAATTATCTACGAAGATGTCAGGGCTACGCCCCTCTGTTGCGATATCTGATGTTTTTCTACGAAGATTTCAGGGCTACGCCCTTTGTTTTTCGATATTCGATAATTGTTTACGAAGATTTCAGGGCTACGTCCCTCTGTTGCGATATCTGATGTTTATCTACGAAGATTTCAGGGCTAACGCCCCTTGTGTTTCGATATTCGATAATTATCTGCGAAGATGTCAGGGCTACGCCCCTCGTTTTTCCTTATGCATCAATATCTGGCGAAATACTTGATATCAGTGGCAATTTGAGAAAACGGACAGTCGTAAAAGGTCAGCAGCCGCCATGCATCAAAAATGCTACTTTCCCTAAGCAGTGTCTGTCCATAAAGACCAATATCAGCGGTGCGATACTTTTGTAAACAGTCATTAACTACAGTTTAGTCATTGGTTTTCAATAGTTTGATCACCTGCTTTTTGGCTGGATCTAAGGAATTGCTGCTGAAGTTTCTGGCTAATCCTGTGGAGTGCATTGGCAGACTCGAATTACCGTGCGGACTATTTTGACAGTTATCTTTTTTGCCATGGTTGAAAATGCTGCCGGACAATAAATATTTGCCACGCATCAAAATGAGTCACCGTCTTCTTGTTAAAATGCTTGTCGGGCAAATTTTTGAATTGTAAGCACGAGATAAGGTATTTCTCTAGAATTGGCATTTTAGAATCGCTTTATGTGATTATAAGCAAATTGATTATGCAGCTAAGTTGAAGTAATGGCTCGGCTTCTGTCTTTTCTTTTTTGCGTTGCTTGGATTGAATCTCAAGCCCATCTAATATCTGTAAAATATTTCTTGTTGGAATTGAAGTTGGGATTCATACAAGAATAATTTTACGAAGGCAATTCAAATTGTCTAATTTTTCTGCCGGGATTAAACAAAAAAAGTCTTCTTTGTGGAGAAGACTTTATAACGGGTTATATTTAAATTCACTTTACCATAATACTGTAATGCGGCGTGGGGTTCAGCAGGCAGGAATACACAAATTCTCCGGCGGTCAGCTCCACTACACCTGTGTACTGTGCTTCCCCTTTTTTGATGTATGCAGATGTAAATGAATTGGGAACTGCAGTTTTCATAACATCCCCATCTTTATCTTTGGCTTTTTGTATGACAAATCCGAGATCTTTTTCCACATTGTCATTAACTACCCGAAACTGGTATTTACCTGGTTTGAGGTTCAATTCCTTCGTGACGAATTCACCAGTTGTTTATGTCAATTCGATTACTGTTACATCCTTGTCCATATTCTGAGCCTGTAGTTGAATCGTGCCTAAAAAAAGTAAGCTTGAAATCACCAAACCTGCTGCTGTCTTGATATACTTTTTCGTATTGATTTTTGTTTTTACAAATTTATTGAGAAAGTATCACGATTTGGTCACAGAAATTCAACAAAATTTTCTTTTGAACTTGACGGTTTCGTTAGTTATTTCTGTTGATTTGGAGAATAAAACTTCCCTGTTTTATTCAGAATCTTTGTTTTTAATTGCACGTTATATTTCCTGAAAAGTCGACAGGACAAAATTGCGCAATAAATCGAGTTTGGAGTTATGACTAAAGCCACTTAATTCGGTATTTTTCGGACATTGTATTTTTAATTCAAATGGAGCACTGTTTCAGCTTTAAACAGCTGGCAGAAATAGGAGCTTTTGAAGTGATGGACGAGAGTTGCAATCTCAGAAGCAGAATACCCGGTAAATGTGATCAATCATTTGGCTTGTAAAATACTTCTGGCTCTAATCACTTAGCTTGCTGTTTTTTCAGTCAAATTTTATATAATTACGTTTAGATGATGTTGGGTTATGAACAATTGTATATTTTCTACGAAATGCGGTCTAATAATTTTTTGAATTGCTTGTAAATGATAAGGTATTTCTTTGAGATTGGCCTTTCAGTTTCAAGATCAATATAGCGCATTACCTGTGCCAATAGAATATGTATTAAAGATTGGCAATGCCGGGACTTTTATCGTTTCTCTTATTCTCTAGTGATTGAATCTATGGTTTTTTTGATATTGCTGCAATCTTTCTTGTTGAAATTGATGCAAGGATTTGCATAAAAGTTATCCATATAAGTCAATCCCGAAAGTCTGTTTTCAGTGTCGTGGTTGAAGAGACAAAGTCTTCTGTAAAACGAATAGTGACTCCTCTCAATAGTTTCCACTTTTGAACTTGATGAACCCGGTTTGGTGTTATTTAAATTAGACTATTCGGAAAGACTTCATACTTCTTATAGTCAATAGTTTGCTTACTGTTACCTTTCTCCGTCCAGAATATTTCATAAAAAGTATGATTATTAACAAGGGTATATCAATATTCGTTGTTGTCCAAGACCCAGCAGGTGCTCGCGTGGCATTGCTGGAAGAATAAATTTTGAAACCACAAACTTAGTAGAGCAACATGTAAGCAAGGAGAATACTTCTGCAGGTTAATTCTCATTGACGAATGCATACGAATAAATTACATACACTACAGCACGAGATTGAAGAAACAAGAGATATTTTCACGATCTGGCAGGGGTCTAATATGGGCCCTTAGGCTGAATGTGCGCGTTCTTAGATGCTGCGCTCTTTCGTTTTCCGGTCTACTCTTAATATTTCAAAAACATTTGATGATTAGGGTTTGAATAGGTTTCGTCAATTTTAAAATCGTAGCTTCCTACAATTGTAAACCCCACTTTTTTATAAAAACCAATTGCCCTGTGATTTTCTTTCCATACAAATAACCACATTCCTCCTTGGTTATTCTTTTTAGATAATTCCATATTGAATTTAAAAAGGTCAATTCCCAGTTTTAAATTGTAAAAATTTTCAAGCAAATAGAGGCGGTCCATTTTGGTTGCATTTTGTATCCGGATATTGGAATTTCGTGCGTTTAGAACAATTTTAGAGTAACCTGCAGGTTGCATATCCCGATAAATAATATGGTAAATATTTTTTTGATCCAATAGTTCGTCTTTGATTACGTTGTCGTTATATTTTTCATTTATATATCTATTTAAGTTTTCAGAAGGAGCACTGCTCCCATGTGATTCGACAAATGAAACTCTGCCGATTGCGGCAAGTAATTTGTAATCTTTTTCGTTCGCTTTTGTTATCGTAGTCATAGTTCCCTATTCGTTTTTAAAATATAATTGGAGTTGATTGTTTTAAGTTACTCAGTAATTGTCTTTGTTGATCTGTCGATATAAGTGTTTTCGCCAGATGGAGTCCTGGCAAGAACCCTTTCGCGATAGAAAAGTAGTTGATTTGGGTCAATTGGAAACCATTTGTTGAGACTTTTTTTTAGCTAGATTTTATACGAATGAAAATTGAAAATACTCCCATTGAATTGATTGAAGTATTTCAGAAATTAGGGCATGATTTGTTTACGACGTATTTAAGTTTTCCAGACGCAGGATTTTCTTGCTGCGCAGAATAGTGCATAGTTGATTGGCGCCGTGCGCTTCGGTAAGTAACTTTTCTTTACCCATAAACCGCCAGTCTAAAGAGCTTTGATGCCTGACGTCGAGGAATTTTGGTGCGGAGGTCATGTTATTTTGCCAGTGTCATTCAAGGTTGTCATTGGCCCATTCGGTTATATTTAAAAAATTTATACAAGTATTTATCTGGCTTAATGAATCACCCATCTTATTCTGGTGGCGTAGGTTTCGAACGGGGCCATGTTTCGGAAGGCTTGGTCATGTTGGGTTTTACCTGGTGATTGCCTTTTTGATAAACCGTCATGTTGTTGTGCATGGCGTTTCCCACTGGAAATTTAAAGTTTCCCTCAGCAGCGTTTTTTACGAATTCGTGCATGTCGAACTGTTCTTTTTTTTAACGACTGCGCGCCTCAAGACAAAGGTATTCGATAATGCAGTATATAGTTTTGCTTAAAAGAATATGGAAGAAAATTGACCAATCGTGAAGTCGATATTTTTTATGTGATTGTCATAAATGAATAAGTCGCAATCCAAAATTAAATGTTTGTCCTGCTCCCGTATTGGCTCCAATGGAAAAGCGCGTATGTGATGCTTCTGCTTCTAGTTTTCCTTTAATAATCTGAAATTTTATCCCTAAACCTTCTTGCCTAAACCAGGAGCTTATGCCAGTATTTCCATAATTTGGCCAAAACTCTTGTTGAACGAAAAAAGTTAGCCTTTTTGTAGGGAAATAACTAAAGAATATACTGGCAGGACTAGAAACGGAAAACCGTGATACACCTGCCAATGGTTTTTCATTTGCAATGTAGATCCAAGGAGATAATTGGAAAAATAGTTGAAACTTATCCGAAATGGATTGGTCATAAAATATTTGAGTAATCGAAATGTAACTATCTCTGGATAGAAAAGGTCTCCCATTCATTCTCCCTTCCATATCCTTTGCTAACGGAATTAAAAATGTGGTTTGAAAACTTAAATGACTCAAATTTTTAAATGGAATAATTTTTATCTTTGGGCCAACATGAGCAATCTCAGTTCTGGTATTTTGTGTTTGCTCAAATCTTAATACGTTAAATGGAGAATCTTTTACGGCATCGTTGATTCTTACTGAATTGATCCATACATCAGCGCCTATATTTATTCTTGAATTTATTCCCAATGCAAATTGGTTGATGGAAGTAAAAAAATTACTTCTGTTTCCAAAATCTACTATATTTCCCTCATTATCAAATCCTCTTGTTTGGGTATATAGGTTATTAAAGAACTTGTACTCCCATTGTCCTTTTTGATATAAAACGGAAGGTGTGTATTCCTGAGTACTGTTGTTTGCCTGAAAGGTTTCAGAGTCAGTTATGTCATTCAGAATTAATTCTGTTCCAGAAATGAATTCGTTAATTCTCCAATCGTAGGGGTAATAATCAAGAGCATAATCGCCTGGTATTATTACTTCTCTATACTGATTTATAAATTCAATTACTTTCTGTTGTTGTGCAAAATCGTCCTCATACCAGTTAAATATTTCTGATAAAAAGACGGTATGGCCCTTTATTTTCAGAAACTCATTGTTGTTTAAAGCTAGTTTTGTTTGCGCAGTGAGTTGTTCTTCTAAATTTTCGGGAGTATAGGCATCATTGATTATTGGAGGACATCCCAGCGCACCGCAAACAAGCACGAAATGAAGTCGAGGATCTTTGTCAATTTCCCTAAGTTTTTTATTTTCAATTTCATTTAGACTGAGTTTTTCACCGAGAACATTAAAAATCCTATTATCAAAAAACCCATTGATTGCCTGCGGGGATTTAACTGGATAAGATTCTATTAATTGTTTTATAGTAAAAATATTATAGGCGTTTATCAAAAAAGCTTTTTTGTCTTGAGCGTTACCTGGTTTATATATTCCAAGAACTTCCACGAGCGAATCAAGTTCTGTTGTATTTAGTTTGATTAGGCTATAATCTACCATGCCCGAATGGACATACTTTTTATAAAAATGGTCAATGGCTTCATAAGGTGGATGATCTGATATTTGAGCACTCGTAGCACTTTTTATGATAATGTGGAACAAAATTATACATGTGATTTTTCTCATAGTAATTTCGAGTTTGAAACAAAGAAAAACAACTTTATGTGCGTGAAGTGTCGGCTGAAAGACGAATGCATGAGCTTATATTTATTATACTTGTGTCGTGAAAAACCCATGCTTTTTACTATTGTTTGCCTTAGTAGCTATTATTTGCTCTTGTAAAGACAATCAAGAGAACGACGTACCCGATAAATCATCTGGAGATTTGGTCGTTTTTAATGATTTTATACCATCTTATCCTTTTGATGTTCCGGAAATGGAAATGAAGACTGGAAAATACGATATGCCTGTAGCAGGGAAATTTAATTTCGAAGTGCTCGTTGATTCAATGCAATCCAAAATGGCTTATTGGAAGATTATAGACTTTGGTGAAAATATAGTTTATCAGGGGCATGCTTTGAATGGCAAGAAGGATGGATGGTGGGAAGTGATAAAGGATAATATATTGATATGTAGTGGCAATTATGCTTCAAATACAAAGTACGGAATTTGGAGATACTACAATTTGGAAGAGGAATCGAAAAAGTTTGTCAATTTTATCAATGACACTATAGTAGGACTCGCGCAAGAGTTTAGTGCGGATAGTACATTGTTGTCAGAAGGGTTTTATGTCAGGGGTTTTAAATCTGACTATTGGAAATATTTCTACAACAATGGAATACTTAAGGAGCAAGGCTACTTTTACGACGGCTATAAAAATGGTTGGTGGCAGTCGTTTGAATCCAACGGTAATTTGATAGAAGAAGCTAATTATTCAAATAATGAGATTTCTGGCTTTACAAAAAAATATTTCAATGGGATTCTTTTTGAAGAAGGGGAATCATTTGATGGTCAAAGACGAGGAACATGGAAGTCATACGATGAAACTGGAAATCTAAAAGGTATACAGGAATATGGAGAATAGAATATTTTTTAACTCAATTCTCTTTAATCACGGCAGGGAATGAGATTTTTTTGTTCAAAACTAAAAACCATTTACATTTTTAACTAATATTTTTTTTCGGTCATACGAGACGAGGTTCTTCTTTTCCAAGTCATTTAATACGGTTGTGACCATTTGCCTGCTGGTTGCCGTCAGCTTTCCAATGTCGTCGTGCGTTAATTTTAGTTTTATTTCTATTTCACCATCCGCTGTCCGATGACCTTCCTCACTTGCTAATTCTTTTATGAAGTTCTTTACCCGCTCATCCGAAGACTTAAAAATGAGCGATACAAAGCGACTTTGTATTCTTTTGAAACGAAGACCTATTATCTTTGTTATTTTAATACCGAAATTTGGATTGGTTTTCATTAAATCATGAATAATTTCTGAAAACATGAGACACAATAAAGTGTCTTCAGTTGCTTCCGCAAATTCGTCCCGTTGAGAACCAGGGTCCGTAATAGATGACTCTCCAAAAATTTCGCCAGGTCCCAAAATAGCCATTATTATTTCGCGGCCGTCTTTGGATATCCTTGAAATCTTCACCTTCCCAATTTTGATTAAGTAGACAGAATTTGAAGACTCTTCCGGAAAATATATGATTTTCTTTTTGCGAATCTCCCTCATTTTGGAGTTGGTATTTAGCTTAATCAGCTCCTCTTGAGGTAGGGCTTTCATTAAGTTGAAGTTTTCGAAGTACCAAAGTTTAGTTTTCTCCAGTGACATAAGATGAAATTGTGATGTGCATAATAATCACACTCTGTTCAATACAATCTAAACCCATTATTACCTCACTTTCGTTAAATAAATCAAGCAGCCTCAGGCATTCATCTTTTACAATACCCCTAAGAGGTTGAATATTAGGTCTATTTCAAATTTTGGAACTTATGAAAAAGGCTTCAAGCTGAGAACGTGTACAAAGTTGAAATGGCCGTTTACCAGCACAGGGATTGTAGGACATGGGAATCAAAAACGAGACGTAATTGGCCTGATTTTACTATTCAGAAGATCTCTAAGTACAGGAGAACCATTCATATTGTTCGATATATTAAGACGCATGCACTAATTGATTCCGGCTTTGAATTTTTCGAGTATTGCTTCTTCGTTTATATAAGTCGTATTGTACTATCAGTTTGTCAAAATTTATTATCAAACTAACAAGCGTCCAATGCTGGGGCCGTCGACGGGGTACTAGGGGGTGCGGGCAAGATTTGATGTTTTTCTTTTGGGGTTGGCCCTTGCGGATGCAAATTTTAACTCTTTTGGTTTTGCGAAGCGCTTGTAGTTGAGATGTTTTTGCTGTATGCTCACTCTTGTCCTATCGATCATTTTGGTTTAACATATAGCTAACAGCGCTATCCACTGTAGATTGCTTATAAAAATCTCCTTCCGAAGCGCGAACCTCAAAAGTCTCAGAAATCTTCATTCTGAATTGTGTTTCGCTACTTTTGCGTTTAGCCACGCTTGGCAGCCTTGAGGGATGATCGCATTGGACCTCTGTCTTTAATCTGAGATTGTTAATAAGGAGATTTCAACTGTAAGATCTGCTTAAACACGGCCAAGACGTTATCCAATCTACGGATCAAATTGAATGGCTTTTTTTTGTTTACCCCGGTGGCAATTGTCTTTTTGGCGCCTGTACAGAGGTAGATTTTGCTGCAATAAAGAATCTGACTGTACTGCAGTCTGCTTTTTTGTCTATCATTTTTTTGGGCAAGCCATTTATTCTGATTCAGCATGTGTCAGGAGCATTTAATCTCACTATTCACTATTCACTTATACCATTTTTTCTATTTCAATTTTCAGGAGAATCAAATATTCAATCGTAGAAAAATAATCTGATAAAAATATCTTAAAGAATAAGGATAATTTAACATTAGTGTCATAATTTATTGATTAATAATACGTTATGGTGAGGAACATTTTTACTTAACGTTCTCAATTCGTATTATTAATGTAAAAGGCTTTAAACAATGCATGATGCGCCATGTTCATTAAGGAAATCAAAACAGATATCCAATGAAGAACATCGTAGAAATTGCATCCGGTAACAAAGATTTTAGTACACTTGTCGCTGCAGTCGTGGCGGCCGGGCTGGCAGAGACACTTAGCGGGAATGGTCCCTTTACAGTATTTGCTCCTACCAATGAGGCATTTGCAAAATTGCCTGCTGGTACAGTAGAAGAGCTTGTAAAGCCTGAGAACAAGGCAAAACTTGCTGCCATTCTCACCTATCATGTGGTAGCTGGTAAAGTAATGTCAAAAGACTTGTCTGATGGCCAAAAAGCTAAGACCGTTAATGGTCAAGAAATAACAGTTACCATGAAGAATGGTGTAAAAATTGACACAGCGAATGTAACAACAGCCGATCTTGAAGCTTCAAATGGAGTAATCCACGTGATTGATTCAGTGATCATGCCTAAGTAACAAATACCCAACCGTGCGGCTTCTTCAAAAAAGAAACCGCACGGTTTTTATTTTGTAATTAACCCAAGTTTCGCACATCACTTTTACTTGTAAACCTGGTCACTTCCCGTGTCGTGGCTTGGAGTGATTTTAAATCATAGAAGATGCCACTGCAGCGCAGTAAGGTGAGCAGATTCTCAGGTTGAAAATTGAACTTAGCGAGGCACGAGCGTTTTCACTGACCGAAGGGAAGTAATTGCTAAGCGGTGGAGATTTAATAGATGTCTAACGAATTTCCCACTATTGCTTCGTATTTTGATCTAAAAGCAGATTTCGGAGCCAGAAGCTGTCCGCCACCACAAAACTTGATGTGAAATAAAAAGATTTACCGGCTTGTAAGCCGGTCAAGTTTGC
>Ga0105047_10013517_pt1 | contig 13041 bp, 10 predicted proteins | sample MAT04_FD_78384 | JGI IMG/M metagenome (GOLD analysis project Ga0105047, IMG submission 78384) | Freshwater microbial communities from Lake Fryxell liftoff mats and glacier meltwater in Antarctica - MAT-04 (megahit assembly) | ecosystem: Environmental > Aquatic > Freshwater > Ice > Liftoff... | reverse complement strand
GTAATTCTATCAAATTCTAATAAAACAGCATCTTCAACTAAATCGGTTAATTCTTCAATAATGAATGAACCTTGTATTGGATTCTCATTTTTGGCTAAGCCCAATTCTTTATTAATAATTAATTGAATTGCCATAGCTCTACGAACTGATTCTTCTGTTGGGGTTGTAATTGCTTCATCATAAGCATTGGTATGCAGTGAATTACAGTTGTCGTAAATTGCATACAACGCTTGCAAAGTAGTACGGATATCATTAAAGTCAATTTCCTGCGCATGCAAAGATCGACCAGATGTCTGAATGTGGTATTTCAACATCTGTGCTCTTTCGTTGGCTCCGTATTTATTTTTCATTGCTTTCGCCCAAATTTTTCGCGCTACACGTCCTATTACTGCATATTCTGCATCAACCCCATTTGAGAAAAAGAAAGATAAATTGGGTCCGAAATCATTGATATCCATTCCGCGGCTCAAATAATATTCCACGTAAGTGAAACCATTGGATAACGTAAATGCTAACTGAGTAATAGGATTTGCTCCTGCTTCAGCAATGTGATATCCAGAAATGGAAACCGAATAAAAGTTCCGAATGTTCTTTTGGATAAAATATTCCTGAACGTCGCCCATCAATCGTAAGGCAAATTCTGTTGAGAAAATACAGGTGTTTTGCGCCTGATCTTCTTTCAAAATATCAGCTTGAACCGTTCCGCGAACTTGGGTTAAGGTTGTTACTTTAATATCTTGGTAAACATCAATTGGCAAAACCTGATCACCCGTTACTCCAAGAAGCATCAACCCTAAACCATCATTTCCAGCAGGTAATTCGCCGTTGTATTGTGGTCGAGTTAATCCTTTTTCTGTATATATTTCGTTGATTCGTTGTTCAACTTCAACTTCCAGATTATTCGCAACGATGTATTTTTCACAATTTTGGTCGATAGCTGCATTCATAAAGAATCCAAGCAGCATTGGCGCCGGACCATTAATTGTCATCGAAACAGAAGTCAGTGGATGACTTAAATCGAAACCTGAATATAATTTCTTAGCATCATCCAAACAACAAATAGAAACTCCAGCATTGCCAATTTTTCCATAAATATCAGGACGTAAATCTGGATCATTGCCATATAAAGTTACACTGTCAAAAGCCGTAGACAAGCGTTTGGCAGGCAATCCAGCACTTACGTAATGAAAACGTTTATTGGTACGTTCGGGTCCGCCTTCTCCTGCAAACATTCGCGACGGATCTTCACCTTCACGCTTAAAAGGATATAATCCTGAGGCAAAAGGAAATTCTCCCGGAACGTTTTCTTGTAAATTCCATCTCAAAATATCGCCCCAAGCTTGATACTTTGGCAACGAAACTTTCGGAATTTGAGAGTGCGATAAGCTTTCGGTATGTGTCTGGATTTTAATTTCCTTGTCACGTACTTTAAAGCTATACTCTGGATTTTTATATTTACTCACCTTCTCATTCCAAGTGGTAATAATTTCCCAATTGAATGGATCAAGATTCATTTTTACGCGATCGAATTCTTTAACTAATAGGTTTAGAAAATCTTTGTTATCATCTGTGAAATTAAGGGAGTTAACATCAATTCCGGTCTTTTCAAAATTCGGTAATTTTTTGCTAACTGAATCTATTGTTTTGTAGATTCCGTATAGTTTCTGAGCTACTTCAACTTGCGTTAAAACCGTTTGATCGTACTTGCGATTGTTCTCGGCAATTTCAGATAAATACCGCGTTCTGTGTGGCGGAATAACGAAAATCTTCTCGCTCATTTCACGGGTAATTTCGAACGTCGATTTTAAATCGGCACCAGTTCTTTCCACAACCTTATCCATAACTCTTTTGTAAAGAGCATTCATTCCTGGATCATTGAATTGTGAAGCTATTGTTCCAATAACCGGCATTTCATCTGGGTTAGTGTCCCAAAGATTGTGATTGCGTTGGTATTGTTTTTTTACATCACGAATTGCATCGAGAGCACCACGTTTGTCAAATTTATTAATCGCAACCAAATCGGCAAAATCAAGCATGTCGATTTTTTCTAATTGTGTTGCGGCACCAAATTCAGGCGTCATTACATATAAGGAAACATCGGAATGATCCATAATCTCAGTATCCGATTGTCCAATACCTGAAGTTTCTAAGATTATAATATCATATTTCGCAGCTTTCAGAACCTGAATCGCTTCAGCAACATATTTGGATAATGCTAAGTTTGATTGACGTGTTGCCAATGAACGCATGTAAACTCTAGGATTATTAATAGCATTCATCCGTATTCTGTCACCCAATAATGCGCCGCCCGTTTTACGTTTGGATGGATCAACCGAAATTAATCCAATCGTTTTTTCAGGAAAATCGATTAAGAATCTTCTAACTAGTTCGTCTACTAAAGATGATTTTCCAGCACCGCCGGTTCCGGTAATTCCTAAAACAGGAGTTTTAGAAGTTTCATTGAGGGTGTGAATTTTGTCAAAAACAGGTTTGGCAATTTCAGGGAAATTTTCAGCAGCAGAAATTAAACGTGCAATCGCTGTTGGATTCTTATCTTCAATGTGTTGTAATTCGCCATTCAGTTTATCACCAATAGGATAATCAGATTGCTTGACCAAATCGTTAATCATTCCCTGTAATCCCATTGCGCGACCATCATCTGGCGCATAAATCCGGGTAATTCCGTACTCTTGAAGTTCAGCTATTTCACTTGGTAGAATAACTCCACCACCACCACCAAAAATTTTTATATGACTTGCTCCTTTTTCCTTAAGCAAATCGTACATGTATTTAAAATACTCGTTGTGTCCTCCTTGATAAGAAGTCATAGCGATAGCGTTAGCATCTTCCTGAATTGCTGTATTTACAACTTCTTCTACGCTTCTATCATGACCTAAGTGAATAACTTCCACCCCAGTTGATTGAATAATTCTTCGCATGATATTGATCGCCGCATCGTGACCGTCAAAAAGTGAAGCTGCGGTTACAATTCTGACTTTGTTTTTTGGAGTATAAGGCTGTTCTTGAATCATTGTTAAATAATTGTCTGTTTTGAGCTTGCAATTTAAGAATTTTTCAAAAAATTGCCTATTAATAAAGATAAAACATAAAAATAAGTTTTTGCATCATTGGCAACTTAATTAAGGTTAGATTTGAGCTATATAAACCTAGCATTTTCAAAGCCTAATGAATAAAATTGTTATACTAATTCATTGTCACGATCAAATGGGAATTATTTCTGCGGTGACAAATTATATAGCCTCTATCAGAGGAAATATTGTTTATCTTGACCAACACGTTGATGGTGACCAAGATGTTTTTTTTATGCGTATTGAATGCGAGTTTGCTGATGCCCATTTCGATTTAGATGCGATAAGAGTCGATTTTAACGAAAAATTAGCCATTCCTTTCGCGATGTCATGGTCAATTCAACTTCAAGAACAAAAGCCAAGAATGGCTATTTTTGTCTCCAAATATGATCATTGTCTTTATGATATTCTTTCGAGATATAGTACTGGCGAATTGCATCTAGAAATCCCGATTATTATTAGCAATCACTCGGATTTAAGTACAGTTGCCGAACGATTTTCCGTTCCTTTCAAACACATTCCATTTACTAAAGAGAATAAAGAATTAGGAGAAAAAGAGCAGATTGAAATCTTAAAAAATCGTCAAATTGATTTTATCGTTCTTGCTCGTTACATGCAGATTATCACGCCTAACTTAATCCAATTATACAAAAACAAAATCATCAATATTCACCATTCTTTTCTTCCTGCTTTTCCAGGTGCAAAGCCCTATCATTCGGCCTTTAATAGAGGTGTCAAAATTATTGGCGCTACAAGTCATTATGTCACCGAAGAATTGGATGAAGGTCCAATAATCGAACAAGATATCACACGAGTTACTCATAGTCATTCAATAGAAGATTTTATTATGAAAGGCAGAGATTTAGAACGCCTGGTTTTGGCTCGAGCTATTAAATTGCACGCCGAAAGAAAAACAATGGTGTACAACAATAAAACCGTAGTTTTTGCTTAGTAAAGTTATTTTGGCTTTATTTTTGCATGACATTGAAAAAAAATATCCTATGAAAAAGTTACTATCACTTACCTCCACTTTTATTTTATTATTTGTTCTAATTAGTTGCGCAGAATTACAGCAAGTAGCAAATCAATTTCCTCAAATTAATTCTACGTCTGGATTAGATATTGGTGCTGGATTAAAAGAAGCCTTAAACAACGGAATTTCTAAGCAAGTATCAAAATTGACGGCACTTGATGGATTTTACAAGAATGAAGCGGTTAAGATATTAATGCCCGAAGAACTTCAAAAGGTTGATAAAGCACTTCGAAAAATTGGATTGAGTTCACTTGCAGATGATGGTATTAAAATGCTAAATCGCGCAGCTGAAGATGCTGTAAAAGAATCGACTCCTATATTTGTAGATGCAGTTAAAAGCATGAGTTTTACTGATGCGAAAAATATTTTGATGGGTAGCGAAAATGCTGCAACGAGTTTTTTGCAAAACACGACTACAACGCCTTTATATGGAAAATTTAATCCAATAATTAAAACTTCTTTTGCCAAGGTTGGCGCAGATAAAGTCTGGACAAACATCATTGCTAAATATAATAAGATTCCTTTCGTTACGAAAGTTAATCCAGATTTAACGGATTACACGACTAATAAGGCTCTTGAGGGGGTTTATAAAATGATTGCCGTGGAAGAAAAAAACATCAGAACCAATTTAAACTCTAGGAGTTCTGACCTATTGAAAAAAGTATTTGCAATTCAAGACAAAAGATGATCTAAATTTTTAGAAATCAATAACATAACTATAACATTTACTTAACAGTACAGTTTTAGTTGACACTGTATCTTTGTGGGGTAATAAATTTGGTTTTTTATTATATTGGTTTAGGTTAGTTAAAAAATCCGGCGTTCTTAAATGAATGTCGGTTTTTTTTTATACAGTTTTCAGAAATGAAATTACATTAGAATTAAAAATTGCTGGTTGCTCAACATTTACGACGTGGCCACAATTTTCAACAACAAATAATTTGGAAGATTTATAATGATTTTTAACAACTTGCCTTACTGAGGGCAAGAACATATAATCTTCCTCTCCCATAACATATAATGTTGGAATATTTAATTCAACTTGTCTAAACCATTTTAGAACTGGATTTATTTCTGCAGTAAGTTTGAACCACTTAATGAACTCTTTTTGATAAAGTTTTTTGGCTTCATTAATAAATAATAAACGAGATTGTTTGTGGCTCTCTTTTGGCATAATTACAAAAGCAAAAAATTTGTACAAAACCAAATAAGGCAGTACATATTTAAACATATTGCCTAATCGCATCAAGACTTGAGAACGAAAATTCATTTTTAAAATAGCGCCGCCAAGTATCATACTTTGCACTCGTGCGGGATGCATTTCTGCCAATTGCCGGATAAGAATTGTTCCAAGAGAAATTCCGATAAAATGTGATTTTTCAATTTTGAGATGATTTAAGACCTCGAGAATGTCATTTGCCAATGATGAAAAAGTATATTTTTGCTTAAAAGCAGATTTTAAAGTCGTTTTTGATTCGCCATGACCTCGCAGATCAAGCAGCAAAACATTATAGTGATTTTTAAAATCTCGAATTTGTTTAAACCAAATAGAGGAACTTCCACCAGCTCCATGAACAAATGTTACCCACTGGGTGCTATTCTTGTTTTCGTAAATGGTATAATTAATCAATTATTTTCTTGTAAATGTATTGTTTTAAAATTAAATTTTTAGATGTATTTTTTTGAAGTAAGCAAATGCCTTTACCAATCGGCTTCCGTACCAAGAAAACATTTCACCATCAACAAAAATGGTCTTGGCATGATGAGTGTAACGTCCTAACTCAAAAGCGTGTTCATCAGTAAATGGAAAAGGCTCAGACGAAAGTAATACTAAATCAGGATCACCTTGAAGACGCATCTTCTGAATGATGACTTCTGGATAACGTTCTTCCCTATTTTCATAGATATTTCGGAACTTATTTAATTGTAGCATTTCATTGATAAAAGTCCTATTTCCCGCAACCATGTATGGATTTGCCCAAATGAAATAGGCAACTTGCTGTATTTCTTTATCTTTTACGAAATTCAGGAAATCAGTATGTGCAAAGTTGATTTTATCTATCCATTTCTGAGCTTCTGTTCTTTTATTAAAAAGGTGTCCAAAATCCGCAATCATTTTCTGATTGTCTTGTAATGTGATAATATCAGTAACCCAAACTGGACATATTTTAGATAATTCTTCAACAATTTCGAGTGTGTTTTCCTCCTTGTTGGCGATGATTATGTCAGGATTGAGCAAACGAATTTTTTCGACATGAACTTTCTTGGTTCCGCCTATACTTTTCTTCGTTACCTTTAGATGATATGGATGCACACAGAATTTGGTAATCCCAACAATACTTTCTTCCAGACCCAAATCAAATAACAATTCGGTCTGCGATGGAACTAATGATATTATGCGTTTTGGTGCAGTTTGAAAAGTATGCTGCGTTCCTAATTGGTCTGTTAATGTTTTCAAAATATTTACCTATTTTGCATAATGCTTTGCATTTTCTGCTGCATTTTCAAGGCTTCTTCCCTAGCCTTTTCAGCAAAATCGTTTCCGTTAGAAGCATAAATAATTCCGCGTGATGAATTTATCAGCAAACCAACCTGGTTATTCATACCGTGTTTACAAACTTCTTCTAAACTTCCGCCTTGCGCTCCAACTCCTGGCACTAAGAGAAAACTATCTGGTATCAATTTTCGAATTTCGGTAAAATATTCCGCTTTGGTCGCGCCAACCACGTATAGCAATCTTTCGGAATTTTTCCAAGTTTTAGATGTTTCTATAACTATTTTGTACAATTCTTTTTCCTCTACTTTTTTGGTCTGAAAATCGAACGCTCCATCATTGGAAGTAAGCGCAAGTAAAATTGCATGCTTATTTTCAAACGCAAGAAAAGGTTCAACCGAATCTTTCCCCATATAAGGTGCAATTGTTACGCTGTCAAAATTCAAATCTTCAAAAAAAGCTTTCGCATACATTGATGAAGTATTGCCAATATCACCCCGTTTGGCATCGGCTATTGTAAAAATATCGGGATGTCTTTCATTCAGGTAATTAATCGTTTTTTGCAGTGCTTGCCAACCTTTGATTCCGTGAGCTTCATAGAAAGCTGTGTTGGGTTTATAGGAAACGCACAAATCGTGTGTTGCATCAATTATAGCTTTGTTGAATTCGAATAGTGGATCTTGAAACTGTAATAAATGGGCCGGAATCTTAGATAAATCTGCATCAAGACCAATGCAAAGAAATGATTTTTTTTTTTGAATTTGTTCAGTGAGCTGTTTTATGGTCATTTTTGTTTAGTTGGTTGTCTGCAGACAGGTATATGTGGTACAAAGTTACAAATTGCAATGCAAAAAGTGAAAGTTTTGTAACATTACTATAAAATTATGTAACCTTTTCAAATACATCCCAAATATCTTTGTAAGGCAAATGATGAACACCTACTGTTTACCATTTGTCCATTATAAAAAGCTGGGGTTATAAATAAAGCTGTATTCGTCATACGGCTTTTTTGATACGAATATTTTGTTACATTTACATCAACAACCTTTATCATTTCAACATGAAAATATATGTAAAGTTCGATTTTAACTCTGTTTGCCGAAAAGTTTTAGAAGAAAAACTCATTAAATACAACGTAAAGTATAGAGTATTAGGATTCGGCGAAATTGATATTTTAGAAAAAATAGACAGTGCTGTCTTAAAATCATTCACTGAAGAACTTAAAGAATACGGAATTGATATCATCGAAAATCAAAAAACAGTGTTGGTTCAAAAAATAAAAGACACCATTGTTGAGATGATTCATAACTCAGACTTAGTTAATGTCAAAAGCTCTGTTTATCTAGCTGAAAAATTAAGTCACAGTTATGGGTATCTTTCAAATTTATTTTCTGATGTAACCTACACCTCGATTGAAAATTACATCATTATGCAAAAAATTGAATTTGCAAAGCAGCTCATAGTTAGTACTGATTTGAGTTTAACTGAAATTGCTTTTCAGCTTAACTACTCAAGTGTAGCTCATTTAAGCACTCAATTTAAGAACGCAACCGGAATTACACCTTCAGGCTTTCAAAGGATTATAACTAAAAGACGGGAAATCGCTAACAAAAAATAAAACACAGTGGATAAAGATTATATACATATTATATTGGCCGATGATGACGAAGACGATAGAATGCTCTTTACAGACGCCTTTGGAGAACTCAGAATAAATACAAAAGTAAATACATTCAATGACGGTGTTGAGCTGATGGATTATTTGAACACCCCTGATGCGATTTTACCAAATGTCTTATTTCTTGATTTAAATATGCCCAAGAAAAACGGGATTGAATGTCTTTATGAAATAAAACAGAACTCACGATTTAATGACATTGCAATTGCAATTTTCTCTACCTCTTCATCAGAAGAACATATTGAGGAAACCTTTGTACAAGGTGCGAATATCTACATCAAAAAACCTAGCGATTTTACTACTCTCAAAAAAGTGCTCTCAGACGTAGTTACTATAAACTGGCAGTATCACACATCTGGTTTAAACAGGGATAACTTTTTACTAAGATTATAGATATTTTTTTGTAAGTTATTAAAATCATGAAAATTAAGAGAATTTATAAATCTACAATGTTTCTCAAAAGTATATTTGTGGTCTCTATCTTTGCCATTTTTTTTATTTCAGCTGTAACTTACAAACACATAAATATTCTGAATAATTCTTCCAAATGGGTTAATCATTCTTATGATGTAAATTTAGAACTAGAACGATTATTTTCTTACTTAAAAGATTCTGAGACGGGACAACGCGGCTTTTTAATTACTAAAGATTCTTCTTTTTTAAAACCTTATATAGAGTCAAAAGAAAAAATCATTAAATCGTTTGCTTTAGTTAAAGTGTATACAAAAAGCAATCCAGATCAAGAACAGAATATTAGAAAGCTAGAATTTTATTTAAGCAAGAAACAAAATTATCTTTCAGCTAGCATGCAACTTGCCCATACAAAGCCAGTAACTGATCATGCATTAAAAGAAAAATTAGTTATTGGAAAAATAACTATGGACAGCATCAGAATTCAGATCAATGAAATGATTCTGCTAGAAAAAAACTTGCTAAAAAACAGAGAGATAAGTTACACCGATACTATTAAAGTAACACCCGTTTTTGTTTACATAACACTATTAATCACATTGGTGTTGATCTCGATTTCATACGTTCGAATTAGTAAGGATTTGGACAAACTCAAAATGTCTAACAACAGTCTGGCAGTTATGAATGAATCTAACAATCTTGCAGAAATTGTGGGGAATTTTGGAAGCTGGCAATTAAATGTCGATTCCAAAGAGTATACTTTTTCAGATAACAGCTACCGATTATTAGGATTTCAACCTCAATCTTTTTTTGCAAGTCAAGAAAACTTCCTGAATCACATTCATACCGAAGATCGTTCCTCTTTCAGCACTGCAAATGAGCAAATGTTACTTGATGGTTATCTGGCTCCATTCACTTATAGAATAATCAGAGAAGATAAGAAAGTTAGGTATTTTAGAACTACTGCCAGAATTGTAACCAATAAATCAGGTGACGAAATTTTGATTGGAACAACGAGCGATGTAACGGATGAAGTTTTAGTTTCTTTATCATTGGAGCAACAAAACTTAGAATTGGAAGCGAGTAATAAGGAACTTTCGGCTTTCAATTATGTGGCCAGTCACGATTTACAAGAACCGTTACGAAAGATACAGACCTTTGTGTCGCGATTGTCGGATAAAGAATATAACAATCTGTCTCAAAGCGGTAAAGAATTTATGGGCCGAATTAATAATTCTGTTGAAAGAATGCGCATTCTTATTGACGATTTATTGCAATATTCGAGAACTACCAAAATAGAGAAAGTTTTTGAAGAATCCGATTTGAATGAACTACTCGAGAATGCAAAAAGTGACACGCAACAAACAATTGATGAAAAGAAAGCAATTATTCAAAGTGAAAAGTTGCCACAAATGATGGTTATTCCGTTTCAGATCCAGCAATTGTTTGCCAATCTTATCGGAAACTCACTAAAATACAGCAAAGACAGTGTTGCTCCACAAATAAAAATTACCTGCAGTAAAGTAATTGCTGAAGAAGAAGATCAAGTTCCGAAAAATACCAAAGAAAAATTTTATAAAATCACCTTTATAGATAATGGCATTGGATTTGAACAAGAATATGCCGAAAAGATTTTTATACTATTCAACCGTCTTCACAACAAGAATGAGTATGCTGGAACAGGTATCGGTCTGGCTATTTGCAAGAAAATCGTAGAAAACCACAAAGGTTTTATTTTTGCCGCGGCGAAGCCAGATGTTGGAGCTACTTTCACGATTTATCTACCCGAATAAATAATTAACCTATTATTGTACTGAATTTAAGTGTTTTATCATGATACTTCATTATAATTTACTGGTATAACAACTCGAAATCAGTACGATTCATATATGGAAATACTATAACATTTCTGCAAAATACTATAACAAAAACCTTTTACAATCTCGCACCTTTGCCCTGAATTAAAAACGAAAAAAAACGTAGATAAAAGCTACGTATAATACTAAATTAAATTAAATAACATGAAAACAATCATTAGAAATTCAGCAAAATTAACCTTAATTGTCCTAACTCTATTAGGTTCAGTTACTATGTCAGCGCAATCGACTACAAGCACGACGGAATTAGAAACAAAAAATTACGATCAAGGATTTCGCCTCGGATTTGGTATTAGTGCAGGAGTTCCATTAGATGCTGAACCTTACGAATTTAACATAGGTGGTGATGTAAGATTGCAATATGATTTGTCAAGAAAATATTCTTTGACATTTACGACAGGGTTTAATAATTTTTTTATCAATGGTGATGACAATGATTTTGGATATATTCCGGTAAAAGGTGGATTCAAAGCCTTTGTTTTAAAAGACAAACTTTATTTATTAGGTGAAGTTGGTGCCGCTTTCGCCGTTACAAATGATTACGATCAAAGTTCTTTTCTTGTTAGTCCAGGAATTGGATATGCTAACAAGTATTTTGATGCAAGTATTAGATATGAACACTATACTAACTTTCCAAAATTGAATGATAACGGAACAACCGGAAAAGGATTGGGAATGATTGCTTTGAGACTTGCTTACGGGTTTAAAATTTAACATTTTTAGTCCAAATCATAATAAGCAAAAAAAAAGGGTTAACATTAATTTGTTAGCCCTTTTTTTTTGTATTAATCAGAATTAGCTAGAAAACTTCACTTTCTTTTAATTTTTCCATATTATTAACTAATTGGAGTTCATCAACAAACTTTTGAATCTTTCCGTTCATTACGCCATCCATATCAAAAACATCTAATCCAATTCTGTGATCAGTTACACGCCCTTGAGCGTAATTGTAAGTACGTATTTTTGCAGAACGGTCACCTGAACTTACTTGAGATGTACGTTTCGTAGCATCTTCAGCTTGTTTTTTAGCTAATTCTTGCTCGTACAAACGGGAACGCAAAACATCAAGCGCTTTATCTTTATTCTTATGCTGCGATTTTTGATCCTGACATTGTGCAACTAAACCAGATGGAATGTGTGTCAAACGAACAGCAGATTTCGTAGTATTTACAGATTGTCCACCAGGTCCAGAGGAACAGAAGAAATCAACACGAACATCATTCATATCAATTTGCACGTCAAATTCTTCAGCTTCCGGCAAAACCATCACTGTAGCAGCAGAGGTATGAACACGACCTTGCGTTTCAGTTTGCGGAACTCGTTGAACACGATGAACTCCAGCTTCAAATTTTAATGTACCATAAACATCTTCGCCAGTCACTTCAAAGATTACCTCTTTAAAACCTCCTGAAGTTCCTTCGTTCATATCAACTGTTGATGTTCGCCAACCTCTACCTTCACAATATTTGGTATACATTCTATATAAATCGCCAGCAAAAATAGAAGCTTCGTCACCACCAGTTCCGGCACGGATTTCAACCATCACGTTTTTAGCATCTTCAGCATCTTTCGGAATTAGTAAAAATTTAATTTCCTCTTCTAATTCAGGTAAACGCCCTTTAGCTTCGTCCATCTGCATTTTGGCCATTTCAACCATTTCTGCATCAGAACCATCGGCTAAAATTTCGTTTGCTTCAGCAATATTTCCTGTAATGTTAATTAGCTCTTCACGCTTTTCCATCAAATTTTTTAATCCTTTGTATTCCTGATTTAACTGCACATAACGTTTTTGATCTGAAATAATATCGGGCTGAATAATCAAATCCGAGATTTCATCAAAACGTTGTTTTACATATTGCAATCTTTCTAACATAGTATTTTCTTTGTTTTTCGAGTGCAAAAATAGTAAAAAGTCACCACTTTTTTACCTTTTTAACCTTTCGTTTTTTGTGATAGAATTAAGATTAACAAAATCGTATTTAGAATAATGGTTTAGTAATTTTGCAATTATTCATTTATAAAAATCATGTCATTCACTAAAATTAGACAAAACTTCCGATATATTGTAAGCAAGAAATTGATTATTGCGTCAATTGTAATTGCTTCCCTTTCGTCTTTTTTAGCGCTTTTATTAAAACACACAACAGAATACCTTGAACGCATTTTATTTTTAAAATCTGAAAGTCAACCACTTTATATTTTTATTTTTGCAATTATGGGATTACTGATGATTGACTTTTTGAGACGCTATTTGTTTAAGAAAAAAGAGAATAAAGGTATCAAAGAAATCTTCGATGCGACAAAATCCAAAAGCAAAAGTTTGCCATTGTATAAAATTCCATCTCACTTTGTTAATGGCTTGATTACTGTTGCTTTTGGAGGTTCAACTGGAATTGAAGTTTCAACTGTAGTCGCAACGGCAGCAATCGGCGCGGCAACACATAAGAAAAAGAATTTTT
>Ga0105047_10013514_pt1 | contig 13043 bp, 10 predicted proteins | sample MAT04_FD_78384 | JGI IMG/M metagenome (GOLD analysis project Ga0105047, IMG submission 78384) | Freshwater microbial communities from Lake Fryxell liftoff mats and glacier meltwater in Antarctica - MAT-04 (megahit assembly) | ecosystem: Environmental > Aquatic > Freshwater > Ice > Liftoff... | reverse complement strand
TCCTGCTGGGAGGGCTGCTGCCCGGCCTCACGGGCGGCCTCTTGCTCACGGGCCACCGCCTCGATCATCGCACCAACGGCAGATACGAGCTCGGGCGTCGCGTCCACCAGGGCCAACCCCAGCTCATACCGCGGCGTCCGATCGATCATCTGCACACGCATGACCCGCAGCGTCAGGCTCAGCGTCCCGCCCGCGTCAGGCAGCCGAACAATCAGCCGCGTTTGCTTGGGCACAAACACGCTTGTTCGCACGCCCGCACCGCCGCGTGAGAGGTCCACCAGTGTGCCCTCAAAGCCCCCGCTCGCGTCCGCGGCAATCGACGAGAGCTGGACCATCTTGGCGTGCTCAGGGGCCACGCGCAGCGGGCACGCGATCGAGCACCGCACCCGCTGGTGCTGGCGCAGCGTCAGGTCACTGGCGCCACCCTCGGGGCTGGCGGGGCTCGGGATGGCGGACGGTTGGGCGTTCATCGTTGCGGCTCCGGTCAGTGCGCCGTGCAGGCGCTGATGGTTGAATCGGTCGCTCAAGCGCCGCGGTTCAGGCGGGCTCATAACCACGACACAACATTGCCCACGCCGACCACACCGCAGCACGGGCACCCGCCGCCCAGACCGCGCGGTGCAGGGTTATCCGGTACCATCGCGCAAGACCTGCGTGCGGACGCGCCGGCTTGACGCCGCGCGGGCCCACGCAGATATTGGAGCCGACCATGGGCCAAGGCGTCACGACTGACTTTGAGAAGCTCGGCGCGTTCTACCTGGGCCGCGAGGTTGACCTTGAACGTCCCGCCGCGCCCGATGCGTCAATCGCCCCGATGCTCTACGACGCCGCTGATCTGGTCACCCACGCCGTCATCGTCGGGATGACCGGCTCGGGCAAGACCGGCCTTGGTGTCGCGCTGCTCGAAGAGGCCGCGATCGACGGCATCCCCGCCCTGATCATCGATCCCAAAGGCGACCTCTCCAATTTGCTGCTGACCTTCCCGCGGCTCGCGCCCGAGGACTTTCGCCCTTGGATCAACACCGACGAGGCCCGCCTCGCCGGGCTGAGCCCAGACCAGTTCGCCGCCGCACAAGCCGCCACGTGGACCAAGGGCCTGGCGCGCTGGGGGCAAGACGGCCAGCGCATCGCCCGCTTCGCCAGCGCGTGCGAACGCACCATCTATACCCCCGGCAGCAGCGCAGGCGTCCAGCTCTCGCTGCTCAAGGGCTTTGATTACCCCGGGCCTGCGGTCATGGAAGATGGCGAGCTGCTCCGCGAGCGCGTCGCCAGCACGGCCACCGGCGTTCTTGCGCTCGCGGGCGTGAAAGAGCAAGACGCGCAGTCTCGTGAGCACGTGCTTGTCTCGATCATCATCGGGCAGGCATGGGCCGAGGCGCGCGGGCTTGAGCTCGCCGAGCTGATCCAGGCCGTTCAGCAGCCTGCGTTTACGCGCGTGGGCGTGCTCGAGCTTGAGGGCTTCTACCCCGCCAAGGAGCGCTTCGCGCTGGCGATGGCACTCAACGCGCTGCTGGCAAGCCCGCAAATGCGAGCCTGGAGCACCGGCCAGCCGCTGGACATCCAGAAGATGCTCTACGCACCCAACGGACGCCCGCGCCTGGCCATTGTCTCGATCGCGCATTTGGGCGAGGCCGAGCGGATGTTCTTTGTCACCAGCTTGCTCAACCAGTACCTGGCGTGGGTCCGAGCGCAGAGCGGCACCACCACGCTGCGCGCACTGCTGTACATGGACGAGATCGCCGGATACTGCCCGCCAACAGCCAACCCGCCCAGCAAACGCCCGCTGCTCACGCTGATGAAACAGGCCCGCGCGTTCGGCTGCGGCGTCGTGCTGGCGACCCAGAACCCCGTCGATCTTGACTACAAGGGCCTGGCCAACGCCGGAACCTGGTTCATCGGCAGGCTGCAGACCGAGCAGGACAAGGCACGCGTGCTCGACGGGCTCGAAGGCGCCGCCGCCGCCGCGAGCGGTGGTTTCAGCCGCGCCGATGCGGACCGGGCGATCTCACGGCTGGCCAAACGCGTGTTTCTGATGAGCAACGTGCACGAGCCACGGCCCGTGGCGTTCGAGACGCGCTGGTGCCTGTCGTACCTGCGCGGGCCGCTGACGCGCGAGCAGATCAGGTCTTTCGCGCCGGCCGTCGTCGCGGCCGTGGGCCAAACCGCGGGCAATCCTGCGGGCTCATCCGCTGGCACATTTGCTGCGACCTCAAACCCAGCAGCTTCGGGCGATCGCACAAGCACCATTGAGCAGCTCACTGCCGCAAACACTCAGCCCGCCGCCGCGAACCCAAGACCCGTGCTCCCGCCAGGGATCGCCGAGGTCTTCATCCCCGCCCCCGACGGCCAGAGCGTGCGAAGCTACACCCCCGCGGTTCTTGCCTACGCGCGGGTCTACTACAGCGACGCAAAGCTCGGCATCGACACGCAGGCCCCACTGCTGACCCTCTGCTCACCCAGCGACGGGCCCGACGCCTTCGACTGGACCCACGCGGAGCCGCTGGAGCTCGAAGAATCCGTCCTGACCCGCGCTCCGGCCGCCAGCGCGATCAACTTTGGCAACTTGCACCCGCAGATGGCGCTGGCCAAGAGCTACGCCGACTGGGCCCGCGAGATAAAGGCCACGCTCCAGCGCACCGCTGGTCTCAAGCTGCTGCGGGCGCCGGCCCTCAAGCTGGTCAGCGCGCCGGGCGAGAGCGAGGGTGACTTCCGGGCCCGCGCCGCGCACGCGGGCCGCGAAGGGCGTGACGCCGCCATCGCCACCTTAAAGGCCAAGTTTGGCCCCAAGGTTGCGGCCCTGAACGAGAAACTCCGCAAGGCTGAGCAGAAGCTCGAAGTCCAGAAGTCGCAGTCCAGCCGCGCCAAGGTTGATACCGCGCTGTCCGTCGGTGGGGCGATCTTCGGGGCACTTCTAGGGCGCAAGGCCCTCAGCGCCGGGAGCGTCTCCAAGGGCCTGACGGCGGCCAAGAGCGCCGGCCGCGCTGCCGCGCAATCAGGCGATGTCGCCCGCGTCGAAGAAGACCTGCAGACGCTCCAGTCGCAGATGAGCGAGCTGGAGGCGCAGTTCAGAGCCGAGGCGGCATCGCTCGCTACCAGCGCGCAGAACGTCGCGATCGAACCTGTCACGCTCAAGCCGAAGACCTCGGGCGTTGAGGTTCGCGCGGTGGTGCTGGCCTGGGTTCCTGTGGTCTAGTCGCCCGAGCTCTACTTGCCCAAGATCTAGCTGCCTGAGTTACGCGGCCTCGGCCTGCGCGCCGTCGCCGACGGTCCCGGCGATCCCGTCGCGCGTCACGACGAAGAACTCCGGCGAGATCGGGTACGGCAAGCGTTGGTGGTCTTCACGCACCCGCGCTGCCAGCCGCTGCACGAAGGGCTCGGGGCCGATAGAGATCGCTACGAACATGTCTCGCGCGGGCGTAGCGACGTAGAAGTCACCACCCAGGCGGTGCGCCAACCGCTGGTGCAGGTTCGTCAGCAGCAGCCGGGCCGCGTCGTACCCGTCCTGTTCTGCAACGACGATGGCCCGGCCACCCTCCTTGCTTGTGACGACCTGAAGCTGCAGCTCTTGGCTGGCGGCCGCAAGGTTCTCGCGGGCGATCTCTTCCATGTCCTCGGGCGTCACACCCCAGCGCAGCAGCTGCTCGGTCGTCACGCTCACGGTCATCTGCGGCATGTCGATCACGAACACGATCACCGTCCCATTGACAAACGGCACGTGCGCAACTTGCTCACGCGAGAGGTGCTCAAAGATGCTCTCGGGCTGGATCCGCGGCATGATCCGCGACCGCACGAACTCAAAGCCCATCGACGAAACCGCCGACGCCTCGCCCGAGAACAGCTGATTCAGGTAGTGCTCAACGATCTGCGTCGCACGCGACGGGTCGTGGTTGACCAGCCGCAGCAGGTTCTCAAGGTCCAGTCGGCGTCCGTTGACGATCAGCTCGCGCGGGCCGGTCATCTCGATGGCCGACTCGGGCTGCAGTCGGCGCAGCATCTCGGCGACCTGCTCAGCAAACGCATCTGGTTCACGCGGCATGTGTCCCATCGCGACGCACCCCTTGGGGCGGGCCCACATTGCGCGGGCCGGCGGGGTGTGCATCGACCCGGCGCAACCCGCCAACAGCCGCTGTCAACCAACGATGACAAACCCGGGTTGGGGCTGTGCCGGTCTGGTGAAAACTGCGGGCCGCGCACGGCGCGCGCTTGCCGACGGTTCGGGCTGGGGCGGTCCGCATAGCACGACCTCGCCCGTTGTTGCGCCCCCATGCGCTGTGCCCCTAACAAGCCACACCCGGGCCTAAAAAGCCCTAGCTTCGACCCCGCATCCAAGCAAAAACCTATCATCTAGGTGGTTCCTCTGAGCCCGGGGCGTGCTTTGGACGCCGACGATGCTGCCCGCTATGCTCTCCGACTGGGGCGGCAATCGCCTCAGCTAAGATGGAGCTCAAGCAGTGACTAAGCACGAAGTCGAGTCCAAGGTGATCGATATTGTGGCCAAGCAGATGGGGGCCGACAAGGCCGTCATCAAGCGGGACACCAACTTTCAGACAGACCTCAACGCCGACAGCCTCGACAGCGTCGAGCTGATGATGGAATTCGAGGACCAGTTCGACGCGCAGATCCCCGACGAGAAGGCCGAGAAGATGGCCACTGTCGGCTCAGCGATCGACTACATCTGCGAGGTCAAGGGCATCAACTGAGGCGGCGCGCTCCGGCGCGACCGTTGAAGGTTCCCTCGATCCATCCCCCATCGCTTCTGCGCAGCGCACCCCGGCCTGACCGGGCAGGGCCTACGCCCACGGAGTTGTCCTGATGCCCGAGCTGCCCCGCATCGTCATCACAGGCATGGGCGCAATTACCAACCTCGGCCACACCGCCGGGGCGACTTGGGAAGCTATGCGCGCTGGCCGGTCGGGCATCTCCGTCATCGAGGGTGACGACTTCAAGCCCTGGGCCGGGCAATGGGAAGTCACCTTCGGCGGGCAGGTCAAAGGTTGGGACCCCGGCACGGTCATAGAGTTTCGAGAGGCCAAGCGCCTCGACCGCTTCACCCAGCTGGGCGTCGGCGCGGGCATCGAGGCCGTCGCCCACAGCGGGATCGATCTGACCAAGGAAGACCCCGAGCTGTGCGGCGTCATCCTCGGCGCGGGCATAGGCGGGATTCGGACCATCGAAGAGGGCGCCAACACCCTGGTCGCCAAGGGTCCAAGTCGCCTGAGCCCCTTCACCGTCCCGCGCCTTATGCCCAATGCCGCCGCGGGCAACCTGGCCATCCGCTTCGGGCTCAAGGGGCCGTCATCAACGCACGCCACGGCGTGCGCCAGTTCAGGCCACGCGCTCGGTGACGCCGTTCACACCATGCGGCGCGGCGAGGCCAACATCATGCTCGTGGGCGGGGCTGAGGCGGCGGTCACGCCGATCTGTCTGAGTTCCTTTGGCGTGATGAAGGCCCTGAGCACCCGTAACGACGACCCGCAGCGCGCCAGCCGCCCCTTTGACGCCGACCGCGATGGGTTCGTCCTCGCTGAGGGTGCCGCCGTCTTTGTCCTGGAGACCGAGGAGCACGCCAAGCGGCGCGGCGCGGTCATCTATGCAGAGGTCGTCGGCGTCGCCAATAGCACAGACGCCTACCACATTACTGCGCCAGACCCCACAGGCAGCGGTGCCGGTCGCGCTATGCGCTGGGCCCTGCGCGACGCGCACCTCAACACCGCCGACATCGGCTACATCAACGCGCACGGCACCAGCACCCCTCTGGGTGACAAGGCCGAGGTCGAGGCCTCGCTGGCGGTCTTTGGTGACCACGTCCGCGCATCTCGCGGCGGGACGTGCCTGATCAGCTCAACAAAGAGCATGCACGGGCATTGCCTGGGCGCCTCGGGCGCAATCGAGATGATCGCCTGCATCCACGCCGTGCGTGACGGCATCATCGCCCCGACCATCAACCTGCAAACCCCCGGCACCCGCGATGAGCACGGGCATGTCACGCCCTTCGATGTAGACCTGGTCGCCAACCACGCCCGCGAAAGGCGCGTGAAGTACGTGATGAACAACACCTTCGGCTTCGGCGGGCACAACTGCTCGATCATCATCGGCCGCTACCAGTGAGCTCTGCGCCCGCGCTCTGCCCGCACACCTTCACAGCTTCGCCGCGGTAAAGCTCGCGCCTGTCCGCTCGCGGTCCCACGTCCAGCTCGGCCCGCGCTTGGCCTCGTAAAACTGCCACAGCTCAAACCAGTAGCTGCGGAACTTGTGCGCACCAAAGGGCGCAAAGTGCTTGTCCACGCGCTTCATGATCTGCGCCGAAGAACCAGTCATCCCCAGCACCGTCCGCCCGTGCCGCACGCTCTCAGAGTCCAGCGGGATCTGCCCGTAGCGCCCCAGCAGCTGCATGATGTTCGCCGCGGCGTACGGGCCGATGCCCGGCAGCTCAAGCAGCGCAAGCCGCACTTCGTCCTCGCTGGTTGCGGGGTCCGCAAGCCACGCCTCATTCACCGCGCCGCGAACCACCAGCCGCGCAAGCTCAACCAGACGCACATCGCGATAGCCGACCCGGCACCGCCCGCGCAGGTTGCCCGGACGCAGCCTCGCAACCCGCGACGCCGCCGGGAATGGATGGTCGAAGCCCTCGGGCCACGCGCCCGCCTGGCGCGCGTCGCGCGCGCTGAGCCCGTAGTGACGGCAAAGCTGGCGGTTCATGTTCACCGTGTTGGGCCAGGCCACATTGCAGCTTGTGACCGTGCGGACCATGTCCTCAAAGAGCGTCCCGCTGCGCATCAGCCGCCCGCGCCCTGTCGGCTTCCAGCGCGGATCAAGCACATGGAACGCCGCGATCACGCTGGAGGGCTCGTCCAGCCGCAGCGACCGCACCAGCCGCGCCCGGCACCGGGCCCGGTCCTGCGCGTCCATCGCCCGGCTCGTCCAGACCCGCAGCGCCGCACCGGGCTTGGCCCGTCCACCACCTTTAAGCACCTGCGTAACTCGCACCGCCACCGCCCCGCCGGGCAGGAGCATCGCGGTCTCAAATCGCCCGGTCTCAACGCGCCAGTGGTTCGGCGCAAGCAGAAAGTACCCGTAGCTGCACGCGTCGCGCGCCAGCAGGTAGTCGCTCGGGGGTGTGATTGTCAGCGTCGGCACGGTTGCAGCCCCCAACGCTCGGCCTGCGCGCCACTTACGCCCTGGTCATAGAACGCATCGGGAACATATACGCCGCGATGTTGCCCGCCAGGCGCTGGCCCAGCCGCTCAAAGGCCTCGTAATGCTCGCTTGCCTGCGCCCGAAGCTGGCTCTGTGAGACGCCCAGCGCGCTCATCAGGCCTTGGCACCACGGGTCGGCCAGATAGCCGTCCACATCGCCCTTGGTCGTCTCAAAGTGATACTGAAACGCGTACGTCCGCAGCCCGACGCTAAACGCCTGCACCTTGCACGCCGGGCTGGTCTGAAGCAGCGTCGCGCCCTCGGGCAACTTCTTAATCTCTTGCCCATGGGCCTGAAACTGCCAGCTCGTCCACGGGATCCCCGCCAGGATCCGGTCCGTGTTCCCCGGCGGCGTCTGCTGCACCGCGCAGAAGCCAATCTCAGGCCCGCTGGGCGCCGGCCCGCTCACGCCCACCTCGCCGCCGAGCGCCTTGGCGATCATCTGCGCGCCCAGACACAGCCCAAGCACCGGCAACTGACGCGCGTGCGCCTCACGCAGAAAGTCCAGCTCCGCCTGCATCCAACCGGCGGTCAGGGGCGTCGCGTCGCCAACGTTCATCGGCCCGCCAAGGCTGATCACCGCGTCTACGTCGTCAAAGTCAATCGGCACCCCGCGACCACCCTGCGCCGCGGGCAGGTCAAGCCGGCGGATGTCAAGCTTGAGCGCGTGGTCGCGCAGCTCGGGGCCCAGGCGTCCGACGCCGTCCATCGCGGCATGCTGCAGCACAACAATTGGCATAGTGCCGCGAGTGTATCGCCCGGCACGGCCCCAGTCCCCCCTTCGGTAGGCCCCCCGCCGCAGCGCTCGACGCTCAGCGCTGCTGGCCGCTCATCAGCCGCGCCTCGCCGCGCCGCAAGAACGACTCAAGCGGACGCACATCCTCCAGCGTCACGGCCCCCGAGAGGTCCAAGTCCCGCGGCTGAACCGCCTGCGCCGCCAGGTCCTCCGCGTCCACCCGCCCGTCGGCGTTCACGTCCCACTGACTACCGAACACCCGCGTCAGCACCTCGTTGTCCCCGTCGCTCGCAGGGTACAAGAACGTCAGCGCCTCGGGCAGCCGGACCGACCAGGCCGCCTCGTTGTGCTGCTGCCCATAGCCCACGGTGTGCCGCAGTGACCGAGCAAGCCCGTACCTGGGCGCGGCCTGGTCGTTGAACCAGTCGCGCAGGTTGTACGTCGGCCAGTAGTTGTCCGCAGAGGTCCCACTGTCGCCGCTGTCCAAGAACACCGTCAGGTTCCGGGCCGGGCCCTGACGCACGCGCGTCAAGAAGTTCGGGCATGTCTGCCACGCGCCGCTAACCAGCCCCACACGCGTGAACGTGCTTGAGAAATCCCAGCCCAAATACAGCGACACGACCCCGCCCATCGATGAGCCCATCGCGCCAGTTGTTCCCGCACCAGGCAGCGTGCGGTACGCCCCGTCGATCAACGGCTTGACCGTGTCGCGGATGTACTGCGCGTACCGATCAGCGCGCCCCGCGCCCGTCAGAAAGTCGCCCGGCGGCAGGTAGTCGGTCAGGCGGTTGGGCCCGTTGTCAAGCCCTACCACAATCGCCTCGCGCATCTGCCCGCTGGCCTGCAGACCCGCGATTGTCTCGGCCGCGTTCCAGCTCCCAAACGCGCCAGACTCAAAGACGTTCTGCCCGTCGTGCATGTACAGCACCGGGTACCGGCGCCCTGAGTGCTGGTCGTACCCGCGTGGCAAAAAGACCCGGTACCCACGCGTCTCATTCAACTGCGGCGAGAAGATCGTCGGCACGCCTGACGCGCTGTACCCGCGCCGCGCCGCCGCCGGCGCCGCCCCGGGCACGTACGTGTACTGCTGGCCGTCTTGCACAAACAAACCATCAAGCCCAGTGACGTACTGACCGCTCAGCGGGTAGCGCGAGCCGACGCCGTCGCTGGCCGTGAAGTAAAACTCGTAGCGCGTCGCGCCGGGCGCAAAGCCCCAGGCCAGCCAGTGCCGCTCGCCCACGCGGGGCGCTGCGCCCGAGTCGATCGCCGCCATGTCCACTCGCGCAAAGACCCCGGAACTTCCCGCTGTGCGCCAGAACAGCGCCGGGCTCTCAACGTTCCACGTCAGCACCAGCACCTTGCCCGGCACCGCCAAGGGACGCACCGGGGTGCTCGCCGGGGTTGACGCCGTCACGAACGTCGCGTTGCTCACCACGCTGGTCCGCCCCGGCGCATCGTCGCGCAGCAGGTAGCGAAACGAGTAGCTCACCCCCGACGGCAGGCTGATGGTCGCGCGCCAGACCGGGTAGCTCGTCGGTGCAAGCTTGACCGCCCGCGTCACGTCGTTCCCGCCCAGCTCCGCCAGGTTGCCCAGCACAAACACGCTCTGCCCAACGCTCGTCGCCTGGTTGATCGAGAAGGTCACCTCCTCACGCGGCTGCACGCTGACGACCTGCGCCCACGCGCGCTCGCCCCCAAACATGCACGCCACGCACGCCACTGCAAACATCACCGGGCACGTCAGCAGCGTTGACCTCACGAGCGCCGACCGCGCGGGCGCCGACCGCACCAACCCCTCACCCGCCCCCACTACGTGCCGCCACGCCGCCGCCGCACAACTCTGATCCGTGGGGCTTGCCATAGTCACTAAGTGTGCGCAACGCCGGGCCCCCGGGCAAGCACAATCCGCCGCTGGCAACCCCTCGGTTTTGCCCCGATATCATCGCCCATGCCCCCCGCGTCCGCTCCCGCTTCGCCCATCCGCCTCGCCATCAGCACCGGCGACCCGCGCGGCATCGGCCCGCAAATCACCCGCGCAGTGCTCCAAACGCCCGGCCTGCTGACCGGCGCAACTCCGCTGGTCTTCGGCACCCTCGACCACACGGCCACCATCAGTGAGGCTCACGCCGGGCTCGCGAGCTACCGGGCCGTGCTCGAGGCCATCGAAGCCGTTAAGCGTGGCGAGGCCGACGCGCTGGTCACCGCGCCAATCAGCAAAGCCGCCTGGCACGCCGCAGGCTTCACGCGTCACCCCGGGCACACAGAGCTGCTGGCCGAGGCCTTCGCCAGTCCGCGCAGCGGGATGCTGTTTGTCGGGCCCAGCCTGCGCGTGATGCTCGCAACGATCCACGTCCCGCTCGCGCGCGTGCCGCTGGTGCTGACCACCGAGCGCGTGCTTGAAGCGATCGGGCTGACCCACCAGGCGTGCCTGGGGCTGGGTGTTGCCTCGCCGCGCATCGCCGTTGCGGGCCTCAATCCCCACGCTGGCGAGGGCGGGCTACTGGGCACCGAAGATGACGCGCTCATCGCCCCCGCCGTCGCCGCCGCCCGCGCCGCGGGCATCAACGTCGCGGGCCCGCTCTCTGGCGACACCGTCTTTAACCAGGCCGTGATCAACCGCACGCACAGCGCCACGTCATCTCGGCCTCAAGTCGCGCAGTTCGACGCCGTCGTTGCGATGTACCATGACCAGGGCCTCATCCCCGTCAAGCTCCTCGACGGGCTGCAAGCAGTCAACGTGACCGTCGGCCTGCGCTGGCAGGGCCGCGCCGTCATCCGCACCAGCCCGGCCCACGGGACCGCGTTCGATATCGCCGGCAACCCCGCTGGCCCCAACTTTGGCCCCACCTTTGGCCCCACCTTTGGCCCCACCTTTGGCGCACGCACCGCCGACCCCGCCGGCATGGTCAGCGCCATCGCACTCGCCATCGAGATGGCTCGCCACGCCGCGACCGCGCAGCCCGCTCACTTGCCCAAGTAGCCAGCGTGCCTCGCCAAGACGCACGCGCCGGTAATCGCTGCAAACAGCACGGCCGAGAGCTGGAACGGCCGGTCGCGCGTCGCCAGCTCGGTCGGGTCGTCGTACCGCGCGTTCTCGACCAGATGTACGCACCGCAGCAGCCCGTACGTCGCCGGCAGCATCGTCAGCCACAGCAGGTTGAAGCCCCCGGTGTACACATAGTCCGCATCGCGCGAGAGCACATACCCCGCGTAGCTGACAAGCACGACCACCGCCGTGGCGATCACCGCGAGGCGCAGCGTGTCATCGGTGTAGCCCGCCTGCACGCCGCGCGCCAACGTCGCTTGCTCGCTGCCAAGGGTCCGCCGCTCGCCCAGCCGCTTGCCAAAGGCCAGGAACATCGCCAAAAAGAACGTCACGTTGAGCAGGTACGTCGTCGGTCCCACGCCCACCGCCATGCACCCCGCCAGCACCCGCAGCACAAAGCCCATGCTCAGGCTCATCACGTCCGCCACCACGCGGTGCTTGAGCACCAATGAGTACACCACCGTGTTGGCCACATAGATCAGCAGCACCCCACCCACCCACGGCCTGGCCAGCGGCGCAAGCCCCAGCAGCGTCAGCGCGCTCAACCCCAGCAGCACACACGCCATCACACCCGCCTGCGCCGGCGACACCGCACCACTAGCGATCGGCCGCCGCCGCTTACGCGGGTGCTGGCGGTCCGCCTCCACATCGCGGATGTCGTTGAACGCATAGCACGCGCTCGACGCGAGCGCAAAGCCCAGGGCCGCCCACAGCGCGTCGATCAGCGTCACCCACCCCGGCAGCCGCCCGTCTGCGAACGCGTACAGCGGGCCGATCATCACAAACACGCCCTTGGCCCACTGCTTGATGCGCAGCAGCCGCAGCAGCCCCAGCCCCAGCGAGCCGCCCTGCGCCGCCTGACTTTGCACGTCCCGAAGCCCCGCGCCGGCCTCAAGTCCCGCGCCGGTTTCAAGATCCGTATTGGTCGGTCGCTGGTTCATCGTCCGGCGCTCACGCCCGCGCGCGCGTCTGCCTCGCCACCCGCACTGCTTTGGTCCGTCCGCAGCACCGCCATGTACTGCAAGCCCCGCCCAAAGACCGGGTTCCAAAGCCCCGGGTACAAGTCCAGACTCGTCCATTCGCGCTCAAGACCTGCGTTAAGCCGCGCCGGCACCGCGCGCCACTGCGCCAGCGTGTTGTACCGGAACAGGCACGGGACGCCGTACGGCGCGTTCGCCGCCCAGTCCATCAGCCGCACCCGCGCCGCGCTGAACCACCCCGCCACCTTGTGGTCCTTGATGATCACCAGCCGCGACGCCACCCGCGCGCACTCGCGCAGCAGCCGCTCCGGGTCTCGCTCGTGGTGCAGCACGTCCGCCACGATCACCACGTCATACGCCCCGCGCTCCAGCGGCATCGTCACGCCGTCATACCCGTGCACCTTGATCGGCTCGCCGCCGCGCGGCACACGCTCGAGCCCCTCCACCACCAGCCCCGGCACCGCACCCATCAACGCCCGCCCAAGGTTCCCGTTCCCGCAACCCACGTCCAGCACCCGGTCCGTCGCCCGCAGATATGGCCCAAGCTGTGCGACCAACACCTCCAAGCGGTGCTGGTAGATCGGGGCGTGCAAGCTGGCCATCAACCGTGAAATCATGTCAGCGCGCTCTTGCGGCAAGTTCAGTCCAGAACACAGTCCAAGTCGGTGCCAACACCACAACCTATCCCACGAAGAGCCCCCCGCTCGCAGGTGCGCGGCCCCCGGGCAGGTTATCGTGGATGCTATCGGCCTGTGCGGACCGACCGTGCAGCCAGCCGCCGCCATTGCGCCCATGAGCACAGCCTCATCCTCAACCCGCAACGCCCGCCTCGCGGCACTCGCCGCCGTCCTTCTCTGCGCCGCCGCCATCTGGCCCGCGGCCTTCACCAGCTCACGGCGCTCACGCGCCGCCTATGACCAGATCAACTACCACGAGAAGGTCGTCCGCACCTTCGCGCAAGAACTGCCGAACCCCAACCTCCGCGACTATCTCTCCGCCACCACTCCCGGCTATCACTTGGTCCTTGCCGCCGTTGGTCGAGTGCTGCTCGGGCCAAACCTCCACGCGGGCGTCAACCTCACGC
>Ga0105047_10013510_pt1 | contig 13044 bp, 15 predicted proteins | sample MAT04_FD_78384 | JGI IMG/M metagenome (GOLD analysis project Ga0105047, IMG submission 78384) | Freshwater microbial communities from Lake Fryxell liftoff mats and glacier meltwater in Antarctica - MAT-04 (megahit assembly) | ecosystem: Environmental > Aquatic > Freshwater > Ice > Liftoff... | reverse complement strand
GCGGCGTGGGTCAGGGCGGAGATCAGGGCGCGCACCTGCTGCGGCGTGCGGCCCTCGACCATGGTCACCTCGATGAGCGGCATGAGGCTCAGCCCTTCCCGCCGTTGAGGAACACCGAGCCCAGGTTGGTGAAGTGCAGCGCGGTGCTCGAGCCGGGAGGCGCGAACACGGCATCCGTCATGCCGCCGGTGAGCACGATCCAGCCGGCCTCGATGGCGTGCCCGCGGCGGGCCAGGTCGTTGGCGGCCAGCGCCAGCGCCTCGCCGGGGTGGCCCTGCACCGCGGCGCCGGTGGCGGAGTCGACGACGACACCACCGACCTGCACGAGCACCGCCTCCAGCGCCAGGTCCAGGTCGGCGGGGGGCAGCCCGATCGGCCCGGTCACGAAGGCGCCGGAGGAGGCGTTGTCGGCCGCGACGTCACCCGCGGTGAAGCGGAAGTCGCGGTAGCGGCTGTCGATGACCTCGGCGCCACCCCACACCGACTCCACCGCGCCCATGGCCTGCGCGCACGTGATGCCCGGGCCGGAGAGCCGCTCGCCCATGACGAACACGATCTCGGGCTCGATGCGCGGGTGGATCAGCCGCTCCTGGGGCACCGGGTCGCCGACCGGCAGCACCATCGCGTCGGTGAGCCAGGCGACGAACGGGAAGTGCACGCCCATCCGCTGCTGCTTGGCTCGGCTGGTCAGGCCCAGCTTGACCCCGATCAGCTTCTCGCCGCGCTCGAGCCGCTTGGCCAGGTTGAGGTCCTGGATCTCGTAGCCGGTGTCGAGGTCGAGCCCGGGCCACTCGTCGGTGAAGGGCGGGCGGTCGCGCCGGTCGTGCTCGCAGCGCAGCAGCTCGGCGGCGACGGACTCCACGTCCCAACCGCCTGCGGGGGCCGCGCCCACCTCCGCCTCGGCGGCCATCAGCGCACGCCCAGGCCGGCGAGGTCGCCGAGCTCGATCAGCTGGCTCTTCTCCTCGGCCAGCTGCAGCGCGATGTCGATGATCATGTCCTCCTGGCCACCGACATAGCCGTGCTCACCGACCTTGGTCAGGATCTCGTGCGCCGGCACGTCGTAGCGCGCCGCGGCCCGCTCGGCGTGCAGGAGGAACGAGCTGTAGACCCCGGCGTAGCCCTGGGTGATCGACGCGCGGTCCATCCACGGCAGGCGCGGGATGAAGGGGCGCACGACGTCCTCCGCGGCCGAGAGCACCTGGCCGAGGTCGACGCCGGTGCGGATGCCCATCCGCTCGAAGGTCGCCGCCAGCACCTCGGTGGGGCTGTTGCCGGCCCCGGCCCCGAGGGCGCACAGCGCGCCGTCGATCTGCAGGGCGCCGGCCTGGTAGGCGAGCACCGAGTTGGCGATGCCGAGGCTGAGGTTCTGGTGGCCGTGGAAGCCGACCTGAGCCTCGCCGCCGATCTCGTCGAGAACCGACTGGATGCGCACCTGCGCGTCGGTGAGCACCAGCGCGCCCGCGGAGTCGACGACGTAGACGCACTGCGCCCCGGCATCCACCATGATGCGGGCCTGCTCGGCGAGCTTCGCGGGCGAGGCCCTGTGGCTGAGCATGAGGAACCCGACGGTCTCCATGCCGAGCGCGCGGGCCGCCCCGAAGTGCTGGATGGAGACGTCGGCCTCGGTGCAGTGGGTCGCGATGCGGGCGACCGAGGCGCCGGCGGCGTGGGCGTTCCTCAGCTCGTGCAGCGTGCCCAGGCCGGGCAGCATCAAGATGGCGATCTTCGCCGAGGTGGCCTCGTCGACCGCGGCCGCGATGAGCTTCATCTCGTCGACCTTGGAGAAGCCGTAGTTGAAGCTCGACCCACCAAGGCCGTCGCCGTGCGACACCTCGATCACCTGCACCCCGGCCTGGTCGAGAGCGTGCACGACGCCGCGCACCTGCTCCTCGGTGAACTGGTGCTGCATGGCGTGCGAACCGTCGCGCAGGGTGGAGTCGGTGATGCGCAGGTCGCGCTCACCGCCGGCGCGCGGGGTGTTGGCGAGCACGTCGGTCTCGGTCACCTCGGTGGTGACGACGGGGACGTCCTCGGGGCGGATGGTCATGTCACCCATGTCAGACTCCGGCCTTCTGCGCGCCGGCGCCGACGCCGACGAGCGGGTCAGGGACGTCGCCGAGCTGGGCCGACGACTTCCACGTGGACGCGACGCCGAGCCGGTGGGCGACCATGATGTCGCCGACCCGAGCCGCGGCCGCGGTGATGATGTCGAGGTTGCCCGCGTAGTCGGGCAGGTAGTCGCCGCGGCCCTTGACCTCGATCGGCACGAACACGCGGGCCATGCCCTTCCACAGGTCACGTGCGTGGTCGAACTGGGGGTCGGCGCGCAGGTGGTAGCCGGGCACGTAGTCCTGCACCTTCGCGACCATCGAGTGGATCGACTCGAGCAGGCGGTCCTGCAGCGGGCCGGGCTCGCCGGCCTCCGGGGGGATCGCGCAGAACACCGTGTTGCGCATCATCAGCGGCGGCTCGACCGGGTTCAGGATGATGATCGCCTTGCCCCGCTCCGCGCCGCCGACGACCTCGAGGGCCTGCGACGTGGTCTCGGTGAACTCGTCGATGTTGGCGCGGGTGCCCGGGCCGGCGGACTTGCTCGAGATCGAGGCGACGATCTCGGCATACGGCACCGGCACCACGCCGGAGACCGCCTTGACCATCGGCGTCGTCGCCTGGCCGCCGCAGGTGATCATGTTGACGTTCATCGCGTCGAGGTTGAAGTCGAGGTTGACCGGCGGGCAGAGGTACGGGCCGACCGCGGCCGGGGTGAGGTCGACGGCGAGGATGCCGGCCTCGGCGTAGCGCGGGGCGTTCGCCTCGTGCGCCTTGGCCGAGGTGCACTCGAAGACGATGTCGGGCAGTTCGTCCTGGGCGAGCAGCCAGTCGACGCCCTCCGCGCTGGACTCGAGGCCGAGCGACTTGGCACGACGCAGGCCGTCGGATGCCGGGTCCACCCCGATCATCCAGCGTGGCTCGAGCACGTCGCTGCGGCGCATCAGCTTGAACATCAGGTCGGTGCCGATGTTGCCGGGCCCGACGATGGCGGCGGTGCCCTTGGTCCTGACAGGGGTGGACATGGCGCTCCTCAGCGGTTCGGAGGGTGTTCAGACGAAGCGAGCGGTGACGCTGCCGAGACCGGCGAACGTCGCGGTGAAGGTGTCGCCGGCGGCGACGGCGGACATGGCGCAGACCGAACCGGGCAGCACGACGTGGCCGGCCTCGAGGGTGATGCCGCGGGCGCCGACGGTGTTGGCGAGCCAGACCAGCGAGTTCAGCGGCGAGCCGAGCACGGCGCCGCCGGCGCCGGTACCGACGACCTCGCCGTTGCGGTGGAAGGTGGCCCCGGCCAGGCGCAGGTCGACGGCCCCCACGTCGGTGGGGGTCGAGCCGAGCACGACGGCACCCGAGCTGGCGTTGTCGGCGATGGTGTCGAGCAGGCCGATCCTCCAGTCGCGGATGCGGCTGTCGACGATCTCGAGAGCGGGGAGCACGAAGTCGATCGCGCGCAGCGCCTCGTGCACGGTGACGCCCGGGCCCTTGAGCGGCTTCTTCAGCACGAAGGCGACCTCGGGCTCGATGCGTGGCTGCACGAACAGCTCGATCGGGATCGGCATGTGCTCGAGGTGGAAGAAGTCGTCGAGCAGGTGCCCGTAGTCGGGCTCGGTCACGCCGAGGAGGCGCTGCATCGCGGCGCTGGTGAGGCCCACCTTGTGGCCCTGCACGGTGCGGCCACCGGCCAGGCGCTGCTCGATCTGCAGCAGCTGGATCGCGTAGGCGTCCTCGAGGGTCATCCCCGCGTGGGTGGTGGTCAGTGGCTCCAGGGGCTCCTTGGAGTCGTAGGCCGCGAGCAGCGCATCGGCGACCTGCGTGCGGGTCTGGGAGTCCACGGATCGTCCTTCCTGAGCAGCCCGCACGATGCGAGCGGGGAGGGCGCAGCGGCGCCCTCCGACACGACGTTACGGAGCAGGCAGCGGCGGCGCGCGGCACGTTCCGCTCCCGGGAACATCGCGCTGTGCGTCCGATGGGCGGATGCGCAGCCGTGCGGCTGCGCGGCTGTGCGTCCGATGGGCGGATGCGCGGCCGGGTGGCTGCGCGGAGGGCGGCGCGCGGCTGCGCGGCTGCGCGAGGTGACGTCAGGCGGCGTGCGCGCGCCCGATGCGTCGGCTCGCCGCCACCAGCACCGGCACGAGCCGGTCGACCTGCGGCGCGACGGCCTCGCTGGGGCCGAACACCGACACCGACGCGATCGCAACACGACGCGCCATCACCGGGACGGCCACGGAGGAGGCGCCGTCGAAGGACTCACTGTGCGCCACGGCATACCCGACCTTGCGCACGGTCTCGAGGCAGCGCAGCCAGTCGCCCTCGGTGCGCACCGTCTTGCTCACCCGCGGGGGGAAGCCGGCGCGGCGGCGGGCTTGGTCGGCCCCGAGGTTCCATGCCGCGATCGCCTTGCCGCTGCTGGTGGTGTGCGAGGGCAGGCGGCGGCCGAAGTGGCCCAGGAAGCGGTGGCCATCAGGATTCTCGATGCGCTCGACGAAGACGATGTCCGGGCCGTCGGGCACCGAGAAGTTGACGGTGAGGCCGGTCGTCGCGGCCAGCTGGCGCAGCGTGGGCAGCGCGACGTGACGCAGCGCGTTGCGGGCCAGGGCCAGCGACCCGAGCTCGTAGACGTGCATGCCGAGGCGGTACTGCCCGCTGAGATCGTCCTGCTCGACGAAGCCACGGCTGGCCAGGGTCTGCAGCATCCGGTGCGCAGTCGACTTGGCGACGCCCAGGCGCCGTGCGATGTCGGACACGCCGAGCTCGCCGTCGAGGGCGAAGCACTCGAGCACGTCGAGCGCGCTGCCGACCGACTTCAGGCCAGAGGCGGGGGAGTCGTCGCCCTGCGTGCGTTTGGGGGTCGTGGCGCACCACGGCTGCTCCTGGAGGACGATCGACATGTGTGGCTCCCTTGCCGCGATGTGGCGATGGGGTGACAGTGCTCCCTGGGACGTGGTTCGATCAAGGAATGCGTTCCACTGAGCGGAACGGCGCCCCTGTGAGCCTGCTCTCCCGAGCCGCCGCCATCATCGGGGCGTTCGACGAGCGCGAACCCGTCCTGAGCCTGGTCGAGCTGTCCCGACGCACCGGGTTGCCGAAGTCGAGCGTGCACCGCATCGTCGCCGAGCTCGTGACGCTTCGGGTGCTGGAGCGCCAGGTGGGCGGCGACGGCTACCGGCTGGGCATCTGGCTGTTCGAGCGCGGCGAGCTCGTGCCCGAGCACCGGTCCCTGTCCGACGCCGCGCTCCCCCTCATGGAGGACCTGCGCGAGGTGACCCGGCAGCGGATCCACCTGGCGGTGCTCGAGGGGGTCGACGTCGTCTACGTCGAGATCCTCGGCGCGGGCGGCATCGACGTGGGCTCGCGCACGGGTGGTCGGTTCCCGGCGCACGCGACCGGGGTGGGCAAGGCGATGCTCGCGTACTCGCCCGCGGCCACCGTGCAGGCCCGGATCGACGCCGGGCTGCCGCGGCTGACACCGCGCACCATCTGCACCTCCGGGGGGCTGGTGCGCGAGCTGCGAAAGATCCGCTCGATCGGGATGGCGCTCGACCTCGAGGAGTCGCACCTCGGTGTCTCGTGCGTCGCGGCGCCGGTGTTCGGGGCGGACCGGAAGGTGGCCGCGGCCCTGTCGGTCACCGGTGCGACCGGCACCATCGACCCCGGCACCCTCGGCCCGGCGGTGCGCACCGCGGCGTTCACCCTGAGCCGGCTGTTGCGCGAGTCCGGCCTGTAGCGAGCGCGGCGGGTTCGAGGTGAAACGCTGGCGCCTGGGGCCAGAACATCACCTCCAACGACCGCACCACCCACCGAATCGAGGTGAAACGCCGGTCCCAGCAACCAGAACATCACCTCGACTCACCACACCACCCACCGAATCGAGGTGAAACACGGTCCCAGCAGCCAGAACATCACCTCGAACAACCGCACCACCCACCGAGTGGCGTGAAGGATCGGTCAGCGCTTGATCAGGGGGGAGCGGACCCCGCCGGTGGCCTTGTCGCCCTCGTTGAAGAAGTCCTCCCGGTGGATGTCGCGCGGGAAGAGCCGCTTGCCCATCAGGGTCTTCAGCGCGGCCTCGACCATCGGCGGCGGGCCGCACAGGTAGCCGGCGCAGCCCGACAGCGTCGCGTGGTCGGCGGCGATCACGTCGGTCACCATCCCGAAGCCGTAGGCCGCCGCGTCACCACCGCAGTCGTCCGCGGTCTCCTCCGACAGGCAGGGCCGGTAGGTGAACTGCTCGGGGTACAGCCCTGCGAGAGAACGCAGGAAGTCGACGTCGTAGAGCCACTCGCGCGAACGCGCACCCTGGTAGAGGGTGAGGTGGCCGTCGTAGGCGCCGTCCTCGAGCGCGTGCCTGATCATCGACTTCAGCGGCGCCAGGCCGGTGCCGCCCCCGACGAGGATGGCGTGCCGGTCGTCCTCGGTCTTGAGCACGAACCGGCCGTAGGGCCCGGACACCGCCACGGCGTCGCCGAGGGACATCCCCCCGAACACCCAGCCGTCGGTGCCTCGGCCGCCGGGCACCCGGCGGACGTGGAACTCGAGCCGGCGTGGTTCGGTCGGCGGTGAGGCGATCGACCAGGTGCGGTCCACCGCGGGCAGCCCGTCGCGGGCCGGCACCGAGAACTTGAGGTACTGCCCGGCGTTGAAGCCGATCCCGCGGTCGAGCTCGAGCACCAGGCGCACGGTGTCGCGGGCGATCTCGGTGAGCTCGATGACCGTGCCGGTGTAGTCCTGCACCGGGAAGACCTCGATCGACTCGTCGACGTCGACGTCGGCCTCGATGGTGACGTCGGAGCGCGGGCAGGCCGTGCACGGCAGCAGCTTGCCCTCGTCGCGCTCGTAGTCCATCAGTGCGAACGTGCTGGCGGCACCGTGGTCGACCTCGCCGTCGAGCACCTCCGCCTTGCACGTCGCGCAGGTTCCGTGGGTGCAGGAATGGGGGAGCCAGACGCCGCTGCGCAGGCACGCGTCGAGGATGCTCTGGTCCTCGCGGCACTCGACCTCACGGCCGAGCGGCTCGATGGTGATCGTGTGGGTCTGGGTCATCGACTCGCTCACTTGCTCGGATCTGCGGGGGGTTGCCCCGACTTCGTGCGACGTGCCTGCGGTTCCGGGCCGAATCGGGCTCGGAAACCGTGGACACGTCGCACGACGTCGGGGTCAGCGGACTTCGGTGGGATGGGGGTCGCCGCTCAGAGCAGGACCTTCATCCCGATGACGTCCTTGTGCTCGACGCCGATCTGCTCGAGCGTCTGGTCGTCGCGCGGCTCGAAGGTCTCGCCGTGCAGGGTCCAGACCCGGCGGGCGGCCGGGTCGAAGTCCGGATCCTCCTCGGCGAACGGCACCACGATCGCGGTCCAGAAGTCGCCCCAGGTCATCGCCTTGGGCGCCCGGAAGCACGCCGCCGCGCAGAACCACGGGTTCTCCTGGAACCACAGGTGCACGAGCTGGTCGTCGCCGTAGAGCTCCTGGCGGGAGCGGGACGGGAAGTCGTACGTACCGATGCTCTTGACGGCCATGATCAGCCCTCCGATCCGATGTGGGAGTGGTCCGCGGCGTTGTGCCACGTCTTCCAGTTGACGTCGTCGACCGAGCCCTTGTACTCGCCGCCGTCACCGTCCTGGATGCCGTACCAGTCGAGCACGTCGGGCACGGTCGGCCCGCCGCAGTTGCCCTGGTAGATCTGGTGCACGGGCAGCCACGCCTGGACGTACTTCTCGGGCTCGCGCTCGAAGATCCACTGGCACCCGTTGGAGCAGGTCTGGAACTTCTCGCCCTTGTACACGGAGTCGCGCTGGCACAGGGTGGTCGGGTCGCCGGGCTCGGTGAAGAGCATCGGCACCTGGCACACCTGGCACAGCTGGGGCAGGCCGCGCACGAAGTGCCGACCGCCGGCATCCAGGTTCTTCTGCTCCTTCTCCCAGAGCGGCTTGTAGAGCTTGTCGAACGTGCCGGCGTAGTTCTCCGCCAGCCACGTCTGGGCGTCGGCGTCGGGCATCGTCGTGGTGAAGGCCGCGGCGTGCGAGAACTGGTAGAGGGTCCAGTACACTTGGTGGCTCAGGATCTCCTTCTCGGCGATGGCGTCCTCGACGTGCCTGGGCGGGGTGATGCCGTAGAAGGCGAGGTCCTGGAATAGTCCGCCGAGCATCTGCTCCTCGAAGTACAGCTCGAAGGCCTCCTTCCAGCTCATCACCTTGCGCGGCAGCATGTAGTCGAGCATCTGGGCGACGAGCGCCGTGACGCGGTACCCGCGCCAGAACCACTTGTCGATCCAGGCCTGCACGATCGGCACGTTCTTCTCGTCCTGCTCGAGCAGGAACTTGATCGCCTCGAGGCCGAGGGTCATGTGCCGCGACTCGTCGCTCTGGGCCGAGAAGCCGAAGGTCATCGTCGGCAGGTCACCGTTGAACGAGGCGCCCGACATGAACGGCACGAAGAGCAGGTTGGTCAGCAGGTACTCGAAGGAGAACCCGATGGCGATGAGGAACTCGAACGGCCCGGCCGACAGCGCGTCGTCGAAGAACGACTTCGGCACCGAGAGGTACCAGACCCGGTCGTGCTGCTCGAGGTAGTTGTGGAACCCGCTGTAGTACTTGTTGTAGTTGCTCAGCGTGTGGATCTCGGTCTGCGCGTGCCGCATCTCGTCGACCGACTGGCACAGCGCCGCGAAGCGCGGGCCGGGGCCGTTGAGGTGCCGGGCGAGGTAGGCGAAGTTGCGGTGGGCCTGGTACTCCAGCGGCGTGACGCCCTGGAGGAACAGCTTCATCGCGTTGAGGTAGGAGGCCTCGGTGAGGGTCAGGTGCCCCTGGCTCTGGGCGAACCCGTCGAGCACGGCATACAGCCGCTTGTCCTTCTCCGCCTGGTACTTCGTGTAGGCGTCGACCGTGAGGCGGAAGGGGTCCTCCCACTTGCTCCAGTCGTGGATGGTGATGCCCTCGAACTCGGTGTGGGGGAACACGTCGCTTTTCTCGACGTAGCTCGGCTCCCAGTCGAGGTCTCGGGTCAGCGCCTCGTAGCGCTGCTTCATGGTCAGCTTACGCGGGGCCTTTGGGGCGATCGTCATGTCTCGCAGCCTTTCTCAGTGGTCCCAGGCGATGACGATCTCGTCGTCATCCCATTCCTTGATGTGTCCGAAGTAGCTCACGATGGCGAGCTGGAACTCGTGGGTCTCCCACTCGCGGCCGAGGCGCTCCTCGACCGACTCACGGGTGATGACGAGGCGGCCGGGTGCGGTGATCCGCACGAGCCCGGGCATGTGCTGCACGGTGCAGCCGTCGTTCGTGGCCTCGATGGCCTCGACGACCGAGCGGTTGGTCTCGCTCTCCTGGATGTCCACGCCGACGGGGCGGGTGGGGGCGGTGGTGCTCATTGCTCTGGTCCTTCCCGGTCAGGCGGTCAGCGCCGCGACGGCGTCGCGGACGGTGGTGGCGGAGGAGTGCAGGGATGCCGTCGCACCGGCGACGACGAGCTCGTCGGCGCGCGCGGCGACGGGGCCCATCGCGGCGAGAGCGGCGTCGAGGGCCGAGCTCGAGGTGGCCGCGAGCAGCGCCGCGTTGGCGGCACCGGTCTCGGGGTCGGCGACCCACGCCTTGTACAGGGCGTCGACCCACTTGCGCTGGTCCTTGAACCAGGACGAGAGGTGCTGGGCGACCAGGCTGTACGAACCCGCGCCCTGGTCGATGGCGGCGTCGTCGAGGTGCCCGTAGAACAGCGAGTAGATGAGGCGGTCCGCCACGTCGAGGCGGACCAGCGCCTTGCCCCAGTCCTTCTCCACGAGCAGCTCCTCGATGTAGCGGCGCAGCCCCTGCAGCGAGGAGTCCTCGACCCAGCGGGTCTTCGCCTCGCCGAGCAGCTCGGCCGTGCCGCCGCCGAGGGCGAGGCCGACCCGGCTGAGCGCCTGGGCGTTGCCGATCCGGTCGAACGCGGCGTAGGCCGCGCACTGGGTGATCGTCGTGCCGAAGCCGAAGCGGGCGATCTCGCACGAGACCATCTGCGCGCCCGACTCGTAGTGCCGCAACGGCACGACGAGCTCACCGAGCACGGCCGACCACGCGTCGGGCATCCGGGCCAGCAGGTCACGCGCGTCGAGGTAGCCCAGCGTGGAGGTCACGGCATCCGCCATCGCGGCCCGGGAGGTGACGTACGGGGCGTAGTAGTACTGCCGCGGGTCGGTGAACGAGTAGGGGTCGGTCAGCCGGAACGCGCTGAACGCCTCGTCGTAGATCTCGTGCTCGGGGTCCCACAACGGCCGGTAGTGGAAGTTCTCCTTCGGCTGGAGGTCGATGGAGCCCTCCTCGTACCGGGAGGCTGGCCGGTCGCCGTAGCGCGCCACGAGGTGGGTGAAGGTCTTGCGTGGCGGGTCGATGACCTGGGTTCGCAGTTCGTACTGCACGGTGCCTCCTTGGGGGCGGTGGAGCGTGGGGTCAGGGGACGTGGTGGTGGTTGACGCCGGACTCGACGAGCAGGCGCACGAGAAGGTCGGGCAGCGCGTCCGGCCCCTCGAGCTCCTGGGGTAGCTCGCTGTCGAAGCCGTCGCCGACGAGCCGGCCGTATGCCGTGCCGTCCTCGAACGTCGTCGACACGCGAGCCGCTCGGTTCCGGTGCGTCACCCGGAAGGCGAGCTCGTGGGGCAGGGTCTCGTCGACCAGCTCGAGCCGGTCGTCGGCCTGGGCGAGGATCGCGTTGGCCTCGCTGACCAGCTGTTCGGCCAGGGATCGGATGGCGACCTGGCGGTCGGCACCGGTGCCGGTGGCGATCCGGCGGCTGATCCGGGTCTCCGGCATCGGGGCGAGCTCCTCGACGTCGGGCAGGTCCTCCTCGGGCGTGCCGACGAGCTCGGCCACGCGCAGCATGAACGGGGTCATCGTGCGTCCTCTCGTGCGTGTCGGTGGGAATCGGCTGCCTCGCGCAGGGCGGCGTCGAGAGCGGCGGGAACCGCGGCGGCGCCGGCGGAGGCGACCTGCTTGTCCTGGGCGGCGGAGCCACCCGAGGCGCCGACGGCCCCGACGAACGTGCCGTCGACCACCACCGGCACGCCGCCACCGAAGGCGGCGACCCGGCCGCGCTGCCCGATGCCCTCGCGGACGGCGTCCTCGCCGGCGATCGCGTCGTAGAAGACGTCGGTGGGCAAGCCGCCGAAGCCGGCCACGGTCCACGCCTTGTCCTGGGCGATCGCTCCCGACACCGCGAAGGCGCCGTCCATCCGGGCGAAGGCGAGCAGGCCGCCGGCGGTGTCGGTGACCGCGATGTTGAAGGCCCCGCCGATCTGCTCGGCCCGGGCGAGGGAGGCGTCGAGCGCGACGCGCGCCCCGGCATACGTCAGGGCGGTCTCGGTGCGCACGAGCATCAGCGGCTCCTCGTCCTTGGTCGAGCGTCGGGTGCGGGCAGGTGCCACCGCGGTGACGGCGGGCGATGGGGCGCCGCCGTCACCAGATGGTGACGGTGGGGTCAGACCGGGATCAGGTCAGGACCGAGGTGAAGGCGTCGTTGAGCTCGCGGGCGTGGTAGAACACACCCTTGCCGAGCGCCTCGGGGGTCCACACCGACATCGGGCGGTCCCGGTAGGCCAGGTAGCCACCGGCGAAGACCTCGTTGCGGTTGCCCGACGGGTCGAAGAAGTAGACGGTCTGGCCGCGGGTGATGCCGTGGCGGGTGGGGCCGATGTCGATCGGCACGTCGTCCATCGAGAACAGGTCCGCTGCGCGGCCGACCTCGACCCAGTCACCGAGCCGGAAGGCGAAGTGGTGCAGCTTGGAGTTCGGGCCGGCGAGCACGGCGAGCTGGTGGATCTGGTTGTTGCTCGTCATCCAGGTGGCGATGATGTCGGCGTCGGAGTCCAGGCTGGTCTGCACGCGCTCGGTGGGGTAGAAGTCGAACACGGCGGTGAGGAAGCGGTCCATCAGGCCCGGGTCCTCGGCGGTGATCAGCGAGTGGTCGAGTGCCGGCACACCGACCCCGACGAGGTGGCGCGGGAAGGCGTCCGGGTTGTGGGTGCCGACCTCGGTGCCGACGCAGGTGGCCTCGTGGTAGACCTCGAAGACGTGGTCGGACGGGGTCGTGAACCGGATGCCGTCGCCGATCTCCGGGTTCTCGCCCTTGCTCATCCGCTCGACGGTGACGCCGAAGGCCGTGGCCTTGGCCTCGATGTCGTCGATGTCGCTGGAGTTCTCGACCTTCCAGCCGAACTTGACCAGGCCGACGCCACCCTCCTCGAGGACGACGGAGTGGTGGTCCCACTCGTCCCAGGCCTTGTAGTACACCTTGTTGCCCTCGGCGTGGGTCTCGTACAGACCCATCGTGTTGGCGTAGTGCTCCTTGGCCTCGGCCATGTCCGTGACGCGGACATGGGCGTAGCCCAACCTCATGACTCCCATTGCTACTCCTTGTGGGTGGTGCCGGCCGGGGAGGACGCGGCTGCGTAGGCCTCGGCGCGCTGCCGGGCCATGTCGTTGATCTGGTGCAGGAAGGTGCTGACGAGGCGCACGTGCTCGCCCCGGAGCTCGATGGTGACGTCGGTCCGGGGAACGGCGCGGCAGCTCAGGCAGGTGCCGTCGTGGCGCTCGGCATCGGTGATGACCGTGTCGGCGACGGGATGGTTGTAGTCGAACTTGCCGGATCGGCAGTCGACCTTGCAGACCGCGCAGCCACCGCGCCGGCAGCCGACCGTGTAGGCGAACCCCGCCTTGTAGAGACCGCTGAGCACGGTCTCTCCGGGCTCGAGGTAGACGACCTCGCCCGTGGGGTGGATCGTCACGGTCGGCACTGGCGCTCCCTTGCGTTCAGTGGAGGGACGGCGCCGTGCCGTCCCACACTGAGAGTCGCCGAGGGCGGGGGGCGCGACCACGCACGTTCCTCACACGGGAACGTCGGGCACCCGCCCGTGTCTCGCCGAGCACCTCGGCACCCGCCTCGCCGAGGGGGGCTCAGCCGCGCAGCGCTGCCGCCATCCGCCGCCTCGCCGAGGGGGGCTCAGCCGCGCAGCGCTGCCGCCATCCGC
>Ga0105047_10013509_pt1 | contig 13044 bp, 9 predicted proteins | sample MAT04_FD_78384 | JGI IMG/M metagenome (GOLD analysis project Ga0105047, IMG submission 78384) | Freshwater microbial communities from Lake Fryxell liftoff mats and glacier meltwater in Antarctica - MAT-04 (megahit assembly) | ecosystem: Environmental > Aquatic > Freshwater > Ice > Liftoff... | reverse complement strand
CTCGATCGCACCAACCAGATCAGCGGCCACTTTCTCGAACAAGTCCTGTGCCGTCATCTCGGCGCCTCCTCATGTCGTGCCTTGCCCGTAAGGGCGGGCGTCGATGACGAGCGCGGGTCAACCCGTAGGGCTTGGCCCCGAGCCTGCGAGTGGGCTTGACCGGCAAGCGAGCGGCGACGCCCTCCACCGCACCCGCCCGCAGGGCGGCAACGTCGTTTGACGCTTGTGCTGAGGGCATCCTTCAGAGGCGACGCCGAGTCCCGACCTCAACATATCGGTGAGGTGATTCAAACCGCTGAGGCCGAGGCGCCGGGCTTGAAATCGCGTCACGCGTGTCGTGGAGACCTACTCACCGATTGTCGGAACTCGCCAAACCGGTCGGTGCCAAAGGCTTGCGAATGTACGGCAGTCTCTCGATGATCTCATCGACGGTGCCCACGATGTTGTCTTCTACGGCGAAACAGAGCGGTTGGAGCGAGTTGATCAGCCTGAGTTCGATGCAGACGTCGTTGGCATCAAGAGCGCGGGTTCCACCGTTCTTTCCGTAGTTGGAGGCAGGGTTTTCGAATGCGTCGACGAGCGTCTGGAGCACCAATCGTGCGACTCGTTTGTCGAGGCCGTACGCCGGACGGTTCTGGAGGCTCTGGAATTCTTGCTCGCTCGCCCGACTCGCTATATCGGGGCCATATGTGAGGATTCGTTGTACGGCAAGTCGAAGTCCATTTCGGGGACCTGGTCCGAAGCGAGCCCAGGCGTCGCCGCCGCTGGGGATCTCTCCCTCTTTCGGCTTCGGCCAGCCCCAGCGGTAGGCGACGAAATGCGGCAGCAGGTTGGTGGCAAGCCAGCACCAAACGTCTGGATGGAGAACCTCGGGAAGATGCCCCATGTCTTCAAGGAGCCGCAAGCCGAGCTTGACATCCCACGCTGAGCTCTTCTCCAGGTTCATCGCTGTCGGGAAGGATCGGTCAGACGCCCAGTCGTTCAAGGATTCTCGCCATGCGAGCAACTGAGACTCCGAGATTCGTTGCTCTCCCGCTGGATGGAACTCAGCATGCCGGATGTCGATCCGATTGTTACGTAGTTGATCCAGGCTCCGTCCATGCAGGTCAAGAAGCGGGCGCCACCAGGCGCTCCCGGTCGCACGTGGGAGATGAAGCCCAGGATCAAATGTTGTCATCGTGCTCTCCACGAGTCGGGGGCAAATCTGTTCCAGAGTTCGCGTGAGAACGTCGATTGGTCGTTTTCGAAGTTTGCCAACGCATCGCTGACGGAGCCGAACGTCTCGGTCAGCCGAACGACGAGCATCGCTCCGACGCTTCCGTCGGCCAGTTCGGTCCAGTCGTCGTCGCCGGCAAGTTCCTCGCGTAGCGTCGCCGTGAGGGAGCGTACGAGGTCGACGGACATGCCCGCGAGAGTCGAAGGTGGGAGCATCGCGGCGTCGGGTTCGTCGTCGGCACCGCGGAACTCTCGTTGCAAGATCTCTTTGTTGATCAGGACGGTGACGACGTTGGACAAGAGATCGTCGACTCCGATGGACGGGTCCAGCTCGATCGCCCATAGGGCTCCGGATGGCTGGCCGAAGTATTGGTCGAACGAGACGGTGCGGACGGGGATCCGAGCCTGGGCACCTTCCAAGAGGATTGTTCGGTCCCGCGGCGGAATCGTCCAGCCGTCGCTCCAGATCAGTGCACCGTCGGGGCACGAGCCGGTAGGGCGATCGAGGGTTGTCCAGTTGACGATGAGACATGTCTCGACCTCGAGTGAACCCGCGATCGTCGACGGAACATCGATGATCAAGACGTTGTTCGCTGTCAGCCCGATGGGTGCGGGGCCAGTTGCGTGGACCCCGGCGGTTGTCGTTGACCGGCACGACCAGCGAGCGGCGACGCCGACGACTGCGCCGGCTCTGAGCCCGAGGCGGCGGCGAAGATCGATCAGATCGACTTCGAGTTTTACCGTTCTGCTCAGCCGAACGGTTTCACCTGGCCGCCAGTCGTCGCCGTCTCGACTGAGCGCTGGATCGCCATCGGGGCTCGTCCATAGGCCCATTTTGATGACATCACCGAGGTCGTCGTCGGTGAGGCACCATGGGGGGCGGAGTTCAAGAGGCATCGGTCAACTCCACGGACACCTTGGGTCGAAATCTGAGGCTGCTCGCCACCGTGACGATCAGCGACAATCTGGTCTCGTCGAACGCAGTCGTTTCGAGTGATTGACCATTCGTGACGACGCCATCGGGGGTCGTCCATCCGAACGAGACGTGCTCGCCGACCGGCATCGAGCCAGCGTTGTCGTAACCCGCACCATCGGCGGTGAGTAAGACGGTGGTGGGGATGCTGCCGATCCCGAGAATCGTCACGTCCACTTCATGCACGGTGTTGTCGCCCTCTTGATCGCTGCGTACGTGCTGCAGCTGGGCACGTGGTTTCGTCGACGAAGCCGACCCTCCACCACCCGGTTCCTTGGGTGGCTTGCCTCCGCCGAGTCCGCCGAGCAGGCCATCAGAGATCCGACGAGAGATGAGCTGTTCGCCGCCGCCTCGTTCCCCGTACTCAGTCGTCCGATATTTGGCCAAGAGCTTCGACCTGGCGCTCTTGATTTCCTCGACTGTTCGCTTGGCGAGCGTTCGGCGATGGTCGCGGGAATTCTCCTTCGGGACGATCTGGTAGATCCAGTCGTCGTGCGCAGGCGGCTCCGCCTTCGTGAGTGCACCCTCGACCTCTGGATCGTCAGCGCTGAGAAAAACGCCGATCTCGGTGGCTGCGGCGTCAGGTCCGCCGATTGGCTCGTATCGAACGAGTAGAAGTGGTTCGCGGCGGATAAGCGCTATCTGTCCCCAGGGGACCGCGAAGTCGACGGCAGGTTCGGCATCGATCGCTTCCACGTCCGCAGCCGAGGCACCATCCTTGATGTTCGCATCGGTAAGCGTCAGATGGAAGACGTTCTCGTCATTGGTGCCCGCCGATCGGAATTTCACGGCTCCGAGGGCTTTGAAAGGTCTGCGACACAGCGCTTCGAAGTCCTTGTCCTCGTCGTCAGCGTTGCGTTCTCGGGCGCAATCGAGGAGTGCTTTCGCGTAGGGGCGGAGCTCCGGATCGTCCAACGGTGCGGGCAGATCTACACCGTTGTTGTTCCACCCGAGCCGGATCTCCATGTCTGGCCCGGCGGAGGAACCGCGGACACCCGGAACACGCTTCGGCCATACGTGCCAGCGAACGGCGTCACGAAGCAGGTTCATCTCGGTCCGCCAACCGAGTTGCAGGCGGGGCGCGATGATCACGATCGAAGTTCCATCGGTAGGTCGACCGTCGAACTCGTAGGTGGGAAGGGGTAACCCGTGTGCCGCCGCTGCGGCTTGGGCCCCCTCCAGCGGTTCGATGACGTCTTCGTCGCCTAGGCAACCGATGAAATGTCGGCCGGTGAATTCCAACCCTTTGGAATAGAAGTGCTCGCCGTGGACCGAGCCGATGAATCGTTCGGTTGGAGCGCCATCTTCGCCGGTGGTCCGGGTGTGCATCAGGATCGTGCCGCACTCACTCGTCATCCACAGCGCGCTCTTGCCGATGCCGTATGCGCCGCCGTCGCCGCCGCCCGTATCTGTCGTCGCTCGCCCGACGTTGCGGACGAAGTTGGCGAACCGTTGTTGGCCGCGCGGTAGCGGCTGCCCGTCTCGAATCGGGTCCCATTGGAAGCCACTCCGGCTGGGGCCGCAGAGTCCGACCGTGTTGCGATCAGAGATGATAAGGACTCGCACCGAGCTTCGGCGGAGGACGGCTGCAGGGTGAAGCACACCGCGTGCATCGTTGGCGTCTGAGGTCCGCTCGAATCCCCCAAGGTGCTCGACTGGGAGTAGCGAGCGCAGGTGATCGAGTCTGTCGGTGTCGAGATCCCAACCGTGAATGCCGAAGAGGACGGGTGCATCGCCCCGTGCGTCATCGCGGGCATCCCACGAGTTCTGCACGGATTCGCGAACCAACAGCGACGGGAGGCCGAGGTGACCAGTGAGAGGCGAGCCGCCTTCGATGCGGCCTCCGTTTGGGGGCATCCGCTCGCTTTCGGCAACCAGTTCGGATCCGGTCATGATGAACCCAGGTGCTCTGCGATCAGGCCGTCGAGATCAGTGTCGAGATCTGCGACGGCGTCACCGTTGAGATTCAACTCGTAGTCGATCTTGTCGATGCTGGACAGGTCGACCCCGGCGAGCATCGTCGGGGTGAGTCGAGGATGCGAGCCGTCCACGCGTCGCAGTGCGACTTCCTGTGACACGAACTTGACGTTCTCATAATGCGTCCGGTGCTGTTCGGAATAGCGGATCTGGGACAGACGGTCGAGGAGAACTGCCCGTGATGCGCCGAGCCCGACGATCTCGTCGGTGAGGTCGGGCACGCTGCGGCCGTCCGGTGACGATTCGAGCCGCCGCAGGACGAGTATGAGATCCGATCCGTCCTCTGGGTCGGCGAGTTGTCCGAGGCCGTGGATTTGTACCCGGCGGTAGTTCGAAGAGGTCGTCGACTTGACTTCGATCACCAACCCCGAGAGTCGGAAGTCGCAGTGATCTTTGTTCCACCCCGTCCACTGGTCGAGCTGGCCCCCGTGGCGCAGGATCATCGTGAGAACTTCGAGCTCGCCAAAGAGACCGACGAGAGCGTTCTCGCTGAGCGGTGCTCCTGGCGGACGGGCGAGTAGGTCCCGCCAGTTCTGAAGTGCTGCTCTACCGGCGTCGCCGGGAGCGTGCCCATCATTGATGAGCTGGACGACTTCCTCCAAGAAGTGGATGGAAGCGCTCTCTGCGGCGGTCGCGGCCACCGTGACGCGATACCCGTCGGACCTCGTGGTGAAGCGGACGTCGGCAGAGCTGTCGTCGACCGAGACCGAGGCTCGGTCGCAGGTGACACGAATCCACATGAACCCACTGCGATCCAATCCCACATGGCAGACAACGGGGGTACCTGGGATCGCGACTTCGGCATGATCCGAATCCGACTTCGCGAGGTCTGATCGGAGAATGGCGAGACGTGATGCGAGGCTCGGAACCCAAGCTCTGGCGGTGTCAGTCATCCTGGTAGTCGCCCAAGTCCATGTTAGTAATCGACTCCTCAATCGACGCGATCACGGGAGAGACGTAATCGACGGAGGAATTCGACTCGGGGAACGTCACTGACATGCTGATCGGCGTGATAGGTGCATTGAGGTTCTCTCTCCGTTCATGTCCAGGTTTCTGTCGCTGCGGTTCGCTCACAGGGTCAATTGCGTAGACCACGAGAATTGGGGGCTCGTGGGCGGATCGGTACACGGCCTTATCGGTCGGGTCGCTGCCTCCGACGTCGATTCTGTGATCGCCCGAGTCGACTACTGATCCGATGTATGCAATCGACGAATTCTTGACTCGAGCGCGCCTGATCGTCTTCACCGACCCGACGTCGCCCGCAAAATCAAACGCGCTCGGGCTTGAGCCGACTGACTTGAACACGACGTGCCACGAGGCGAGCTGCTTTGCTTCGATCTCGATGTATCGCTTCAGGCTCGGCAGGTCGAGCCGTTTCTCCTCGCGATGGAAACCGAACGCGTACAAGAATGCAGTGATGCGATCGAGGGGCACGTCTTTGAAAAGGAAAGACGGCCGCAGTCCATCCGGCGTACCAAGGCCGTCGGCCAGTTCTCTGGCGAGTTGTTGGTTTCTCAGCAAGATCTCCATGTCGAGGTCCAACCAGGCAGGATCGATCCTGCGGTCGGAATATGAGATGTGGCGAGCGACTGATCGCATAGCGGCTGCACGAGTGATGTTCATGTTGGGTGAGACACGGATCCGGGGACCGTACTCATTCGGAGTGAGGCCCTTCTCCTGCATCCAGAACAGCTCGGTCCGGAGCTCCTGCTCGACCTGATCCAGTTCTCTGAAGCCGTCCAACAGACCCCTCGTAGTCCAGACACGAAGCAGATGTCGGTAGCCGGGTCGATAGCCGAACCAACGCCCCATCTGCATGAGGGAGTCGTATGTCCGGGCGGTTCGGGCGAAGTAACTGCAGACGAGTCCTTCGAGGGTGAGGCCGCGGCTGAGGGTGTTGCCGCCGATTGCGATCACCGTCACGCTCGGCTGTCCCCCAGACGTGTCGGAGTACGTCAGTCGGTCCTTCCAATCGACTTTGCTGTTGTCGACGATCACGCCGGAGTGGGCGTGCTGGGTTCGCCCATCTTCCTGGAAGGGTTCGCCGGCGGGTGTCCGTTCGATCAGGCGGGTGAGTACCTCGCCGACGTGCAGCCTGACGGCCTCCCATGGCGCGACGGTCTCATCGAGGTACCCGACACCTCCGCCGTCGCGCGCTGGCACCTGCTTCAACGTCGTCTCGTAGTACGTCTGCATGGTCGCTTCGTCGGTGGCGAACTCATCCCTGAGGGTGCGGAGGAATTCCTCGATGACCGGGCGATAGGCCTTCTGCTCCGCGGTGTTCTGAGTCGTGTGGATGAGCATCGAAGAGTGGAAGGAATCGACGGGACGACCAGGCCCGACCCTCGCCGCCGTCGCGAGAACAAACCAGCGGATCGCATCGCGAAGACCGTTGGTCAGGACCTCGTCGATGCCATCGGCTTCCATCTGTACGGGTTCGCCGACTTGTTCGTTGCCGAAGAGTTCTTCGGACCCGACGTAGCCGGATGGTTTGTCCAGCGGGTAGATGAAGTCTCGGGGATACAAACCGTAGTCGTCTTGCGTCGTGAGGATGTTCGCGTATGGTGTCGCCGTGTAGGCGAGGTAGGCGCACCGGCGTTGGCCATCGGACGTGCGAAGGTTGACGATTCGGCTCAGTTGTTTGTGAACACCTTCGAGTTCGCCTCCCTTGCTCACGTCGAGCCCGGCTTGATCCGCCTCGTCATCGATGACGAGGATCGCGAGTCGACGAAGCGAGTCGTCGCGCTCCTTCTCGAGCCAGTTGGCGAGTTTGCGCAGGATGGTGGAGTGCTTCTTCACGACGAGTAACCCGCGTTTACCGTGGCCCGCGAGGTGGCTGCTGAGGCTGTTGCCGTCAGGTCGAAAGTCTCCGACCGCAGTTCCGACCCACCACAGTTCCTCTTTGTGAACGAGCGTTCTGAATGCACGATCTTGAGTCTGTCGTCGGAGGGAATTGTGAACACCGGCGAGGATGATGATCAGGTCGTAGTCGTTGTCGGCTGCTTTGGCTGCGACGGACAGGAAGCTGGTCGTCTTGCCACTCTGGACGTGACCGAGTACGAGCCCGCGGGTGGTGATCGCCTCGCCATTCGGGTTCGACAGTCGGGCAAGGATCTCGTCTGCAACGTCGGACGTCTGCGCGACGACGCTGTCTGGCAGCCCGAGTTGGCGTTTCGCGTGATCCCAGCGCGGCGAGCTTGGGTTTCCCCGGAGATACCACCCTTGGTGACCTGGGGCGAGCAACCCTTGATTGTCGTGAAGGGGTTCTCCGATCCTCTCCCTGTATTCCGCGATGATCAGGTCCGCGTCGTCCCCTTTCCTGTTGCGTAGAACGCTCTCCGCAGATTCGACGCCGTGTTGTTTGACGCGCTGGTCGTGCATGAACAGTTGATCTTCAAGCTCGTCCGCATCCACTTGCTGGCCTCATTCCTGTCCGCACCCCAGCGCACCGCGGAGTTCCTGTGAAGTGCCGACGGTAGTCGAAACCGTGGTGTGCGAAAGTCCTGGACAACGCGGCCCGGCGTGTCTGAGCCCGAAGCGAGTGTGTACCGGGCTCGACGTGGCCACAACTGCGGACCTAGAGTTCGACGTATGAGCGGAAGTCGGTGTGGGCAAAAGTGAAGTCCCGGTCTGGAACGAAGTGGACGTGGGAGGAGACGGATCCTGATCGCAGTGGATCCTCGGGCGATCTCGCCAAGCTGTTCAAGAATGAAGCAGTGAAGCACCCCGGTGTGTTTTCGGTGAGCGCACCATCCGAACACGCGACCCTGATGGCGCGTGAGGTCATCCAAAACTCCGCTGACGCTGCCGCAGAGCTGAGTGAAGAACTCGGCGACGATGCTCCGGAGTTCGAGATTGCCTTCGAGTTCGAATCACTGGCGACGAGTGCGAAGGCATCCTTGGTCGACACCCTTGATCTTTCGTCGATTGCGGCTCGCGGCACGAACCCTGGCGATCCCGGGTGGAGGGCGCGCCTCGGACTAGACCGCGATGATGTGCTGGACCACTTGCACGATTCGTCCCCACTACATGTACTGAAAGTCGTCGAGCGAGGAACGACCGGCATGTATGGACCGTTCAAGGGTGCGCAATCCAAGCTGTACCTGGCGCTCATCTCCCTCGGGTACACCGCAAAGTCCGACGGAGCAGGCGGGTCCTACGGGTACGGCAAGGCAGGCATGATCCGCGGCTCAGCGATCAGAACGGTGGTTGCCTACAGCGCGTTCCGTCCGCGAGAGGACGATCCAGGAGTGACTCGCCGCCTACTCGGCATGACCTACTGGGGACAACACGAAATCGACGGCCTGTCGTACACCGGATTCGCTCGATTCGGCGCCAAGCACGAGAGTGGTGCGACTCGCCCCTTCGAAAACGAAGAGGCCGACACGATCGCAGCTCAGCTCGGCTTTGATGTGCGCTCGGCAGACCGGCTCAGCAATCTCGGTACCACGTTCCTGCTCATTGAGCCAACGGTCGAGCCAGAGGATCTCTCAGTCGCGGTCGCCCGGAACTGGTGGCCGGCCCTCGAGGATGGGCGGATGACGGTGACGGTTTCTGCGAACGGTCGGACCTCGGTACCACGCCCAATGAAGGACCCAGTTCTGAAGACGTTTGTCGACGCGTACCACTTGGCCACGACTGACCAGGACAACGCGAAGCCGAATCAGTACCGTCAATCGTTCCGCCGGGCGTCGATTGGTGATCTCCAACTCAAACTCGGCGGACTCGGACTGGTTGCCGAGCCTGGAGGGTGGTCGTACGAACCCGACGCCACCGACGTCGATGATGACGTGCAACAGCGCAGCCTGATCGCACTGGTCCGAGGTCCTCGAATGGTCGTCGAGTACCTCGACGTTGGCCGATCTCGGCCGCTGGTGCGTGGAGTGTTCGTCGCAGACGATGAGATCGACGAGTTACTTCGTCAGACTGAACCCAAGGCTCACGACAGCTGGCAGACGAGAGTCGAGGAACCAGGCTCTGAGCCGGAGGCACCACAGGCTGCCGACGCCGTAATCAGGCGAATACGCGAGCATGTCCGCAAGTTTCGCGACCAGCTTCGGCCGGCTTCTCGACCGGCCGAAGACGTTCGCCTTCCAGAGTTGGAACGACTGTTCGGACGGATCTTCTCGTCGCCGAGCTCCTCCCCGTCGGGACCCCCAGCGAGTGAGCGCCCCTTCTCGATCAGTGTTGATGAGCGGATCAAACCAGCGGGCGATGGCATGATCCGCCTTGAGGGACGAATTGGATACGCACTCGCCGCCCACAACCTTGAGTCTCGTGCGGATGTGGACGTGGTCATCTCGTACCGATTCGTCGAGGACGGCGGCAACGGCGAGGAGGCATCGTTGACAATCAAACCTCCATCCGAGTTTGAGACGATCGCCGAACAGCCGTATCTCTTCCGGGGAGCGCTGACACACGACCGGGTTTCGTTTGAGTTCGAGTCGGCTCCCTACCCAGCTGACTGGACGGGCCGCCTCAAGGGCGACGTACTGGTGTCCGAGCACGGAGAAACGGTATGAGTAGTGAGATTCGACTCGTGCGCCCCTACGTGGGCGGCCAGGAGTTCCAACAGATGCTGGATTCCTGCGTGCTCCGAAGCGCTGACCAGATTGTCGAAGGTGGCAGTGACGTCTCGGTCAGTCTTGACGAGTACCTGAACTATCCGTTCACTCTCCTCCTGAATGACGTCGACTGGTCTCTCGTCAAATCTGGTGCATCCGCCTTAGACCTGGAGGTTGCCGACATAGATCTTCTCGTCGTGGTCGCTGCACCTCGCCTTCGCTTCGTCGAAAGCATCTTCTGTCGCGATCTCTCGTCGGTCGAGACCATGCCTGACCACGTTCCCGTGAGCAGTGCTGAGCGCCCGCGGGCGCTACGGGCTCCGCACGGTGGCGCCGATATTCGTGCCTACTTCTGCCTCAATCGAACCCTGGAACCTCGGCCCCTCAGCCCATGGAGAAAGGGAACTTGGTTGGGGCAGCAGGAGTTTCGCGTCCGGTCGAGTCTGTCCGGCTCGGGGTTCGTCCCCATTCGGATGACCGACGAAGATCGCGAGCACCTTGGAATTCCCAAGGACGCTGCCCGCTTTGTGACACTCGAAGACAATGACCCATTCGACGTCGAACCTGGGTCCGATGTGGTCAAGCTGTACGTCGACGGAGACCTCCTCGACCGGCTCGCTGTCGCCGCCGCCACTCCGGTCGGCAAGCACATCCAGCGGCAACTCTTCCTCGACGCAGCATCAGCAATCGTGTTCGCAGCGCATGGCCGATTCAGCCAGGAGCCAACTCTCGAAGCCCAACACATCGATGACTTCCGAGGAAGCCTGGTGCACAAGTTGACAGAACTCATCGCCGGGAAGGGGACGGACGCAGCGACCAGGGATCTGCGTCAGGTCGAGTTCCGGAGGCTCTGTGACATGCCCACTGCGTTCATCGCTCAGATCGAAGCCAAGACGGGAATGAGGAAAGACATGCTCGCATCCTTCGGAGATGTCCAATGAGGTACCCAATCCTCAGCCGCTCCAAGACCGAGGGTCTAGCGCGGCAACTCGTGCGTGGCGAACTCAAACCGAACTGGGAACTCGAGCGTCAATGGGTCGGTTCCGGCCAAGAGATCGAACTCGGCCCGCTGAACAGAGTGATGAGTGTCATGAGAGCGGAGTTCGAGACGCGGACCTCCAAGGTGGCGAACGACTCGCCGGAGGCGTTCGAAGGGCGTTTCTCAGGCGACGTGCATATCGCCTTACGCGACCTCCCGATCGAGGCGCTCGACGATCCAGGCTTCTGGCGTTACCTCTCGCTGGTCGACTTCTGGTGGTTCGTTGCCGTTCGCGAAGCACCAGCGATCGGGCGCGGCAACGTGATGACCTACGTAGACGGCGGAAAGGAGTGCGTTCCATTCCGGATGTACCTTCGCGCCCAAGCCATTCGTGACGGCGACGACTACTCACTCGCCGGCGCGCTGCCGAAGTCCGCTGACTTCTGGCGCAGCCATGTGATCCGAGTCAAGACCGGTACCGCGCCAGCCCTCGCTCGTAGCTTCGCCCGCCTCCAAATCGACAAGGCGATGGTCAGCGACGAGGTTCGACCCTTCGCGCGGCGGATGAACCGACTCTGGTCGAATATCGTCTTTCACACCTGGGACGACGACGACTGCGACCGACTGCTCGCCCAGTTGTACGACGAGATGTACGGAGCACAGGACCCCGCCTCTGACCCACGTAGCCTCGACTCATGACGCAGGTCGACGCTCGCCAAGATGTCGTAGTAGCAGCGTCCTCGTTCGAGGTCGCCGGCGGTCGCATCCACAGAACTGTTTCCGTAGGCGCATTGACCTCCCGCTCCTCATACCCGCTCACCGATGACGCGACCGGAGACGACCTAGGGGACTGGTGGCGCTCGTTTCTTCGCGGGGAGCAGGTGACGAACGAAATGCACCGTGGCACGGTGCGGAGCTTGGATCTGTTCTGCGGCCCGGGCGGACTGGCCTTGGGGTTCTCACAAGCATGTGCTGAACTCGGCTATGACTTCGTCTCCGAGGCAGCGATCGACGATGACGCAGGCGCGGTTGACGTTTATGCCTCAAACCATGGCACCAAGCGCCGTATCTCCGCGTCGGTTCGATCCCTGGTCGATTTCCAGGTGCGAGGGGTCGGCGAGAACGCGAGATTTCTCTACGATCCCGAGATCCTCGACGGGGTTGCTGCGGAGCTCGTCGGCAACGTCGATGTCGTTCTCGCCGGTCCGCCGTGTCAAGGTCATTCGAACCTGAACAATCACACTCGTCGCACTGACCGACGGAACGAGCTCTACCTCACCGTGCCCGCGTTCGCTCTTGCGACTGGCGCGTCGTTGGTCGTGATCGAGAACGTCCCTGCGGTCATCCATGATCGCCAACAGGTGGTTGCCACGACCAAGGCCTTGTTGGAGACGGCAGGCTACGAGGTGACGATGGGTCGGGTCTTTGCAGATCGGCTCGGCTGGCCACAGACGCGTCAACGATTCTTTCTACTTGCCCGCAAGGGTGCGAGGCCAATGGAGGTCGCGAAGGTGGGCGAGGCCTTGGCGGGCGATCAGCGGAACCTCTGGTGGGCGATCAAGGATCTGGAGGACGAACCGGTTGACGGCGGACTGGTGGTCGAGAGTCTGTATAGCGAAGAGAACCGACGCCGGATTGATTGGCTATTCGACAACGAAAAGCACGATCTGCCCCTTTCGGAGCGCCCTGATTGTCACCAAGACGGAACGACGTACAACGCCGTCTATGGCCGGTTGTTCCACGACAAGCCTGCCCCGACGATCACCACCGGCTTCATGACGCCGGGTCGAGGCCGATACATCCACCCCACCCGTCGTCGCACCCTGACCCCCCACGAGGCCGCCCGGCTGCAGGGCTTCCCAGACGGATACGACTTTCATCCGCACCCCGGCACAGTTTCCTCGAAGTCGCAACTGGGCAAGTGGATCGGCGACGCGGTGCCGATGCCGCTCGGCTACGTTGCCGGGCTCTCGGTTCTAGGTGGTGAAATCGCCTGGTCGCCGCCCGCTGCCGGCTGAAGGGAACTCGGAGCGATGGTAGAACCGCTTGATGAGAAGACCCGGGAGCGTCTCCGTCGTCAACGCCGTCGTGACACCAAGCCCGAAATCGCACTGCGCTCCGCGCTGCACCGTCGGGGCCTTCGCTTCCGGATCGACAAGAAGCCGCTTCCCAAGATGAGGAGTCGGGCAGACATTCTGTTCGGTCCGGCGAAGGTAGCCGTCTTCGTCGACGGGTGTTTCTGGCACTGCTGCGCTCAGCACGGCTCACTCCCGTCGAACAACCGCGAATGGTGGGACGCGAAACTGGCCAGCAATGTGGAGCGAGATCGGCGCGTT
>Ga0105047_10013508_pt1 | contig 13045 bp, 13 predicted proteins | sample MAT04_FD_78384 | JGI IMG/M metagenome (GOLD analysis project Ga0105047, IMG submission 78384) | Freshwater microbial communities from Lake Fryxell liftoff mats and glacier meltwater in Antarctica - MAT-04 (megahit assembly) | ecosystem: Environmental > Aquatic > Freshwater > Ice > Liftoff... | reverse complement strand
TTATAATTCCTTTCATCTTCCTGCTTTTTATTATTGAGTTATGGCGGAACAGGAAATACCCGTTTAGCAATATTGCACTGAGCCTCGCCGGGGTATTTTATATCGCCCTGCCATTTGGACTGTTGATGTATTTTTTCGACCCTGTTACGCTTACAGGCCCTGTGCATTATGGAATTGTGCTTGGTTTTCTTCTGATACTCTGGCTAAATGATACAGGCGCATATTTTATTGGTTCACTCTTTGGAAAACACAAACTATTCGAGCGGATTTCACCCGGTAAAACCTGGGAAGGCAGTGCCGGAGGTGCACTATTTGCTTTGCTGACAGCATGGGGACTTTCATTTGTATTTCATCGACTGGATGTTGTACAATGGTTGATTCTCGCGCTTATTACCATAATTGCCGGAACTCTTGGCGATTTAGTTGAGTCGATGCTGAAGCGCAGCCTGGGAATAAAAGATTCGGGAAATATTTTGCCCGGGCATGGAGGAATACTCGATCGTTTTGATGCCGTTCTGCTTTCGGCTCCGTTTGTATTTGTATATTTGGCACTCTTTTGCAGATAATTAATACCATACCGATCAATGAGGATACACAAAGAGGGATATAAGAGTATTGCAGCAGCTACGATTTTTTCAGCAATTGCGGTGGTAGGAATTAATTATTATTTCCCCGTTTATACTCTTTTTCATTATCTGACTTACGCCGCTCTACTGGTATTTTTAGTTATTGTGGTCAGGTTTTTTCGTATGCCTGAGCGAGAGCTTGTGCAGGATGCCGATATTGTGCTTTGTCCTGCCGATGGTACAATCGTTGCTATCGAAAACGTATTTGTCGATGAATTTTTCAACGAGAAACGACTGCAGATTTCTGTTTTCATGTCGCCGAACAATGTACATGTAAACCGTTACCCTGTTTCGGGTAAAATTATATATACCAATTACTGGCCGGGCTCCTTCCTTGTTGCATGGCATCCGAAATCGTCAACGGAAAATGAAAGAAATACTGTTGTAGTTGAGCATCAGCAATACGGTCCGATAATGGTGCGACAGATTGCTGGAGCATTAGCACGTCGTATTGTATGCTATTCGAAGCCTGATGAACGTATTGAACAGGGCCGGGAACTGGGATTTATTAAATTTGGAAGCAGAGTTGATCTTTTTCTGCCTCTTAATGCTGATGTGAAAGTAGCAATTGAGGAGAAAGTGAAAGGTGGAATTACCATAATTGCAAGGCTTGGCAAGTGAAACCAGCAGAATTATTAACATCTTTTTAACAAAATATTTTGTTGTTTGTCTAATATTTGGTCATACTTTTGCGTTATCAAAATCTGTAACCCCAATTAATAAACTATAACTATGAAAAAAGTAGCTCTTGTAATTTCGTTGTTCACACTCATCTTTGCTTTCACTGTAACCACTGTGTCAGCACAAAAAGTGACTTCTGCTGAAAAAGCAAAAACTGAAAAAGTAAGCTCAAGCAAAGAAGCTTCATCTCCTGCAAAATCCTGCTGCTCTTCATCAGCTGCAAAATCAGCAGGCTGCGCTAAAGAAGGCGAAGCTAAATCAAGTTGTGCAAAATCATGTAGCAAATCTGAAGCAAAAGGATGCTGCAACAAAGGCGAAGCTAAAGCTGAAGTAACTCCGGTTCCTAAAAAGAATTAAGGATATTCTCCTGAAAGATTTACCCGCTTTTACAGCGGGTTTTTTTATGTCTTTTTTATACTAGTTTCATTATCTGATCCAGCGCAAAAACCTCTAGCGTAACCGGTTCGTTATGTTTAATGCTTTCGTGATTAACAAATAACTGATCCATGCCGATCTGCCGGGCTCCTGCCATGTCAATTTCAAGGTCATCGCCAATCATAAGGCTCTCACATGCAAGTGCTCCTGTTTCTTTAAGCGCATACATAAAAATATCAGGGTCGGGTTTCTTCGACCCAGCAGCCTCGCTGGTAATAATCTTCGTAAAGTAAGCCCCCAACCCTGAATTTTTCAGCTTCCCGTATTGTACTTCCTCAAAACCATTGGTGATAATATGCAAAGGATACTTTGGGTGCAGATAGTCAAGAAGCTGGCGGGTAAACGGGAACAGATAGGTTTTTGAGGTTATTCCTTCAATAAATGCTTTGGCCATGGATTCGCCCAAACTCCGGTCAGTGATACCAAATAAAACCAATGTATCGTAAAATCTCCTGAAATTCAGTTCTTCTTTCCCGACTCTGTCTTTACGGTACAAAGCCCATAAAGCCTGGTTAATGCCAATGTATTTCTCCCTGAAAAGCTCATAGCTTTCAATTCCTCTTTCTTTTAGTTTTAATTCCCCAAACATTTCACGCTTTGTTTCCTCGGCATTGCGTTCAAAATCCCATAAGGTATGATCGAGGTCAAAAAAAATATGCTTATATGTTTTTTTCATGATTTCGATTGTAAGGCTGCAAAAATAGTTCTTCCGGTTTAGAAAAAAAATTTTGCTTTTTTGTCGGGAAAGCCAAATCTTGTCGTATTATTGCAATATCAAAATAATATTAAAATAAAATGGAAAAAGAAAAATTAAATTCAACTTCATCGGGCTATATAGGTCTGCTGGTTCTTCTGGCTTTCCTGGCCTCAGGTATCTTTTTGCTGGCAATGTTTAACCAGCAACTGTTCGGTGTAATTCTCGGACCCTTGTTTCTGGTAGGAGCTTTTTTTATGACTGCCGGATTTTTGGTAATCAATCCGAATGAATCTTCTGTGCTTACCTTGTTCGGTGCTTACAAGGGAACGCTGAAACGTAACGGTTTTTATTGGCTTAATCCATTCTATGTTAAAAAGAAAGTATCGTTGCGTGCCCGTAACTTCAACAGCGAATTGCTGAAAGTAAATGACAAGTTGGGGAACCCGATCATGATTGGGATTGTGCTGGTATGGAAAGTGGAAGAAACGTTCAAAGCTGCATTCCAGGTCGACGACTACCTGCGCTTTGTTGAGATTCAGAGTGAGTCGGCAGTGCGCAAACTGGCAGGGCATTATGCGTATGATAATTTTGATGATGAACTGACCGAAATTACTCTTCGGGGCGGAGGTGAAGAAGTGAATCATGTGCTTGAGAAAGAGCTTTCGGAGAGATTACATATTGCTGGAATAAAGGTTATTGAAGCCCGTATTGCGCACCTTGCTTATTCATCCGAAATCGCGCAGGCTATGCTCAAGCGTCAGCAGGCTGCAGCTGTAATTGCAGCCCGTACAAAAATTGTGGAAGGTGCCGTAAGTATGGTCGAAATGGCACTCAACAAGCTTTCGGATAGAAAAATTGTTGAACTGGACGATGAGCGCAAGGCCGTGATGGTAAGTAATCTGCTGGTAGTTTTATGCTCAGATAAAGATGCTTCCCCTATAGTAAATGCCGGCTCAATTTATTAGTTATTTTTGATATGGAAAGGCTTATTTTCAAGGAAGAGCAATCGTTTCGGCAATCGTTTTTTCCATGGATCATGCTGGCTGGTGTGTTAGTGATGATGGGGAGTTTCGGTGTAGCTTTTTACCAGCAATTGTATCTGGGGCAACCCGCAGATGATGGGGCAGGAGACCAGGAACTGATCTGGAGTAGTATTATTTCATTTGTTGTGATGTGTGCTGTCTTCCTGTTTATTCTGAGCCGCATTCTTATAACTGAGATTTGGTCGGATGGGATACGCTACAAGTTTACCCCTTTTGTCAGGAAAATGAAACATATTCCGCTATCCGAAATAGCATCAGTTGAAGTATCGAATTATAATCCTGTTGTGGAATTTGGGGGATGGGGCGTTCGTAAGCGATTTTTATCACGAAAAACTGCCTATAATATTAGTGGCAGAATGGGATTGCGGGTAATAAAGCAAAATGGTAGTCAGATTTTATTTGGGACTTGCAAGGAGAATGAAATGAAACGTGCCATTGATAAAATGCTGCACAACGATAAAGAAAAATACTCAATGTAATGGCTAAGAAAAAAGTATTTGCGCTTCGGGTGGACGAGGATGTATATGCAGCAGTTGAACGGTGGGCAGCTGATGAATTCCGCAGTACCAACGGGCAACTGGAATGGATTATTTCAAAAGCGTTGAGAGACAGCAGGCGGTTGCCGTTAGTTCCTGATGGCGAAACAGAAAGCAAAACTAAAAAATAAAAAAGCGGCGGAATCAAATCCCGCCGCTTTTATAATGTATAATCTTTAAATTGAAATTATTGTTTTTTTGCAATAACAGTGCCTTTTATGATCAACATCACCGGATTAGGATCAGCATTGGTTGTAACAGTAACACTTTTGCTGAACTGCCCCATGGCAGCTGCATTGTAAGTAGCAGCAATTACTGTTGATTTACCGGGAAGAATAGGTTCCTGCGAGTATTTCAGGTTAGTGCATCCACAACCGGCTTTTGCCTGTGATATCAATAATGGTTCTTTTCCTCCATTGGTAAGTGTAAACTGAGCTTCTTTGGGAATACCCTGTTCAATTTCACCGAAATCGTTCACCGTTTTATCATATTTTGCCTTTGGGGCATTTGGGTTAACGACTGCACTGGTTTCATTAGCAACTGCAGGGGCGGCATTTTGGGCATAAACCTGGCTGATACCAAGAGTTAAAATAAAGGTTAGGATAAAAAAGGTTTTCATGGGATGTAAATTTTAAATTTGTTTCCGCAAAGATGAATCGAAATTTCCCGTATTATTTAAAGGAAATGTAAAACAATCCAAATGAACTGTAAAAAAGTGTAAATGAAATGTAAAACACTTATCACTTCTGTAAAATTGAGTTATTTTTATACTCTCGTTTTGTAAATTATTTATGCGTTACAAACATATCAGGTACGTCGTTCTGTTGGGTGCAATTGCTATCATAGGAATTATTGTGATCCAGATGTACTTTATGAAGCGGGAGTGGGGAAATAAGGAAAAGCAGTTTGCACAAACTGTTACCATTGCTCTGCGGAATGTTGCAACTAAAATTTACCAGTTCAACCATTCAATGCCTTCAACACCAAACCCGGTAAGGCAGTTGTCATCGAACTATTTTGTTGTGGATGTTAACAGCGAACTGGATGCAAATATTCTTGAACATTACCTTCGGGCTGAATTTGCAAAATACAATATTCTGACCGACTTTGAATATGGAATCTACAATTGCGAAACGGATGTAATGGAATATGGTAATTACCTGTTCAATAACGGGAGCGTGAAGCAGGATGCCATTTCTGCTGATCTTCCCAAATACAGTGGTTATAACTATTATTTCGGGGTAAATTTTCCACTGCTCGATAATACGATTGCCGGTGAAATGACAATTTGGTTTTTCCTGGTCGGGATATTGGCCATTTCTGTTATTTTCTTTGCATATTCCATATTTGTTATACTGAAACAGAAAAAATTGTCGGAGTTACAGCGTGATTTTATTAATAACATGACACATGAATTTAAAACACCAATAGCAAGTATCAATATTGCTGCCGACGTGATTTCGAATCCTGAGTCCATGAATGAACCGTCAAGGATATTAACTTATGGTTCAGTGATTAAACAGGAAGTTGTAAGACTTAACGACCAGGTTGATAAAGTGTTACAGATTGCAAGGATTGAAAAAAGTGGTATTCATCTTCGTCTCGAAATACTTGATTTGTATTCTGTCATCAACAAAGTAGCAGAAAATTTCCTGGCAAATCATGAAACCAAAGTAAAAATCACAACCGATTTACCCAACGAAGACGTTTATGTGGAAGCTGACCGCAACCACCTGACAAATATTTTCTATAACCTGCTTGACAATGCTGTGAAGTATTCCGGCGATTCGCCTGTGATACTTATCAAAACTACTATAAAGAGAAACAAGGTTTTTGTTCAGGTAAGCGATAATGGCCCGGGAATAACAAGGGCACATCAGAAAAGGGTTTTCCAGAAGTTTTATCGTGTTCCAACAGCCAATGTTCACGATGTAAAAGGATTCGGGTTAGGACTTTTTTATGTAAAAAGTATCTGCGACGCCCATCACTGGAAGATAAGCCTTGATCCTTCGCCTGCAGTTGGAACTACTTTTATACTTGAATTATCACTAAATCAAAGAACAGGATGAGGAATGCACGGATTTTATATGTTGAAGATGATCTGACCTTGTCGTTCTTAACCCGCGACAACCTCGAAAGGGCTGGTTACACAATTGATTCATGCGATGATGGTATTGCGGCGTATGAAAAAATCACTAACGGGAATTACGATTTGTATATTCTGGATGTAATGCTTCCAAAGATTGACGGATACACGCTGGCACGAAAAATACGCGAGAAAAACGAAGCAGTTCCTATTATCTTCCTGTCGGCGAAATCAACACGCGACGATAAGATTTACGGTTTGAAGCTGGGTGCCGACGATTATATTACAAAGCCTTTCAGTATTGAAGAATTGATTTTAAAGATTGAAGTTTTCCTTAAACGCAGCAGTATTGATCCTTCGCGTATGCAAAAGGAATTAGTTTTAAGGATTGGGAGTTTTTCATTCTCACAAGCATCATTACAGCTCAAAAGTGATACCTCTTTACATTCACTTACCCACAGGGAGGCTGAATTGCTTGCATTTCTTTGTACGAACCAGGGAACAATTCTTAAAAGGGATGATATTCTGAATAAGGTTTGGGGAAACGATCATTTTTTCTCAAGCCGAAGCCTCGATGTATTTATTTCGCGCTTACGGAAACTCCTGCAGTCCGATCCAAAAGTTAAAATTGAGAATATTCACAATATTGGGTATAGGTTGGTGGTGGGAAGTAATTAAGGGTTTCAGGTATAAGAGTTTCAGGTTTCAGGCCAATCCATGTAAAGCAGTCGAAATTCAATTTCCAAACTACCATCGAAAATTAACTTTTCCGTCTCAATCCTTCAGAAATCTCAATCTTCAATAATTGAATCACTATTGAGTGACAACTTATCCATCTTAAACCACTCCAAAACTCATTCTACAACCATTGAATGACAACCCGTCCCACTCAAAACACACTATAACTCTTATGAACACAAATAACTCATTCCCTTGTCATCTCAATCATCTTCCCCTGCCAGGTATCCCTTTTCTCCATTTCCTTTTCAATCAAAATCTGTACTTCATCACTCCTTAATCCACCCCATATTGGCCCGGCCTGAAAACGGGGAGGAGCTTCGCCGGTAAAGCGTTCAATAACAAATGCCGGGTTCAGCTTTTCGGTAAAACGCACGATAAAATCAATATACCCATCGAGTGTAAATAAATTGAAATCTGACGGGTTATCCTGGTATTCGCGAGCCATGCGGGTTTCTTTTATGATCTGAAGCTGGTGAAATTTAATGGTATCAAGCGGAAGTTCCGATACCATCGCAGCTTCGGCAAGCATATCTTCTTCTGTTTCACCCTGCAATCCGAAAATAAGATGAGCCCCTGTATGAATTCCGTACGAAGCCGTTTTTCGGATGGCAGTTTCCGATTCCACATAAGTATGACCCCGGTTAATTCGCTCCAATGTGCGGTTGTAACACGATTCAATTCCGTACTCAATTATTACGTAATGTTTTTCAGCCAGACGGGCGAAGTATTCAAGTTTCTGATCGTCAATACAATCGGGGCGGGTTCCTATTACCAGGCCGGTTACGCCGGGAAATGCAAGTGCTTCGTCGTACAGCGATTTCAAATAACCGAGTGATCCGTAAGTGTTGGAATAGGCCTGGAAGTAAGCAAGAAAGTTTTTAGCCCGCCGGTAGCGTTTCCGGTGAAATTCTATCCCTTCGGTAATCTGCTGCGTGATGCTTTTATGCGGCTGGCAGTATGAAGGGCTAAATGCGTCGTTATTACAGTAAGTACAACCTCCCACACCTTTTGACCCATCGCGGTTCGGACAGGTGAATCCTGCATCGATGGTAACCTTTTGTACACGGGTGCCAAAAGTGCGCTTGAAATATTCGGAATAGGAATTATAGCGGCGGTTATGCTGCCAGGGGAAAAGGATCTCTGCCATCAGGCAAAAATAATAAAAAAGGCTGCCCTTTTCTGACAGCCTTTTTCGGTTCGATTCTGAAATGCTTATTTTGCAACCCTCTCAAGCCATTTGAGCATGAAAATCATGGTAAACATCGATAAAAGACATGCAACAACAAATACCGACCAGGTGAGCCAGATAGGAATACTTTCGTAAAAAATTGCGCCAATAAAGAGTAACTGGTTACCAACGGCAGTAGCTCCAAGCCAGCCCCCCTGCATAACTCCCTGGTATTGGGGAGGAGCAACCTTCGAAACAAATGAAATTCCCAAAGGACTGATGAAAAGTTCAGCGACAGTTAAAATGAAGTAGGTGCCTATAAGCAACATTGGAGTAACTCGCTGAGCATCAGTGAGGCCACCCATTGCATCAACGTCTGATTTTAAAGGTACACCCATTGACCCGAGCGACATTACAAAGTATGCAAATGCTGCAATGAACATACCGATAGCAATTTTCTTCGGCGTTGAGGGCTCTTGTCCTCTTGCTCTCAACCAGCCGAATAAGCCCATAATGATTGGTGTAAGTAACACTATAAAGAACGGGTTTATGGATTGAAAAATCTCAGCACCCTGTATAGTAACCAGGCCAAGATTTATCTTAATTCCACTCAGATCCGTGTAATCTTTTGCAAAGTAAGTAAGGGTGAGACCATTCTGATGAAATGAAAACCAGAAGAAGATTACAACCCCAAATACGGCAAACAAAGCATAAAGTCGTTGCTTGATTTCTTTGGCGTCCATAAGGATTTCGCCAGCAACTGCAGCAGAAGCTTTTACTTTTGCGGCAGGGTTTGGGAAAGTCTTTTTATTAACTACATATATTATCAGCGAAATCAACATTGCTACTATGGAAGCACCAAAAGCGTAGTGGAAACCAGTAGTAAAAACATTCAAATAATTATTGGCGAATGTAGTCAGATCGGTTACCGCAGCTCCACGGCTAACCTCAGTGGCAAGAACGGTAAGCTTTTCCTGTGCTTCCGGAGTAATTGTCCCATCAAGGTATGCATGGCAAAGTTGCGGAAGGCTTGCTTTGTATTCAAGGCCTTTACTTGACAACCACCCATTGCGGATACCAACGGCAAATAAGGGGGCGAATAATGCGCCAACATTGATAAACATATAAAATAGAGAGAAACCTGAGTCGCGCATTTTGCTGTATGTGGGATTGTCGTACATCTGGCCTACCATGGCCTGAAGGTTTCCTTTGAAAAGACCGTTACCGAATGCAATGGTAAACAGGCCGATACATGAGATAATCAGAAAAAGTGTTTTGTTAGGGACCGGGGTTGGTGTAGGGAATGCTATCATCACATAGCCAACTGCCATAACAATGAGACCGGTTAGGATAGTGCCTTTGTAATTTCTTGTACGGTCAGCAATAATACCCCCAACAAAAGCGAGGATGTAAATTGAGAAGTAAAAGATTGAATAAATTATTCCCGCATTTGTACCTGATAAACCGAACTTGGCTTGTAAAAAAAGCACAAGGATGGCCATCATGGTATAAAATCCGAAACGCTCGCCCATGTTGGCAAGTGCTGCTGTGAGCAGACCTTTTGGATGGTTTTTAAACATAACTGTTAGATTTGGTTTGTATTAGGTTTAAGTATAATTTCTTTAAGGCAAAAATAAACTAATTTCTCTATTTTCAATGGTCTGTTTGAAAATTGAGAATGATCGATAACCGGAAAAGAAAAAGTGCTAGAATGAGAATTTTAACACCGCCTTCACATCCGTTTTTCTGTTGCCGTCTATTTCATCTAAGCCGCTGCTAATCAGGTTTCTGTCCGAGTACCATGTTTGTGCGAAGCGTAAAATCAAGGAGAGATTCCTATTCAGTTGCGTGTTGAGCAGGATATAGAAACGACTTCCCTGTCCTGAAAATGCGGGTACCGAAAAGGAATACGGCACATCATTCTCGTAGGTATATAGTCGGGTATCGTACGAGTCGGTATCAAACAACGAATACCTGAAACTTAAGGTCCATTCTTTTTCAACCGGCTTTACCTGGAATCCCTGGTAGATCAGGTATCCTGATTCCTTATTTGTTAAAGGTGCTTCGCGCTTTGTGATTTCGATCCGGCTCTGAAGTTTCAGCCAGGCTAATGCCTGGTAGTTAAATTGTATCCTGTAATAAGCCCGGTCCGACTCACCGGTCTGGTTCATTTTTTTATCTTCGAAAGCGAAATTTATAGGGTTGATCATGCGTCTGTATCCGAAAACCAGGTCGCCACGCCGCGAAATATTGTAAACGGCCTGTGCCGAGTATTCCTGCCCGTTGGATGGAGCATCAACCCTGTAATGCAGCCATTCGTAGCGAAAAAGATCAGCATAACCACTCAGTGTTATTTTATTAAAGGGTGTTGCCACCACTCCCATGTATAAACCTTTTTCGTTGGTATTATTGCTGCTTTCGCCAAAGGCTGCATTAAAAGTATTCAGGTAGTTTTTCTGATAATTACGATATACCAGGGCAAAAGCCAGGCGCGAATCAGGAGTGAATGAGAGTCCTTGCAGAAAGGCAGCACCTGCATCTGCCTGTTTGGTTGCCTCACCGTAAAGTGTCAATGATTTATAATTATAACTGTAATCGAAACCGAGGTACGTGTTTGAATTGAGTACGGGTTGAAATTTCTTGTACTGTTCATCATCCGATTCGAAAGGAATCGCGTAATTAACATGGAAGATCGTTATCCCAGCCCTGAGATGTTGCCCGTTCCACGCCAGGTGTCCGCCTTCGGCAGTTTCGCGGTTAGCACCTTTATCGGCAAGTTCGGCAGGAGTTCGGTGGTAGCCGGTTTCCTGCAGCGATGTTACATAGTCTTCGGTAGAACTTATTGAATCGGAAGCGACCAGATTAGCATCTACTTTTCTTTTTGAATAGAATGCAGTGAGATCGAATTTGCCAAGTGCGACAGTGGCGGCAGCTCCTCGCATAAAAGCATATTCATTGGATGAGGCGTGGGGTCGTAAGGCAGGTGCTCTTTTTCGCATAACAACTGATCCTGCCACTTTTCCCATCGAAAATCCCGACCACATGGTTAATCCCTGTCCAAATTGTACATGGTAATCACCGATGGCCAACTGTTTTATTTTCCCTATGTTTTTCAGGAAAAGATGAACCGAATAAAAGTCGAAGCCCTTTTTCAGTGTATCCGATTTTGGCAACAATGTTTCACCAGCATCCTTATCGCATACAAATCCGAACTTCAGGTAATCTTTATAGGAATACTGGGCACGGAGGAATAAACTGTTCTGATCACCAAGGTAATATTTATTTGGGCTAAGCTGCCTGATTGAATCCGGGATAGTTGCATATCCTGCCTGTTCCTGAATCACACGCTGATAGCGGAGCATAACGTCGGTTCCACCATATTTTAAAGCACGTTTAAACGAAAATTTCTCAGGAATATAGGCGGATAATGAAATAAATGGCAGCATCTGGCTGACGATTTTTTCGTTAAATCCTTCAATAACCTGGAGTTCGTATATCGATGCAAGTTGCCCGTATTGTGCTGTATACTCAAGTAAATTGCTGATCTGTAATTCATTAAGGAAAAACAAACGCCTGAGTTCGTTTTCGTCACCGGAATTGAGGTTAACAGGTCGTTCCCTAAGAAGGTTTACTTCCTCAATCCAATCGCTGTAATCGAATTCTACATCCGAACGCTCGGCCAGGTTTTCAATTTGCTGCTCAATTCCTTCAGCACCGGTGTATTTAATTGTATCCGGTTGCTGAGCCATGGCCTCACAGCTACAAAACAGCAAAAAGAGAAAAATCAGGCTGAAATATCGTTTTGACATTATTTACCGGGTTAAGTCAGCAGGTTAAAATGTGTATTGCAAAGATGCCTGGGGCGAATATCCAAGTTGCTGATGGACGGATGAAGAAAGGTCGAGAGTAAGATTTTTCATCTCCAGTCCGAAACCGAAAGTGTATCGGGCGGGGTTTGTGCTCAGCCCGATTCGTGCGTATGCAATCCTGCTTAGCTTATATTCAATACCGGTACGGAATTCCATGGGATAATCACTGTTTTTGAAGGCTTCGGCAGTGAGTAAAAGCTTGTCGGAAAACGTGTACCTGAACCCGGCATTTAAAGTGGCGGGAATACTTTCGTTGTTGTAGTCTGTGAGTTTAACATGCATAGGATTAAAGGTGTGAGCCCCGAAGGTGAACTGTTCAGTAATCTTTACCATGATACCCAAATCGAAAGTGATGTTGGTATGCTTGCCATAATCCTCGGCCAATATAGTTCCTATATAATCCAGTTGAATTCCGGCGGCAAATCGGTTTCCGAATTTCATTGCGTATGCCAGGCCGGCTTTGGTAGTATTATAATTTGCATCGCCCGAATAACCAACTGTCGCCCCAAGCATACCATAACGGGTTTTTAAAGTGAAAGCACCGGTTTGGATTGCAAGCTCATTAATAAGGAAACGGTTTTCGTAATATATTCCGGCAGCAGTTTTACCGTAAAAAGCCATGCCTGCCTGGTTGTTATTCACGCTCCAGAAATCGCTGACGGCAGCCGATGAAAGCCCCATAGCAGCGGAGCGGCCACCATGGGAAATCCATTCCCCGGACGCTGTGACACCTTTTAAAAATACCAAAATCAGGAAGAGGGTAACGCTTATCTTCATGCTGTTTATTTTTTCGACTAATTTACAAAAAAACTGATTCAATCAGAATATACTATAATCAGACTTTGTCAGGAGATAATTCCGCAATAATAATCGGCTGCAAACTGCTTTTTATCCTGATAAATATTATTTTTGTAATCATACACAAAAATAAAAATAAGTTAAAATGGATGCAACCCTTGTTCTGGAATTTCTATCCCAATTAAAGCTGAATAATAACCGCGAGTGGTTTCTGGAAAACAAAAAATGGTATGAAACTTCGAAAAAGGAGGTTGAGGGTTTTGTAACAGAAATGATTGCTACAATCTCTGCCATCGATCCTTCGGTGCAAACGCCGGCCATGAAAGATTGTATGTTCCGTATTTTCAGGGATGTGCGTTTTGGTG
>Ga0105047_10013506_pt1 | contig 13045 bp, 16 predicted proteins | sample MAT04_FD_78384 | JGI IMG/M metagenome (GOLD analysis project Ga0105047, IMG submission 78384) | Freshwater microbial communities from Lake Fryxell liftoff mats and glacier meltwater in Antarctica - MAT-04 (megahit assembly) | ecosystem: Environmental > Aquatic > Freshwater > Ice > Liftoff... | reverse complement strand
CACCCCGGCGGCGGGCACTTGCTCTTCCTGAAAAACTTCCCCGTGACGGCCGTGAGCAGTTTGAAAGTCGATGCGACGCGCGAGTTCCCGGCGGAGTCGCTGATCCCAGCATCGAACTACGTCGTCCACAAAAATCGCGGCGTCATCGAACTGCTCGACGGCACGTTCGTGCCGACGCTGCCGGGGTGGAACGTCGGCCCGGACGCTTTCCCCGGCGCCGTGCGCGTCGTCTACACGACGGCCACCGGCGCCGTGCCCGCGGCGGTGCTGCAAGCGTACGCCGACCTCGTCGGGCATTGGTATCGGCAATCGAAAACGCACGCCGCGACGGGCCAGTTGAACATCGGTTTCAGCGGCGAAACTTCGTATGCTTGGGGCCAGTCGACCGGCTTCAAGATCCCGGACGCCGTGCTGGCGCTGTTGCGGCCGTTCCGGATGCCGGTGGTGTGAATCCGACCGTGGTGATCAATGCGTGTACGAAAGTCGTTGAAGTGCCCATCCCGTCAAACTCCGGCAGATCATCATGGACGACGGTGATTGGCCGGAGGAGTAGCCCACGCATCACCCAGACTTCTCCGCTTGGATGTAGTTCGTAAAATGTGAGTACCATTCGTGGGGCGCATCTTTCCGGCCCGTCCGGTATCGGGAGTTTTTCCATGGCACTCACCGCCGCGCAAGTCGAAGCCCAGAAAAAAGAAGTCGCCGAGCTACTCGGCGATGTCGAGAAACTGGGCTTCGCCAAGAGCATCTTCTTCGGCCGCGTCCGCGGCGACCTCCTGTTTCCCTATCCGGCGCTCTCGAACGAACAACAAACCGCGGCCGACGATGCCCACAGCCGTGTGAAACAATTCGCCGAGACCAGCATCGACGCCGGGAAAATCGACCGCGAGTCGCTCATTCCCGATTCGGTCATCCGCGGTCTCGGCGAACTCGGCGTGCTCGGCATGACCGTGCCGACGGAGTTTGGCGGCCGCGGTTTCAACCAGCAGCAGTACATCCGCATCATGGAGTTGCTCGGCGGCCATTGCGCTAGCACCGCAGTATTTGTGAACGCCCACCAGAGCATCGGCTGCCGGGCGCTGATCCTATTCGGGACGAAGGAACAGCAGGCGAATTGGCTGCCGGGCATGCTCACCGGCGAGAAGATCGCGGCCTTCGCACTGACGGAACCGGAAGCCGGGTCGGACGCCGGCGGCGTGCGCACGACCGCCACGCCGACCGAAGACGGCAGCGCGTATTTGCTCAACGGCACCAAGCATTACATCACGAACGGCGGCATCGCCGACGTGCTGACGGTGATGGCGCGCACGCCCGATGGCAAAGGCGGCAGCAAGGTCACGGCATTCCTAGTCACACCCGACATGCCCGGTTTCGAGGTCTTGGAAGCGCGCGCCGACAAGTGCGGTATCCGCGGCACGGCGACCGGGAAAATGAAGTTCACAGATCTCCGCGTGCCGAAGGAGAACATCCTCGGCCAGATCGGCCGGGGACTGCAAGCGGCGCTCACGGTGTTGAACTTCGGCCGCACGACCTTCGGCGCCACCTGCACCGGCCACGCGAAGGTCTGCCTCGATGCGATGATCGCGCACGCCAAGTCGCGGGTGCAATTCCAACAGCCGCTCGCCGAGTTCCAACTCGTACAGAAGAAGGTCGCGTTCGCCGCGTCCCACGCCTTCGCCATGGAAGCGATGACGACGCAATGCGCGGCCTTCATCGATCGCGGGGCCGACGACTATATGCTCGAGACGGCGATGCTGAAAGTATTCGCCACCGAGCACCTCTGGACCATCGTGAACGACACGATTCAAGTGTGGGGGGGGAAGGGTTATTTTACCGATCAACCGCTGGAGCGCTGGATGCGCGACGCCCGCATCAACACCATCGGCGAAGGCGCCAACGATGTGTTGAAGGCGTTCATCGCGGTCGTCGGTTGCAAAGGGCCGGGGGAGTACCTCAAGAATCTGCGCGACGACTTGGTCGGCGGTCGCTGGAGCCTCGGCAAACTGCTCTCGGGAATCGGCGCCGGGGCGAAACTCGCGGCGCCGTGGTTGGCCCATTCACCGACGGTTCCCGTGCAATCGCAGGAATTGCAGGCCGAGGCGCGGATTCTCGCGGGATACGTCAAGCAACTCGGTACGACGCTGCCGCATGTGTTCTTGAAATTGAAGGATGAAACGATCTTCGTACAAGCCCAATTGATCCACGAACGCTTGGCCGACATCGCGATGGATCTGTACGCCGCGGCGTGTACGCTCAGCCGGCTCGACGCGTTGATGGCGAAGCCGAAACCGGCCGATAAGTTCGCCGATGTCACGGCCGGGCAGACCTTCTTGAAGATGGCGTTCCGGAGGATCAAGAACAACTTCGCGGCACTCGACGACCACGACGACGAAGCTTGGCTGGCCGCGAGCGCGGCGATGCTGGCGAAGTGGTAGAATGACGTTGGAAGATACGAGGAGGTCAGCGTGACTTTCGGCGAGGCACCACAACCGAGCGAGGCACGTGAGATGCTCGCGTGGTGGTCGGATCTATTGGGAGTGTTTGGGTTTTTCGTATCGGTCGCGGGATTCGCAGTCGCGCTGGTCGTCCGCAAACAGGTTCGCGAAGTCAAAGAGCAGGCCAGAAAATCTCACAGGCTCGTCGCACTCGGACAGTTCGCCGCCGATGTCGTTCATTCGAAGCAATCCCTTGAAATCGGGCGCGAAGCCTGCTTCGCAAGGAAGTGGGACCGAGCCAAGACCCATTTCGACATCGCGATTGGCCTCTTGGTTCGACTGTCCGCTATGTCCGATTTTCCAGCGGATTTGAAGCCGCATCTATTGGAACGGGCCGAAGACGTCAGGGTTTGTTCCAAGTGGATGGTGAACCGTACGACCCAGCAAGGGAACTTGTCGGCCGGGCGTCAAATGAGCTTGGATCGAGTCATCGAAAAGCTAGTGGAGCTGGACTCGAATATCCGCAATGCGGTCTTGGAGGGAATTCGATGACACCGAAAATGTTGCAATTGGTTCAAATGTTGAAGTCCGAAACCGAGCGGGGAAGACTGACTTGGGACGAAGTCGATGACGAAGCCTTCCGCACGCGTGTCGGGACGGGGCTTGTCCGTGTGGCCAAAGGCACGAGACGCTACGAGCAGGAAGGCGGTGAGATCCTCTTGGTTCCGACGATCGACTTAGTTGTGACCGGCCCGACGGCTAGGATCGTCGAAGACGGGTCATTCCCGGAAGGCGACGCGGGTCACGCGGCTGCCGAATCGCTTTTTCGGTGCGTTCGGCGTGCCGCCCTCCAATCCGACGTGATTCTCGACAGCATGATGTTGAGTCTGCAGCCGTCCGCCAAGTAGCCTTCACCCCCACAATCGCGGCTCGCGCCTGTGCAGCAGGTACTCCACCCCCGATGCGGTCGCGTCGATCAGATCGTCGTGTTCGCCGAAGGGGAAGCTCGCCATCTCGTCGAACAACTCCTGTTGGCCCGGCTCGACGACGCCGGCGTGACCCTTCAATTTGACGCTGCCATTCTGCACCGACACCCCGAAGACCGCGATGCGGCACGCCTTGCTTTTGTGCTGTTTGTGACCCGAGATGCGCGGTCCGAAGCCGGTGTGGTGCACGAATAAATCCTTGATCCCATCGAAGGCCGCATTCGACTCGAAGACGATGGTATCCGGCTCCCAAACGCTGTCCATCAATGCCAGCACGTCCGCGAGTTGATGCATCGAAACGCGCTGGGCATTCGCCGCGAGCACGCGGATCTCGTTCCCGAGTTTGCCCAGCACCACGAGGCCCGTCGCATCGGCCGACGCCTTGGCGCTCACCGCCGGATCGACACTGAGGATGACGGAATCGAAGCGCTCGCGCGGAATCGCTTCGTTCCAAAATCGAATCCACTCCGACCGGATCATTACTTCGTCGTCGCTGATCGCCAGCAAGCGGTAGCCCCGTGTGAACGACGACTCGCCGATCTCGGCGCGCCGATCCGCCAGCGCCGCCGTCGACCATTTCTCGGGCCACAGCGGTTCGAGATTCGGCCCGATGGCCCGGCGGAAGTGGGCGTACGACGGGCTCCGTTTCAAGTGCGAGTTCAAGTCGTCGGCGTGCCAGGGCGTGCAGAAGCCCCAGAATCGCCCGCTCGGCTCGAGCAGGTTCATGAGGTTATTGTGGAAGAGATCGCGCCCTTTCTGCCGCGCGGCCTTGCTGTGCAAGCTCCGGACATCGACGATGTCGTCGCAGATCAACAGGTCGGCCCGCGCGCCGGTCGAGCCGGCGCCGATGCCGAAAGCCGCCACGCTCGGGCCGATGGTGTCGGCCGGCCGGGCGACGGTGAACGACTCCGCGGCCCACGGCGTCGCCGGCAGCAACTCCGGGAAGACGACCCGCACGGCGGCGTTCTTCCCGATCGCGTCGCGCAAGAACCGGCTGCGCTGGCGGGCGATTTCTTCGGTCGCGCAGACGATCTTCACCCGCAGGCCGGGGTTGGTGCCGAGCTCCCAAACGACGCGGCCGCACATCTGCACGCTCTTGCCGTGGTCGCGGGGGAGTTCGATGAGGGCTTTGGAATGACCGCTGAGGAAGTGCTGGAGTTCGACGTGGATCGCGGCTTGTTTCAAACGCCGGCCGTCGGAATCGGTGAAGGCGAAGGCGAGGAAATCACTCGGCGATTGCCGGGCTCGGTGAATCGCCAGCCGCAGGTTCCGCAGGCCGGTCCGCATCGATTCCGAAAGATTCGTAGAACTGGTCATAGGTCATTCCCTCCAAATAGACGACGAGCTGGCGCACTTCCGGAACGGGGCTGCCGCCGGCCGGTTCCCCTTTCTTCCGGGTCGCTTTTTTGCGCTGTTCGCGCAGGTGCAGGATCTTTTGCGCCGCGAGTTGCTGCACGGCCGGCAATTCGGAGCGCATCAGTTTCCGCAGCACGTGCATGGCTTCGGACGAGGCGTCTTTCATCAGCCGGGCTTCCGCCTTGGCGTAGAGTTTGACCCAGACTTCCGCATGGATCTTGGGCCAGCTCTGCACGGTCTTGAGGCTGCGGTTGCAGGCGTCGGCAACGGCTTGCCACTTTTCACCCGACACGCGCAGTTCGACGGCGCGGGCGATCAACAGAACATCGACACCGGTCATGGTGATTCTCCGAAAATGGACGGGCGTATACTTATACGCTCCGCTTTGGAGTTGTCAAAAAATAATCGCAAAATGGCGAGCCGGCAGCGTGAGCTGCCGGATTGTGGATCGGAAGAAAGAATCCGGCAGCTCACGCTGCCGGCTCGCCATGGTATCCTAGATCCATCCTCTTCCATTTGAACCGCCATGAACCTCCTCCCGCTCCTCCTCGTTCTCGCAGCGCCCCAACCGGCCGCGCCGGATTTCAACCGGGATGTCCGGCCGATCCTGTCCAATCACTGCTACAAGTGCCACGGGCCGGCGGTGCAGAAGGCCAAGCTGCGCCTCGATAACTTCCAAGCCGCGACGAAGTCGGCCATCGTCCCCGGCAAGCCGGATGAGAGCGAACTGCTGAAGCGCATCGCGACCCACGGCGACGAACAGATGCCCCCGAAGGAAGCGGGATTGCCGCTGACCGCGAAGCAGATCGAAACGCTGCGACAGTGGGTTGTCAGCGGTGCGGCCTACGCCCCGCACTGGGCGTTCGTCCCCCCGACTCGGCCGGCCGTCCCCAAGACGGCGGTGCATCCCATCGATGCTTTCGTGCAAGCCAAATTGAATGAAGCGAAGTTAAAACCGTCGCCGAGGGCGGACAAGGCCGTGCTCATCCGCCGCGTCACGCTCGATCTCATCGGGTTGCTGCCGTCGCCCGAGGAAGTCGCCGCGTTCGTGAAGGACGAATCGCCGGAGGCGTATGACAAGCTCGTCGACAAGTTGTTGGCCTCGGAACATTACGGCGAGAGGCAAGCGCGGCACTGGCTCGACCTCGCCCGTTACGCCGATAGCAACGGCTACACCATCGACGGGCCGCGCAGCATCTGGCCCTACCGCGATTGGGTCGTCGGCGCTTTCAACCGCGATCTGCCGTTCGACCGATTCACCGTCGAACAACTCGCCGGCGACCTTCTTCCGAAGCCGACGAAGCAACAACTCGTCGCCACCGGGTTCCACCGCAACACGAGCTTCAACGAAGAGGGCGGCACCGACGCCGAGCAGTTCCGCGTCGAGCGGATCGTCGACCGCACCAACACCACGGCCGCCGTCTGGCTCGGCCTCACCGTCGGCTGCGCCCAGTGCCACGACCACAAGTACGACCCCGTGTCGCACTCGGAATACTACCGGCTGTATGCGTTCTTCAACAATTGCGACGAGCCGACCATGACCATCGGCGGGGCGCCCGAGTTGGACAAGCAGATCGCCGACTTGCAGGAGAAACTCGCCGCCGAGCGCAAACTCGGCAACGACGAGGCGAGCAAGAAACTCCTCGCGGAGATCAAGAAGGTGCAGGGGAAGGTGCCGAGCACCCTGATTATGAAGGAGCGTGCCAAGCCGCGGGAGACCTTCGTGCAGATCCGCGGCGACTTCCTGCGGAAGGGGGATCGCGTGATTCCCGGCTATCCGCGGGCGCTCAACAACAATAACCCCGCACCGGCCAGTCGCCTCGAACTCGCCGAGTGGCTCGTGGGCAAGAATCATCCGCTGACGGCGCGGGTGTTCGTCAATCGGGCGTGGCAGCAGTTCTTCGGCCGCGGGTTGGTCGAAACCGAGAACGACTTCGGCATGCAGGGGACGCTGCCGACTCACCCGGAGCTACTGGATTGGCTCGCGGTCGAATTCCAAGACCCGAAGTCCGGCAAGCCGTGGAGCGTGAAGGCGCTGCACAAGTTGATCGTGACCAGCGAGACCTACAAGCAATCGTCGGTGATCCGCGACGATTTGAAGGAGATCGATCCGCAGAACAAACTGCTCGCGCGGCAGCCGCGATTGCGGCTCGAAGCCGAAATCATCCGCGATGCGGCGCTGAGCGCCAGCGGGTTGCTCAGCCGCAAGCTCGGCGGGCCGGGGGTCTACCCGCCGCTGCCGCCGGAGGTCTTCGCCTTCACCCAGAGCAAGCACCCGTGGCCCGAGAGCCAAGGCGAAGATCGCTACCGCCGCGGGCTGTACACGCACATCTGGCGGCAGAGTCAGCACCACCTGATGACGACATTCGACGGCGCCGACGGCCAGACGGCCTGCACGAAACGCAACCGCAGCAACACCCCGCTGCAAGCGCTGCACCTCGCCAACGATCCGGCCTTCGTCGAGTTCGCCAAAGCGCTCGGCGAGCGCATCGAGAAGGAGGGCGGCACCTCGGATGCGGAGAGGATCGACTATGCGTACCGGTTGTGCTTCGGTCGTTCCCCGAGTGCGAGCGAAGTGGAGGTGTTGACGAAGTACCTGCGGAACGGGGACGCGAAGACGGCGTGGGCGCGGACGGCCCGCGTGCTGATGAATCTGGACGAATTCGTGACGCGGGAGTGAGTGTACAATGCCGCTCGAAGGCTTTTCGCAGTCAGGAGTAAACCTATGCCGATCACGCTCGACCTGCGGCCGGATTTGGAGCGCCAACTGCGCGAGGAAATCCCCGACCTCGACGCGGAGGTGAAGATCGCGGTCGCGCTCGATCTGTTCCGCAAGGAGCAAATCACCATCTACGAATTCCGGCTGATGCTGGGTTGAAGCGATCCGAAGTGGACGCCTTACTGATCGAAAGTAAAGAATACGCACAAAGTCCGACGTTAGAAGATTTGGAGAACGACGTCCGGGTGATGTCCGAGTTTTTCAAGACCCGCGGCGTGGGCGCGTACGAATCTGGATGATTTCGTGACGCGGAGTGAGGTTCACTTGGTCTTGGGATCGATCCAATCTCGCTTGAGGAATCGCGGAGCCAGATGATCGAAGTCGCGGTCGGTGGTGAGCAGGGTGGCGCCGGTGACCGCGGCCGTCGCCGCGATCCAGACATCGTTCTTCCCCACTTTGCGACCGATGGATTCGCTGAACGAATCGATGGCCGCGTAGGCCCGGAGAACGCGGGGCCGATCGATGGTGTACGACTCGAAAAAACCGAGGCAGAATTCGAGCTGGTCGAGCTTTCGAGTTCCCCAGTTCCATTGGATTGAAAGGGAACGGAGTTCTCCTTCACTCACGACGCAGAACAGCGGGTTTTGTTCGCGGGTGAAAGGCTCATAATCGTCGCGGATGCGGCTCCAGAGTTCCGATTCGCGCACGTAATGCACGAGGACGTTGGTATCGAGGAGATATAAGGTGTCCGCGGCCATTTACGATAGCCGCTCCAAGGCTTGGGCGATCTCGTCATCAGTCTCGTCGCCAGGCCATGTGCCGCAGACCATGTCGGAAACGGACTTGCCTTCGGGAAGCGGGCGCGGTGGGCGCGATGCAGCTCGGAGTTCCCGGCGCGCCTGCTCTTTATCTTCCGGAGTGAGGTTGGCTAGCCACTCGAGCTCCAGCTCCAAACGCGTCGGAAAATTCCCGAGCGGCACGGCTTCGCTCGGCGACGGTTCTGCGGCGGTGGCTTTCGTCATGGTCGTCCCCGATTCGCTGTTCAACAGTATCATTCTACACGCACCGGATGCCGCCTGCAATCACGCCGCTTCGTCCCACAGCATCGGCGCCGTCCGGATGCCCGTGTCGTTCGCCATCGCCAGCAACTCCGCCACGATCACCGTGTTCATCGTCTCTTCCAAGTCGCCGAGCGCCCGCGCGACCGGAGCCCCGTCCAACACCCGGTGGTCGAAGTGGACGCGCACCGGCAGCGTGTGATCGGCCCCGAAGATCCCGTAGTTTACGCTCGTGCTCAGCGGCGAAATCAGGTTCAGCGCCGTCGCCCCTTCGCTCGCCGTCACGCTGACGCCGAAGGTCCCGAAGACGCGCATGCGCCACTTCCGGCTGACGTTGGCCGTGTACCACCACGCCAACCGGCGCAGCGGCCACGGCATCTTCGTGTACTTGATCAGGCTCTGGAACGAGCGGATATTTTCGATGGGGTGCGTCCGCCAGCGGTTCATATGCTGCGTCAGTTGGGCCAGCGATTGCGATTCCGGATGGCGCAAACTCCCGAAGAAGACGGCCGGCTCGCCGCGGTACTCGCGCTCCACCGCGACGGTCGCCACGCTTTCGTCGGCTTGGAACAAATGCGGCCAGGGGAAGGGCATATAGGCCCGGCGCAGTTCCGGCCGCCGCGCCGCCACCAGCGCGTAGGCTTTGGTGAAGAGCACGACCCACGGCGGCGGGTCGGCCAAGCGCTTGCGCGCGGCGGCCACCGCCGAGACATCGACGCGCCGTTCGACTGTCACCGTGGGGATGCGCCGGCCCGCGTGGAGCAAGTCGGCGATCCAGCGCCGCGGCAGGGGGAGGGCGATCCGTCGCCCCGTCACCATCGCCATCACATCGGCCCCGGGTTTCCGAAGGCGGCATGGTGCGCAGAAGTGCCCGATTTCGGCAAGGGGAACCTACTCGGGTGCAGCGACGATTCTTGGAGGCTTTGTCGGTCACGCTCTGCGTGACGCCATTCCCTTCGACTGGGCGAACCTTGCCCGTTATCGCGATCCCGCAGTTTCCCCGCTTCCCGCACATTAACCCCGTCGCACCGGCCTTTCGGCCCGCCGTCCCCCGCAATGCCCGAAATCCGCCTTGATTCATTCATGCGATGTGGGAATGCTTGCAGTATGCACAAGGGGGATTCCATGCGGCGATGGGGGCGACTGATTCCGGTGGTGGCGCTTCTCTTCGCGGGGTGCAAACTCTTCGAGAAGAAGCCTAGCGATTCCGGTGGAGCTTCGGTGCTCCCGCCGGGCGAGACCACGTCGCGGCCCAAAGACCCGGTCGGCCCGCATTGGCTGCAACAGCCTGCCGCAGCCTGGGACAAAGACAAGACGCCCCCGTCGAGCACTTGGCTTCACCCCAACGATCCGTCGTTCGATCTCAAAGCCGAGTCGCGCGGTTTGCTCGCCGGGTTCGTCGAAGATCCGGACGGCCGCAAGGCCGGGAAGGTCTACGTCCAAGTGACGCCGACCGAAGGCACTTCGGGTGAACCGGTCGGTGTGCTGACACTGCCCGATGGTTCGTTCTTGCTGACCAACTTGAAACCGGGCGCGTCGTACACATTGACGGCCCGAGCCAAAGATGGCGAACGCTCGCTCGTCGGCCGGGTGATCACGAAGGCGCCGAACGCCCGCATCCGCATTCCGCTGATCGAAGGCGAAGTGACCGAACCGACGAGGCCGGCCGGTCCGGCTCCGAAGCCGAAGCAACCCGATGCCGGCCCACCCGCGGTAATCCCGCCCGATCTCGGGCCATTGCCCGCACCGAGCCTGCAATCGAACGCCCCGCGCGATCTACCGACGCCGATACCACTGGAAAATGAATCCCGCGTCTTCCCGGCCACGGCCGACGACCTGCCGCGCGATGGCGGATTCGCGCCGATCGAAACGCAACCGGGCCTCGTGCCGCTCGATAATCCCGTGCGGCCGATTCGCCCGGAGCTTTCGACCAGTGGCCCGACCCCCGAGTGGCGCGGCCCGGCTGCGTCGATCCCGCGCACGGGCATTACCGTCCCCTTGCCGAAGAACGAAGCCCGCCGCACCGAGAAGGCCGACAATTTCCAAGTCGTCGATACCCAAGGCCGGACGCGAACCTTCCCGACCGACAAGCCGGACGGGCTGCTGCTCGTCGACTTTATGACGACGAGCTGCCTGCCCTGCGTGAAAGTGATCCCGACGCTGACGGCGATTCAATCGAAATACGCGGCCCGCGGATTGGACATCATCGGCATCACCTGCGATGACGAAACGCTCAAGGCCCGGCAAGTCTTCGCGGAGAAGTACCGGGCCAAGCACGATTTGAACTACCCCATTTACGTCGAACCGGGCCAGCGCCCCGGCCAATTGCTGAAGCGCTTCGGCGTCGATCGCTTCCCGACGGCCGTACTGCTCGATTCGCGCGGGGCCGTCCTCTGGCAGGGGAACCCGAGCAAAGTGCAAGATCTCGTCAACGCCATCGAAGACAACCTCCGCGGCAAATAACGGTACTGAACTTGCGACTCTCGGGATCACCATTTCCCACAGGAGAGTCGATCATGCCTGCGCAAATCCAATTCGAAGATGCCGAACGCCGCGGTGTGGTTATCGTGATCGACGCCGATCCGCAGATGGCCGTCGTGCCCGGACCGGGCGATTGCAACGCCATTATTTCCTGCCCGGATGGATCGCGGCACATCGTCGTCGGCGATTACCGCGACGTGAAGATCAAACTCCAAGCCGCGGCGGCACAGGGTCACGCAGCCGGCACGACCCCGCAGCCAAATACCGGCATGAGCTGATATTCAATCGCCCCCGGTGGAGGGCATGTTGTCGTCGAGCGCTTGGACTTTGCCGACCAGCAACTGCGAGACGTGATCGACCATCGGTTCCCAATCGTCGCCCGTGTAGCCCGCCTCCGTCACGATTCGCTGCACGGTGTTCACATCGGCGGCGCCGAGCTTTTCGGTGGCCACGATGGCGGTGGTCGGGTCGTTTTTATCCCATGCCTCGCGGCGAGCGATTTGAACGAGGTCGGCGAGTTGGCGGGCGGTCTGCATGTTCAGCTCCAAGCACTGGGATGCACTGCAACGAGCAAACCGGGTGCCGCCGTTGGCACGGCCCTTGCACTTTGCATTCGAGTTCACTTCTCAACGCTTCGGAGCCATCGCCATGCGAATCCTGTGCTTTCTGTTCCTCGCCGTCTTCGCCGCCGCAGTGGGGGCGTTCGCCTATTACAACCAAGAATCGGCCACGATCCGCTTCTGGGAGTGGGAAAAAACCACCAGCATGGCCATGATCGCCGGAGCCGCGTACGGCTTGGGGATGCTCAGCGGTTGGACGGTCGTCGGGATGCTGCGTCGTTCGACGAATCGGGCCATCGAAACTGTTGAGCAACGATATGCGCAACAAAATACTTGAGATTGCGCAATTTCGGCAAGTCAGAGCCGGACGCGTCAGCGACGTTCGAGTCCGGCTCAGAAAGAGAAATTGTTGAAATGGATCTTGAGATTGCGGAACGTCGGAAAGTCAGAGCCGGACGCGTCAGCGACGTTCGAGTCCGGCTCAGAAAGAGAAATTGTTGAAATGAGTCACGACGTTGCTGACGCGTCCGGCTCTGACGAGTCAGCGAACGACCGTGCTCTGACGTCCAGTATTCAATCGCGCCATTTGACCACGAATGTCCCGTCGTCGCGGGTGAAAACTTTGCGATCGGGCACGCCCCAGACTTCGAGGCAATCGAGCAACGTCGCTACGTCGGTCAAATCGCCCATAATCCGTTGATTCCACGGGCGGTCATCCAATTCGGCGTACAACGACATCAGGTTCGCGCTATCACAGTCTTGGCGGCACGCAGTTTGAGTCATCATGATGATTCTCCGTCGGTGTTGTCCCCCCGCGGATTTGGCAGCTTTCGTGCCAGCGGGCCGACGAACCGCTCAGGCCGCCCGCACGGATTGGAAAATCAGTGCCAATTTTTCAGGCCTCGTCAGTCGCTTGATCGCGACTTCCCGCTTCAGGGCCGCGCCTCGCCCATTTTGTTGTTCCCGGTAGATCAACTTCGTCGGTAATCGACTGCGCGTATACCGTGAGGCCGTGCCCGCGTTGTGCTGCCGGCAGCGCCGGTCGAGATCGAGCGTCACGCCCGTATAGAGCGTGCCGTCGGCACAGCGGAGGATGTAAACGAACCAATGTTCCACGCGCGTCGCTCCTGACCTATCTTGCAGTGTCGGCCGATTCGGCAACCGAATCGAGCCAATCCGTGCTTTCGCGTTTATTCTCCGCTGATCGGACTCCAACTTCTGCAGGGCACAACGATCGGCCATGCGGTTTAGCTTTCGGAGCTTTTACTGCTTTTACTGCTTTCGCTGCTTTCACTGCTTTCACTGCTTTCACTGCTTTCACTGCTTTCACTGCTTTCACTGCTTTCACTGCTTTCGCTGCTTTCGCTGCTTTCGGCCGGGGGGGTATGCAGAATGACCGAAAGCTGAAAGCTAAAGTTGGCTCAAAGGGCATGCCAAAGATCGAACCAAT
>Ga0105047_10013504_pt1 | contig 13046 bp, 10 predicted proteins | sample MAT04_FD_78384 | JGI IMG/M metagenome (GOLD analysis project Ga0105047, IMG submission 78384) | Freshwater microbial communities from Lake Fryxell liftoff mats and glacier meltwater in Antarctica - MAT-04 (megahit assembly) | ecosystem: Environmental > Aquatic > Freshwater > Ice > Liftoff... | reverse complement strand
CTGGATTGGAAAGTGACTTTCTAGTTCTCGATTTTCGTTCACTATTTGGAATTCCCATCGCAACTGCCCGAGCAGCGACCGGTGATCAGATTCCAAGACGACGATTGCTTCCGCCGTATCGCGAGCATTTGGCCCAAGCGTTTGCTCGGTTCTTCATGCGCGTGGGGTTGCCGGTCGACATTCCAGCGTTTTAGCATTCCCTCTGGTAGGAGGAGTCAAATCCGGCTTTGCGTGGCCGACCCACAGGAACGCACCAAGCGTCGTTCTTCTACTGCGACGAAGGCTTCGTGATCGAAGAACCGATAGATCCTGCCGAACTTCTTGCGTTCATCCGCAGTTGGTTTCGACTGCTTGCTTCCGACAAATGGCTTGAAGCTTGTGGGCTATTGGATCGGCCGAATTGTTATGGATTGCAATGGACACCAGACGATATACGGTCCGCGCTAGACATGACGTATGGTCCAGAATGTCGGTTTCGGAGAATTCATCCGGAAGGACCTCAATTCACTGATCCAGATACCACATCCGGCATTCTCCATGCAAATGTTGTCGCTATCAGTGATGGTACTGGGTACTCAGCGGAGCATGATGTTCCACTCAATGGGGAGTGGAGCGACTTGACTGCACAATTTGAATTCTTACGAACGACCGATGGCCTTGCTATTGTTTTGCATGATCTGCATATTTTGTAGCGGACGAGTGGGTCGGCGTTCGCAAAGCCGAGCTTGACCCACCCTACGGGAGTAAGATAAGTCTAACCTTGGAGATACCCATGCCAATCATCATAGCCGACGAAGAGATTCCAACGGACCTTGCCGAATACAAACTTCCTCGATCTCTCCACGCGCGGTTGCAATCCCTTCTCGATCAACAGGACCAAGGGCACTTCCTCACCGACGCAGAGCGTGGCGAGGCCCAGGGGCTGGTCGATTTGGCCGAATTCTTGACGTTGCTTCGTTTGCGCGCAGAGCGGGCTGTGGGATGAGCGATATTCCTCGACAACTCGTCGCTCTGGTAATTGATCGCGCTGGAGATCGGTGCGAATATTGCGGTCTGTCTCAATTCGGACAAGAGGCCACTTTTCACATCGATCATGTCATTCCTCGTGCAGCCAATGGTCCAACAATCGCCGCGAACCTCGCCCTTGCTTGCGTATCGTGTTCGTTACGCAAGGGAACGAAGCAGGTCGAAGTTGATCCGGAAACCGGTGAGACGGCAGTGTTGTTCAACCCACGGAGTATGGTTTGGGACGAGCACTTTCGATGGGACGAAGTGCACGTGGTGCCGTTGTCTTCAACGGGCCGTGTAACGGTCGTTGCGCTATCGTTGAATCGGCCTGTGATCCTCAGCATACGGCGTGAAGAAGTTGAACGCGGTCGACCTCCTCCAAACTGATCGTCTCTACTTCGCCGGGCTCGGCTCCAATTCCCCCACTATCATCGCGTGAATCTCCAACCGCGGCACGCTCACGACCACTCCATCCGCCGTAGCTTTCATCTCCAACGCTTTCCCATCGGGTTCCAACCGCACCGAGCGCAACTTGTACCCCGGACGGAACGTCACACGAATATCATGCACGGGCAATGTCTCCTCCCGCAACGGCACATCATCATTCGGAAACGCATTCCCACCCGTGGTGTTGACGTTGTTGAACAGGTGAATGACGAGTCGGTCATTGCCATCAATCGTTTGCCGCATCACGGTCGAATGCACACACATCGGGGCTTCGACTGTCACGGGTTGTTTGACATCCCCCGCAGCCCAGCGGATGGCATTGCTCAAGATCAATCGTTGATAGGGATACGCGTACAAGTAATACGCCGCGTCGAATCCCGCGGCGAGGTAGACGACCCGGCCTTTGCCATGAATTCGTGTCAACACCGCGGGTAGCTCGGGGGCCGTCGCGTCGTCTTTCACGCGCATCGTGGCCTGGACTTTGGTGCCGGGTTTGACCGCGACGCGGACGGCGGGGCCCTTGAAAGTTGTGAGATCGGTGCCGATGTAGGTGGCGAGTTTACCCTGGTTCAAAAACGAATCGGCGGCGAGGTGGAAATCGAACGCGTTCTTGCGTTTCTCCCAGTAATCTGCGGTCAGGCCTTTGGCAAAGTTCACATCGACTTCGGTATTCACTGGCCCGGCCGCGGGGAGGCCACGGTGTTCGACGCCGAGCAGGTCGGCAAGCGCGAACGCTTTGCGTGGGTCGCCGAATTCATCGAACATGGACACGTCGAGGCTCGCGACCAGCCCGCCGCCGTTGCGGACGTATTCGTCGATGGCTTTGACTTGCTTTTCATCCAGGCACGCCGTGTTCGGCAAAATCAAGACGGGGTATTTCTTCAATTGCTCCGGTGTGAGGTTCCAGTCTTCGATCACATGGACGGGAAGGTGTTCTTCCACACAGGCCCGGAACGCGCCGAATGCACAGGCAAGGTATCGCTCTTCGACGCGGCCCGATTCGCGACCGTAGAAGGTCTTGGTGTTGTCGCTCATAACCAGCGCCGCCCACGGCTCCGGGGTCTTGTGGGTCATCCAGGGTTTACGCTTTTGCACCTCGTCGAGCGCGTGGTAAGCACCGTCTTGAATCCGCTTCGGTTGGCTAACGGCCAGACTTGGCGACGCACCCCAGGTGAGGGCCAGCATCATGCGGCGTTCGATTTCGTGCGGGGGGAAGCCGTCTTTGCCGTAGGGGTTGCCGTGGCTCATCAGGTACGGTTCGCTGAACGCAACGCGGTGATTGGTGACCGCCCAGGCATAGGCATTGGCGAAGGCGGGGACGATGGTGTTACCGCGGTTGGTTTCGTCGAGCCAGAACTCCTGATCGGGGGCGTCAAAGAGCAGGTTCATGCGGGCCGACATGTTTCGCGGGATGCTCAGGAAGTGCCCGTAACGCCCAGCGTTGGTGCTCCAGGTCACGAGCGCGACCTCGGGTTTGATGCCCTTCAAGCGTTCTTGCGCTTTCGCGACGAGCGCTTCGAGCCGTCGGTCCGCCCAGTGTTGATAGCGGCGAAACTCGGGGTCGTTCAGGTTGGCCTTGGGGGTCGCCTTGCCGGTGTCCGCCTTGTAGTTCTTGCGGCAATTGTCGCAATAACACATGCCGCCGTGGTGTAAACCGTCGAAGCTGAACGCATCGACATCCGGATGCTTCGTGAGGATCTCGGCTAACACTTCAATGAAGAAATCGCCGTACGGCCCGAGCGGGCAGAGCATGCCGCCGTGGGCGTATTTCTTCATGTCGACTTGCGGGATCTCGGTCGTGTCGGTCGCGATTCTCCGCCATTCGGGGTGCGTCTCATAGACTTCGCCCTGCAATGTTGGCGGGTAGACCGCGAGGATGCGGATGCCGAGTTTCTTGTACTCGGCGATGTCCTTTTGCAATCGCTCCATCGGCACATGGGGGCTGCGCTTCTTGAGCAGTTTGCTATCGTAGTACGGGTAAAACGGGTCGACGAAGTTCATCTCGCTGATGGTGACGCCGTGCTTCGCGGCTTCGATGCGAGCAGCGGTGTTCATCACGGAGAGCGTATAGCCAACACCGGTGGTGTTTTGCACCCAGGCTGGGATTTTGATTGGGCGAAACGGGGCGGCCTCGAACGGCTGCGGGTGGATCGGATCTTCGAAGACACTTGGTTTCGGTTGAGCGTGAGCGGCCCCGAAACTCAGGCCGACGAGGAGGAGTGCGATTCCGCCGGACCAATGGGATGGCATGCGAAACTCCCCCTGTTGAATGAGAATCGTTTTGTCCTGGAACAATAGACTAGAGATGTGGCGTGACAAGCGGGGACGGGAAATCTGAATGGCTCGTTTTAGTTCGTCGGACAGTTCCAAGCCCGAACCCGCTCGCATCACGCGGGACGGCATTCGCGAAGCGGCCCGGCTCTTTGCCTATCTGCTCAAATATCGCGGGCGGTTCTTCGCGGCGATGGCGGCGCTCACGGCCTCCAGTTTGCTCGGGCTCACGTTTCCGTATCTGGCCGGTCGCCTGATCGATGCCGCGGGGCCGAACCCGCCCGACGGGCTGGACATGGACACGGCCGCGGTGGTCCTCATGATCATCCTCGCGGCCCGAGCCCTCTTCGCCTTCGGCCAAACGTACTGGCTCGCCCAAGTCGGGGAACGCAGCCTCGCCGACTTGCGGCAAGACACGTACTCGCGGCTGCTTCGCTTGCCGGTCGGGTTCTTTGCCCAGCGGCGCGTCGGGGAACTCTCCAGCCGGGTCGCGTCGGACCTGTCGCAGATTCAAGATGCCCTCACGAGCGCGATCCCGCAGTTTCTTCGACAAGTCGTCATGCTCGTCGGCGGGATTGCCCTCATCGCCATGACGTCGGGTCGGTTGACGCTCGTCATGCTCTGTTCCGTGCCGCCGCTCGTCGCGGCCGCGGCTATCTTCGGGCGGGCCGTCCGCAAGCTCTCCCGGGATTCGCAAGACAAACTCGCCACGGCGAACGTGATCGTGGAAGAGACCCTGCAAGGCATCGCGGGGGTGAAGGCCTTCACCAATGAAGGCTACGAAGAAGCCCGGTATCGCAAGGGGATCGGCGAAGTTGTCGCCGCGGTGTTGCGGGGAGCCCTTTACCGCGGGGCCTTCTCCGGGTTCGTAATCTTCGCCCTGTTCGGCGCGGTGGTGCTGGTGCTCTGGTACGGGGCCAAGCTCGTCAAAGCCGGGGATCTTAGCCTCGGCGAGCTGACGCAGTTTCTGCTTTATACGATGTTCGTCGGCGGTGCGGTCGGGTCGTTTGCGGAACTGTACGCCCAACTTCAACGGACGATCGGAGCCACGCAGCGCGTTCGCGAACTGCTCCGCGAAGAGCCGGAGAACCCCGGACCCGCGGGGACAACACCCCGACCCGTAGGAGCCATCGCGTTCGATGCGGTGAACTTTGCTTATCCGTCGCGGAAAGAAATCACGGTCCTTCACGAGCTATCGTTCGAAGCAAAAGCGGGAGAGCGGATCGCCCTGGTCGGACCGAGCGGTGCCGGAAAATCGACCATCGTTTCCTTGCTGTTGCGGTTCTACGATCCGGACAGCGGGCGCGTGCTCATGGATGGCCGCGACGCCCGGGAGTATCCGCTGCACGGCCTCCGCGAACACACGGCCATCGTTCCGCAAGACGTGTTCCTGTTCGGCGGCAGCATCGGGGAGAACATTGCCTACGGCAAACCCGGGGCGAGCCAGGACGAGATCGAGGATGCGGCTCGCAAGGCGAATGCCCACGATTTCATTGCGGGGTTTCCCGAAGGCTATCAAACACTCGTCGGCGAACGCGGCGTCAAGCTCTCCGGCGGGCAACGGCAACGCGTCGCCATCGCCCGGGCCATCCTCCGCGATCCGGCCATTTTGATTCTCGATGAAGCCACCAGTTCGCTGGATTCCGAGAGCGAACACCTCGTGCAACAGGCCCTCGACGGGCTGATGCGCGGGCGGACCTCGGTGATTATTGCGCACCGACTCTCGACCGTGCGACGAGCGGATCGGATTTACGTCATCGACGGGGGACGAGTGATCGAGACGGGGACCCACGACGAGTTGTATGCCCACGAGGGTGGGAAATATCGGACGCTGGTGGACCTGCAATTTGCACGAGGGTGAGCGCTGTCAAAGCCCACCCGTTGCAACGGGTGGGCTTTGCGCTCCTCCCACAAACTGCCCGATGATGCCTCCCAATCGCCCCACCACCAGTCGGGCCGTCTCCTGAACTTCCTTGTGGCTCAACGGCCCCTCCGATAAACCCGCTGCCTTATTCGTGATCGTCGATAACCCCGCGACTTCCATCCCCAATCGCACGGCAGCCTCCGCCTCGCGGGCTGTCGACATTCCTACCGCATCCGCACCCACCGCCGCCAACGCTCGGATTTCCGCGGGGGTTTCGTAACACGGCCCTGTCAACGCCGCGTAGGTGCCAACCGGAAGCGATGGTTCCAATTCCGTTAGCAATTTCAATAATCGTTCGGAATACACAGACGCGGGGCGATCATTGATGTGTTGCCAATTTTCGTGATGTAACAATTTAATATGGTCCCGTATCACCATGATCGTGCCGGGGATTAAGTCGCGGCGGATACCACCGGCCGCGTTGGTGAGAAGAAGTATCGTCACACCGAGTTCCGCCGCAACCTCGATCGTACGAGTGACACGTTCCCACGGGTGACCCTCATAGTAATGCACCCGCCCATAAAACACACACGCCGGCACACCCAACCAAGTTCCCACGGCAAGCTTCCCCTTGTGCCCTGCGACCGTCGGCGAAACGAGCCCGGGAATGTCGGCGAAGTGGGCTTCCGCGGCGATGGTGAAATCGCGGGTCGCTTCCCCGAGGCCCGAACCGAGCACGACCGCCACCCGCGGCCGGATTCGCGTTGCGACAGCTAGGAGTTCTTCAAACGGGCTCGTCACTTGGCATCGTCCGGAAGTTGCTTGGCCCGCACGACGACGGCAATGGCATCGACGCAGCCTTCGAGCCCGAGCCGGGCGGAGTTCAAGACCAGGTCGTACCCGGCGGGGTCGATCGGGTTGCGGTCGGAGAGTTTGGAAAGGAAATCGGCCCGTCGACGATCCCGACTATTGACCTCGGCCACGGCTTCCTCGCGCGTGAGCCGAAGCCACTGGCTCAGATACGCAACCCGCTCATCGGGCGGGGCGATGATCCGGACGTGAACGGTGGTGTCGGCCGGAAGCAAGAACCCCGCGCCGCGGCCGACGAGGACGGTCTCGCCACGTGCCGCGAGCACGAAGATGAGCCGTGCGACCGCCGCCGCGTCCGAGGATGTCGACAGGCCCCGCTTCCGGGTGAGTTCGAGGAACTGTTGAGCGGCCCAAACTTGAGCGGCATCGGGTAAATCGACGAGCAATTCGTTCCGGGCCGTTTCATCGTGGGCCAGGAAGTCCAGCATTTCTTGCGTATACACGGGCCAGCCGAGGGCCTGGCCGACGGTGCTGGCGAGGGTGCCGCCGCGCGAACCGGCTTCGCGGCTGATCGCCACGGTCAGGCCTTGCGGTCGCTGCTGCGTCGGGGGCGGAGTGGCCGCCCCGCGGTAACCGTGGTGCGGCGGCTCGGCCGTCGTCTCCCGGGAGGGCATCGCGCGATCCTCGTCCATCACGTCTCGTCTTTCGATTCTAGTCGGCTGAACAGCCACATGCCCAACAGGGTGATCCCGATGGTGAAAAAGCCCAGGGTGATCCACGCCGTGGCGGGCTCCGCGGGGGCATACACCGAGAGGCTCTCGGGCGACACCATCGTCAGCACGGAAGCCGCTTCATTGTAGAGGATCGACCGAATGTAATAATTCAAACTCAACTGCTTGAGACTGCCGGGCAAGTTGGCCACGAGCATCTCGAAAAAGAAAATGTAGACCAGCCCGACAATCGTCGGCCGGCGAAACACGGCCCCGACAAAGTGAAACAGTGCGGAGAAGCTGACCGTCCCGGCGATGACCGCGGGCCAGTACGTAACCAGGGCCCGCTGGCCGTAGTCGCCCCCGGCCAGACAGAGCGCGACAAACCCCCCGCCAGAGGCCAGCATGCACCACGGCAACATGCCGAGGTACTTCGCCAGATAAACCGCCCACCGCGGCAACGGCCGGGTGAACAGCCAGATCATCGTCCGCCCCTCGCGCTCCATTCCCATCGCCCCAGAGGCGAACGCCAACGTAAAGAGGGGCAGCACGAACCCCAGATACATCGTGAAAATGACCCACCGCGAAAAGCTCAAAAACGCCCACTGATCCTTGAATTCCTGGTCGATCAAAATCACGCGGACGATGGCGAAGGCCATCATTTGCATCGCCGAACTGTTCGACGACATCGGCACCATTTGCACCCGATCGAATTGGGCGGGGGCCTGTTCGAAGCGAATCACTTCGAGTTTATCGCGTTCTTTTTCGTCCGTGCCCCGCTTTAAGGGCGAGTCCGGCGTACTGGTCCAGTATCGCCAGGCGGTGCGGTTCTCGAACTCCCACGCCCGCGAATAGTGGGTCACCAAAGCCACGGTGAGCGTGAGCACGGCCAGCAACCCGAACGCCGCCCAGCCCATTCCGCGAACGCGCCATTGCCGGCGAAAGCTGAACGCCACGAGCGCGAAGAACGCCGCCACCGCGGACGGTTGAGCAGTCGGCAACGGTGCAACGGCAGTCGTCATGGGTGGTCGCTCGGGGTCTTGGTGACAACGAAAAGCCAAGGGGCCGCTTTGCCCCCCTCGCCCCTTGCGGGAGAGGGGCTGGGGGTGAGGGGTGGGCAGTCTCCCGGGTCGGGAAGCGCCATCCCCTCACCCCTAACCCCTCTCCCCAACGGGGCGAGGGGGACCGATCCGGAGATGCGTTCACGGTACTCGAACTCATCCAACGGCAACCCATTCAACAATGACCGCACGGCATTCGCTTCCTCCAAACCACCGGGGTGGCCGGTGTACGCCATCACGGTCAAGACACCGCCGGGACGCAAAAGTTCGAGCGCGACCTGCAACGCGGGCAGAGTTGAGTTTACCTGCGTAATTAACGTTCGATCACCACCGGGTAGATGACCGAGGTTGAACATCGCCGCCCCGATGCGGCCGTGCAGCGAAGTCGGAATCGATTCCTGGAGATTCCCGTGATCGCGGTGCAGGAGCGTCACATTGCAAATCCCGGCGTCGGCGAGCAACTTCGTGGTGCGTTCGATTGCCAGAGGTTGAACATCGAAGGCAAAGACCGTGCCGGACGGCCCCACGGTCTCCGCGAGAAACTTCGCATCGCGACCGTTGCCCGCGGTGGCGTCGATGGCGAAATCCCCAGGTTCCAGGACCTTTTGCACAACCTGATGGGCTTCCTCGGTGAGCCGTGGGAGCGCAACCCCTTGCTTGGTGGCGTCCACCTCGGGGTCGAGCTTGCCGCGGCCACACAGATACTCCGCGTACTGCTTCGCAAAGTACGGTGCGAGCAACGCCCCTTTGGAACCGAGGCCATTGAAGAGCCCGAATCGCGGGTCGCGCTTATTCTGGGCAATCACCGGCCGACCGGCGAAGATCACAGGGCGGACCGCGGCCTTGTGTTCAATCACTTCGTAGGGCAACTTCAAAAATTCATCGAGTTTTCCGAGGATTTCGGCACGTCCCACGGAAGTCGGTTCATCATCGAGATGCTCGCGGTCGTAAGTCGAACCGGCTCGAAAGAGATCATCACCCATTGGCATCAACCAGATGCCGCGATGCACGACGCGGTGTTCCTCAAGTCCCGGAATGCGAAGCGTGAGGATCTCCCCCTTCGCCCCGCGAAACTGCAGATCGGGAAAAAATGGGTTTGGCACCTTGGTGTAACCTTGACAGAAGATCACTTTCTGGGCCGTGGCCCCGAGCCGGGGGAACCGCACCTTCGGGCCTGTGGCATCGATATCGGTTGCGATGTCGAGGTCCGCGATTCGATGCGCCCCATCGTGATCGAAGACTTTCCGTGACGCTTCCAGATACCCCGGCCCATCGAGCCGGCCCGCGGGGGCCATGGCGAAACTGCCGTGAATCGTCGCGAACCACTCGGAATTCCCAGGTGGGTCCGCATCTTCGACAAGTCCGTTCAACAACGTGTCGGCCCGTTGCTCATACGCGGTGCGTTCCTCGACATTTGCAAAAAGTCGGACCATCGGACCCGTTTGAAAGAAGCGGCTGTGCGTCTCCCGTTCGATTCGTTGGTAGAACCCGACCGCTGCGGGCCAGGCCTCGCTCCATCGCCAATTCGCCGCGAGCCGTTGCCCCGTGATCGGGGTAAGCAGCCCCGCGGCAATGGTCGATGCCGTGTTCGTCGCACCCCGGTCGATGACGAGCACCTGGTGCCCCGCAAAGCGCAGTTGCCAGGCGAGCGTGGTCCCAGCGATTCCTTGGCCGAGGATGGCGTAGTCGTAAGCGATCACGTCTTGCCGCTGCCGCCGAGGAGGTAGCCGAGGATGGCGTGGGCGGAGTCGTCGAGCGGTTCGAGCCGGCGGACTTCGATCATTTCTTCGACGATGACTTTGCCGAAGGTGGTGAAGAACCGCTGCGGATGGCGAGCCCGGACGACGACGCTGCCATCGCCGGTCCCGACGTCGCAGCCGAGGACGTCGTGTTCCATTAACAGCCGACGAGCGAGGTCGCGGGGGCGGTCGACATCGACGCGGACCGAGAGCGGGTGGTCGTCCATCAAGTCGCGGATTTGTTGCAACGTGCCGACGGCGGCGATCCGGCCGCGGGCCATGATGGCCACGTGATCGGTGAGCTTCTCCAGCTCTTCGAGTTCGTGGCTGGAGATCAACAGACACTTGCCCTGCGCGGCGAGGGAGCGGAAGAGTTCGAGCAATTCCTGCCGGCCGACGGGGTCGATGCCGGAGAGCGGTTCATCCAGCACGAGCAGCCCCGGATCGTGCAGCAAGGCTTGCGCGAGTTTGATGCGTTGCCGCATTCCCTTGGAATACCCGCGGAGTTTGCGGTCGGCACGATCGACCATGCCGACGCGTTCGAGCACGGCTTCGGCTCGGCGATGGCTTTCGCGGCGGTCGTACCCGCAGAGGCGGGCCATGGTGAGCACGAATGCGCGACCCGTCATGTCTTCGTAAAACGCATCGTGATCCGGGCAATACCCGACGAGCAAGCGGGCGCGCCACTCATGGGCATCGGTCCCGCTCACGGTGACGCGGCCGAGCGTTGGGCGGGTTTGACCGGTGGCGAGTCGGATCAGCGTCGACTTGCCCGCTCCATTCGCCCCGACAAGGCCCGTGATTCCGCCGGTGAGTTCGAGCGTGACGTGGTTAAGCGCGAGGACCTGCCCGTACCACTTCGACGCTTGCTCGAACAGCAGCAACGGAACCGCCTGCGGCTTCGCGGCCGGCGCCATCGGCAACGGTGTCGCGGTCATTTTCAACGACGTTTCCACGGCCATACAGTTCTCACGTCACGATTTCCACCGCTTGCACGCGGCGGCGGAGGTAGAGCAAACAGGCCACACAAACTCCGACGACCACGAGCGCGGCCTGCCAGGTCGGCGGTTGGGCTCCATAGCGGGTTTCATCGAGTTCGGCGCCGAGCAACCAGAGGCCCACCAGGTACATATCGTTCCACAGGTCGAGGAGCCGGAACGCCGGGTCGAGTCGCAGGCCATCGACGAATAATTTCCCCAATTGCGGGGCCAGAGCGAAGAGCCCGGCCCAGATCATGATGAGTGGTACGGTCCGCCGGAGCCAGATCGCCGTGGTGACGAGCAACAAACTGAGCGTGACGGTGAGCACAGCCCCGTAGCCAAGGATGCCGAGGAACTCGCGCCAGTGGTCGGGATAATAGGTTTGCCAGTCGTAGAGCAATCCGGCCTGAAAGAAGAGAAGCAGGGCGGGTCCCGTGATTAACATCGTGATGATCCCGCTGGCCCCGAGGCACTTGCCGAGGACGTAGTGCCAGCGACCAATCGGCTTACTCAGGTAAAACGGCAAACTCCCATGTTGGAAGTCGTTTCCGACCAGCACTGCACCGGCGAACGAGAGGAGGATCATGGCCACGTAGCCCTGAAACCACATGAAATTCCCGAAGGTGTGGGCCGTGCCGTTGAGGGCGAGCTTGTCGAGAAACTTGAACAGGTCCGCGATCTGGAAGCGAAACCCCGCGACGAAGACGGTCTGATTCGCGGCCTGGAGTTGCAACCAGACGACCAGATACTGAGCATAAAAGAAGAAGAAAAAGATCATCGCGGCGAGGCCGTAGAGCGCCCAAAAGAGCTTGCGTCGAAACATCAACTGCAACGACACCCGAGCCATCGCCAGGGAACCGAACAGGGGGTTGCGCAGCGTTCCCTTCCACGGGCGATAGCGGAGCAGGTTGTCGGTCGGCGTCGCCATGAAAGCTCTCGGTAGGGTGGGTCAAGCCGGTTCGGCGGCGCCGACCCATCGGAGGACCAAGCGGGTTTTAAGCGAAGCCGCTAGCGGCTCATCACGCATTCACCGACCGCAAGAACAATTCTTCCAACGACTCATCATCCCGCATCAGCGAGCGGATCACCACTTCGTTCAAATCCGCGAATTTGAAAAACGCCAGGTTCGACCACCCCGCCGGAACCACGACGCGGAAATCGCCTCGGCCATTATCGCTGAGAAACGACACCCCTTCGTTCCGCAGGTCGTCTTGAAAGCGCTTCGAATCGCCTTGCACTCGCAACCGGTAGCGATCCACGCGGCGAGCACACAACTCCGCGACGGTCCCCTGTCCGCGAATCCGGCCGCCGGCCATGATGACGACCCGTTCGCAGACCGCCTGGACGTCGGCCAGTAAGTGCGTCGAGAGGATCACCGATTTCCCGTGGTCGGTGCCGAGCTCGTTGACGAGTTTCAACATGGTATCCCGCCCTTCGGGGTCGAGACCGCTCGTCGGTTCGTCCAACAATAGCACGGGCGGATCGTGAACGAGAGCCTGCGCGAGCTTGACGCGCTGCTTCATCCCCGCGGAGTAGCCTTCCACAACGCGGTAGCGGGCCTCGTCGAGCCCCAGGTAACCGAGCACCTCGTTGGCCCGCCGTTGAGCTTGTCGACGGTGCATCCCGTAGAGTTCGCCGGCCAGGCTGACGTATTCGATGCCGGTGAGCCCGGGAACGAGCGCCTCCGCCTCGGGCATGAAGCCGACGAGCCGGCGCAATCGCCAGTTCTCGGTCGAATCGCGGTCGCCGCCGAGGGGTTGATCGAGCACTTTGCCGGTGCCCGACGACGGGGGAATTAACCCCATCAGAATTTTTAGGAGAGTTGATTTCCCCGCTCCGTTGGGGCCAAGCAGCCCAATTCGCCCGGTCGGCAACTGGAGCGTGACGTCAGTGAGCGCGGTGAAAGTTCCGAACGACCGGGAGAGGTGGTCGAGATCAATGAGCGTCTGTCCCATCGGCTCCGTCGGCTCCCGGCGGGGTCGGGGTTCGTCCGAGGTGATTGTACGCCGAAGTGGTTCCTGCTGGTGCAAAAACCGGCGAAGTCGGGTTGGTGGGGGTGGGCTTGAGCGGTAAAGTTTGCGCAAGCTGCCTGGGCTGTGCGGTCTGACCCTCGTTCCCAAACTCTGTTTGACCCTCGTTCCCAAACTCCGTTTGGG
>Ga0105047_10013503_pt1 | contig 13046 bp, 10 predicted proteins | sample MAT04_FD_78384 | JGI IMG/M metagenome (GOLD analysis project Ga0105047, IMG submission 78384) | Freshwater microbial communities from Lake Fryxell liftoff mats and glacier meltwater in Antarctica - MAT-04 (megahit assembly) | ecosystem: Environmental > Aquatic > Freshwater > Ice > Liftoff... | reverse complement strand
GTTGAATGTGCGCGAGCTGATCCAAGTCGACGTAGACCAGTTTCACGGCATCGAGTATGCGGAGTGGCCCGCACGCATCGCCGAGGTGGCGCTGTGGCTGATGGACCATCAGATGAACCTGCGGGTCTCGGAGGCGTTCGGGCAGAGCTTCGAGCGCCTGCCGCTCAAGAGCACGCCGCAGATCGTCCAGGGCAACGCGCTGCGCATCGACTGGCGCGAGGTGCTGCCGCCGGCGGAGGGTGTGTATGTGCTGGGGAATCCGCCGTTCGTGGGAAAGACTTTTCTGACTCCCGAGCAACAGGTGGACGTCGCGCTCATTTGGGGTGCCGTCAAAGGCACTGGTGTCTTAGATTATGTGACGTGCTGGTATCGTAAAGCCGCCGAATATGTCCAAGGAACTCATGTTTCAATTGCATTTGTGTCGACGAATAGCATTGCGCAGGGTGAGCAGGTCAGCATTCTATGGAATGACCTTTTTGCGCGTTGGAAAATGAATATCTACTTTGCTCATCGACCGTTTGTTTGGATGAGCGAATCAGAGGGCAAAGCCAACGTACACGTCGTAATTATCGGTTTCGGATTGGCTAATCCGCCTTGTAAACGATTATTTGATTACGACTCTGTAGATGGACACGTCACAGTAACGGTGTTGAGTAGCATCAGTCCATATTTGATCGACGGAAATTGGACAACTGTAACCTCACGCACTAAGCCAATATGTGCCGTTCCTGAAATGATTTATGGAAGCAAGCCAACCGACGGCGGCCACTTAATTGTTGAAGCTGTAGATCGTGCGAAGCTGCTTAGTGAAAACCCTTTATTAAAAAAATACCTTCGCCCATACTGTGGAGCAGAAGAATACATAAATTGTTTGCCCCGATGGTGCCTTTGGCTGAAAGACGCGTCTCCGGGAGACATTCGCTCATCCCCTGTACTATTGGATCGGATTGAAAAAGTTCGTGCTTTTCGAATAAAAAGTAAGAAGGAACCCACTAGACGGAGTGCTGCAACGCCAGCAATTTTCGCGGAAATAAGGCAACCGAATTCTAATTATCTTCTCGTGCCATCGGTGTCATCTGAGCGAAGAAAATACATCCCCATTGGCTACATGCCGTCTAATTGCATCGCCAGCAACCTTGTTTTTGTCGTTCCCAATGCTGACCTTTGGCTATTTGGCATGATTACTTCAACTATGCATATGGCTTGGATGAGGACAGTTTGCGGTCGCTTGAAATCCGATTACCGATATTCCAACACGCTCGTTTACAACAATTTTCCATGGCCCACCGACGTCAATAAGAAACAGAAAGCCGCCGTGGAAGCCGCTGCGCAAGCTGTTCTCGATGCGCGGAAGCCGTTTCTTCCTCCTAACGGAAAGAGCACGCTGGCCGATTTGTACGATCCGCTGACCATGCCCGCGCCGCTGGCCAAGGCGCACGCGGCGCTCGACCGCGCGGTGGACCGCTGCTACCGGACCGAGGCGTTTCGCAGCGACCGCGAACGCGTCGAACACCTCTTCGCGCGGTACGAAGCGCTCACCGCGCCGCTGTTGCCCGCTGAAAAATCCGGCAGCCGCGGTCGAAAGAAGAAAGAGAATGCCTGAAACAGTGCTGCCGTCGTGCTAGCGGAAGCGTGCCACCAAACTCGCCCGAACCCATTCCGTAAACGCCTCGCGCCCGATCTCGCCCGATGCGACGCCAAGTATGATGCGTTCCTGGTCGTCGACACTGGCGTTGATTTCGTGGCCGTTGAGGCGCAGGAACATTTCCATGGCGAGATGTCCGATACGTTTGTTGCCATCCACGAAGGGATGGTTTTTTATCAGCGAGAATCCGAGCGCGGCTGCTTTATCGGCGAGCGTTGGATATAAGTCCTGCCCGCCGAAAGTCATTCGCGGCTGAGCCAACGCCGATTCAATGGCGCCTCTATCGCGTACGCCTTCAGCACCGCCGGATTGAGCAATCACCTGTTGGTGCAGCTTTAGCAGAGCGTTTAAAGTGAACTGTCGCATTACGCCAGCCTTCGATATAGTTCTGCGTTCTTCTTCAACAAATAGTCCGCCTCCCGCGCAAATTCCGGATCGTCTGCATCAAGGTGCACTTCCAGTTTCATCTGTACATATTCTTCGAGCTTCACGCCAATTCGATTCGCTTCAACCGTCAATCGTTGTGCGGTGTCGTCCGGCAATTCAATCGTGATCGTCATTTCCTATCGCTCCTTCAACTCCCCACTATACCGCGCTCATGCCGAACACGCAAACCGGCGCCGACCCATTTACCGATATGCTCGGGCATAAAAAACGGCGGATGCCATTCTGGTCACCCGCCGCGGTCCTATGCCTGGAGTTGCCACTCGACAGCCAGCGTACTTTCAAACACTTTCTGTCCTGCTTTACCAGGACGTACTCAACGTCGTGTTCTGTTTTGTTGCCAGTCTGTCTCTGACCTCTCCCAAGCACTGTTTCGGAATCAGGTTGCCAGCGGCACTTTGACGCCGTTTGATCTGCAAACCCTCTATTGCTGTTTGCTTGTCGGCCACCTGCTCTGAGAGAATCAAACCATGTTTTTGGAGCTCTGTCCACACGTATCAAAAAGAAATGAACCTTTTTCTTCAGGGTGCTTTAACGGCAGTTTCGGGTTTCGGGGTTCCTGGTTTCTAGTTAACCAGAAACCATTAACCAGAAACCGCAGTTAAGACGATACCTGTTCAGTGTGTGGCACGGGCCGTTGTTGGACTGCCCGTGTTTTATTCCGCCGGGGGGCGTACTGACAGATGCATGCGGGCTGGTTTGTGGACTGCTGTATTGGCGGATTTCTTCTTCTGCAAACCTTCCTGGGTTGGCGGCGCGGCTTTCTCTGGCAGGTGGCGGGGGTAGCCAGTCTCGCCTTTGGCGTGCTGCTGGGCCTCTTTTTTTCGCCCTTCGTCGGTGAATTTTTCTCCGAACACATCACTAGTAATCCGTTTCACGCCCGTCTGCTCGCCTTTTTTCTGATCGTTGGATCGGTCGGACTCTCGTTGCGATTGGCTGCCGCATGGGCCGAAGTGCGCACCGAAAGTGGTCTTCCCAAAAAAGAGAAAGAGCTGCGCCGCGCCGAAGATCGCATTTTAGGTGGAATCTTTGGCGCCGTCAAAGGCTCCGTGCTGGCTCTGGTCATTATCGCGGCAGCCGTTTCGTTACAGCCCGAAAGCGCTTTGTGGAATCATTCCTTGCTGGCCACGCCGCTCTCCGACGCCGGCTCCCGCCTGCTCCCCGGCGGTGCAGCGCAGGACGCGCTGCACTGGGCGACCCGCTCGGCCACACAGTTGCGCAAAGAACTCGATATAAAATAACCGTTGGCTAAAAAAATCGAGCGCCCCCGCAGTTTCGAACATTGGTATTTTGCTGTTTGTTGTTTATTTTGAGTTTGGATTTTGGTCCTTGGAATTTCCCGGTGCCTCAAAAAATCATGCTTTTCCATACGATGCCCCGAGCGCCGGGCTGCACTGCAAAACAGCTTTAATGATAAGGGTGGCGCCGGAAACAGAGTCTTCCCCTATGGCAAAAGGTATTTTTCACAGGATTGACAGTTTTTGAGCTCGTTACTACAATTGCGGGCTCGCTTTAGGAACTGTGGGGGATGCTGTGATCGAGGGGGACGGTGAGTCGTCAGGTGGCGATCCGAATTTGGATGTGCCATCGGAGGTCTTTATTGGCAGGCTTGAAATCTACGAGCGCGTGCTGCTGGATCTAAAGGAGCATCTCTACGAGGGATCGTGGGAGCGCATCCTGTCGGATCTGAAAGCGCGTTTGGATAACAAGCCTTACCTGTTTAAGCTCTCTCAGACGATCACGCGCGACCTCGCGGCTATCGAACGCATGAAGGCGTACGAAATGCGGCATAATGTCAATTTGTCGAAATTGGTGAAACAGATGGGCCAGATGAAGTGAACTAGCAGAGGAGGCCGCAACCGGCTTCCGGCACGTGGGGAAAATAAGATGATTAGATTTAACTGGCTGGCCTGCGCGGCATTCGTTGCCGCCTTTTCGCTGAACACTTTCGCGGCATCGCCCGAACCGGTTCGTCCGGCCACAACGATCACCGCACCCAGGGTTGGCGTTGGGGTGGGCGTCGGCGTCAATGTCGACCCCTTCACGCCGTCCGCGAAGTTCATTGAGGCTGAAGGCAAGGCCCTGAACTACGCTCAGCAGATCGATGCTGAAGTCGCCGCGCGTGCAATCCCCATGCCCGCTGAGATGGCTATGGATCTCGATTGGTACTCGCCGCATTTGAATGCCGCCGACGGCAAAGTGATCAAGGGCTGGGTGCGTGACGATATCATTCTGCTCGAAACCAGCAGCAACAAGCTGATCTGCATGCGCCGCGCCGATGGCGTGCAGCGCTGGATCTGCGAACTGGATGGCCCGGTGCGCTACGCCCCCGCCGTCTCCAAGATCAATGTGCTCGTCAACGTGAACAACCACTTGATCGGCGTGCAGAAGGAAGGCGGCAACGTGCGCTGGAAACTGCTGCCCAACTTCGTAATGAGCTGCGCGCCGCTGATCATCGACCCGGCCGCGTACCCGAAGGAATATTCCAAGAACTGGCAGGCCATGGAGTCGATCTACGTCGGCGGATGGAACGGCCGCTTCCACCACCTGCATGTCCGCGGACGGATGACCACCTTCATCAAGAACATCAAGAACCGTGACGATTTCTCCGCGCCGGATTTCGAACTCGCTTATCCCTGGCACAAGACACATAAGGAACGCGGCATCATCACCATGGGCATTACGCTCAAAGACAACATCATGTACTACGGCGCCGACGACAATAACATCAATGCCATCTCGCGCGATGGCGTCGAACGCGATCCCTACTACCTCATGGGTGCGCCCACCACGCCTGTGACCGTGACCATTCCGCAGGCCTCAAACACCACCAACAGCACACTCAATAGTGTCTATGTCGGCGGGCGTGATTACTATGTTTACTGTCTCGACCGCTTGACCCTGAAGAAAAAGTGGAACTTTGCGCCCGGCTTCGCGGCGGTCAACCGCATCTACGCCGACCAGCCCGAAACGCCCTTCGCCTACGTCGCGACCAGCGATGGCAACCTGACCGCGCTCAAACTGACGCCTGCCTACACGCCCAAGGGCCAGCCCGAAGTTCCGGAAAGCTTCGAGCCCGCATGGCAGACCAAGGCCGTCGGCACGATCACCGCAAGCATGGACACCGTCTACGTTGGCCTGGAGAAAGATGGCGAAGAACCCGCCTTCAAAGGCATCGCCGCAATCGACAAGGCCAGCGGCAAGACGCTCTGGAAGAGCCCCTCGGGATTCTTCAGCAACTTCCTGGAATTCCACAACGAATGGAATCTGCCCACGCAGAATGCGCGCGTGTATGCCATCACCACGGACAACCGCCTCGTCTCGCTGAAGGAAAAAGTCCGCAAAACGGGCCTGCGCGTGATCAAGCCCATCGTCGCGCCGGAAGATCCGAAGTTTCAGCCCAAGAAGGATCCCAAGGATCCTGCCGGTGCGGACAAAGCAGCCGAAGAGAAACCCGCTGTTCCCAAAGAGCCGGCTCCAGAGAAGTAAAACCTTCTTTATAAATTGAATCATCAGAACACCCCATGCAGCGCATGGGGTGTTTGCTTTGCGCAATGCCGCATAAACAACTACAAACTCCAGCATGAAGAAATTGGCCGTGCTCGTCGACACGTTTCCGCGCTGGAGCGAACGGTTCATCGCGCGGGAACTGGCTGAATTGCGTCGCCGCGGCGTGGATCTGACCGTCTTCTGCTTAAAGGAAGGAACGCTGCCCGCGCCGGATTCGGACTGGGCTGGCCTGCTCGAATGCCGCCGCGTCCTTCCGGCCTGGCACAATCCGCGCGTCATCTTCAACGCCTTGATGGGCGTGACGGAACTGGGCGACGCGCCACGCCGCCGCCGTTTTTCCGACGCGCTCAGCGCTGGCCCGATCAACCTCATTCGCCTCTGCCCAGCGCATCTGCTCGAGAAAATTCTGATCCGCGAAAACTTCGAGCACGTTCACGGTCACTTCGCCAACCTGCCCTCCAGCCTCGCCTGGGCCGCCGCCGTCGGCGCCAGCCTGCCGCTCACGATCTCGGTCCACGCGCGCGATCTCTTCGTCGAGCCGCAGCTTCTCAAACAGAAACTCGCTGCCAGCACGCGCATCTTCACCTGCCATGCCCACGCGCAAAGCCATCTCACCGCGCGCGCCGGCGAACACGCTTCCAAAGTTCAACTGATGCATCACGGTCTGCCGCTCGATCAATACCCGTTCACTACTCATGAACGCACAGCCGCTGCTCCACTCAAACTGCTCTGCGCCGGACGATTGGTGGAGAAGAAAGGAATTCTCACGCTGCTCGAAGCACTCAAAAGGCCAGGACTCGCAGCACTGCCGCTGATAGTGACCATCGCCGGTGACGGGCCGCAGCGCGAAACCTTGAACCTATTCATCGATGCAAACGGATTGACGAACCGCGTCGGCATCAGTCTACCCCTTGCTGGTGCCAATCTGCAGTCGCAGCTTACCAGTGCCGACGTACTGATCGCTCCGTTTAGGGAAGCAGCCGATGGCGACATTGATGGCGTCCCCAACATCGTGCTGGAAGCATTCGCGCTGGGCCTGCCCGTAATCGGCACACAGGCCGGCGGCCTCGGTGAAGTTCTCTCTCCCGAAACCGGAACAGTTGTCCCATTCAATGACCCGCAAGCACTCGCCAGCGCCATCGCTGCATTTGCAACCGACAGAGACGTCGCAAAAAAAACAATTGCCGCGCGTGAGCTGATCGAAAAAAACTACGACATCCGGAAGAACATCGAGCCTCTTGCGAAGCTGCTCGAATAATAGTTGGGGACATTCCGATAATGGCGGGGCAGACAATTCTGCAATGTCTGCTCCACCTTTTTTAAAAATGTTCGTAACCGCCGCCCCGCACGCGCATACAAGCTGTGGAGGCGCAGAGGCGCAATGGATAAGACCGTCACGGAACTCAGCGACAGCGAGATCATCACCCGCGTCAGCGCGGGTGAGAAGTCCGCGTTTGCCGAACTCATCCGCCGTTACCAGCCGCGTCTGCGTTCTGTGCTGGCCATCCATTTCATCTCCGCGAACGAAATCGAAGAGCATCTCCAGGACGCGTTCGTGCAGGCCTTCATGCATCTGCGCTCGTACGATTCGAACGCCCCCTTTTTTCCATGGTTGAAGATGATCGCGCTGAATTCACTGCGCATGGAGATGCGGCGCCTGCAGTCCAGCCGGCGCCGCGGCATCGACTACCTGCGCTACCTGCAATTGACCCGTCTCGAACGCGACCCGGAAGGCACCGAGGCGCAGTCGCGCTCCGACGCGTTGCATGACTGCATGCAGAAACTTCCGCCCGACGATTCCGTTCTGTTGGAGTCGAAATACGGCGGTGGCCTCTCGCTCAATCACCTCGCGGAGAAATTCGCCAGCACCGAAGGCGCGCTCAAGCAGCGCCTCATGCGCCTGCGCAATGCCCTGCGGCTGTGCATCCAGAAAAAACTCTTTTCCGCGGAGCAGCACAGCGATGCAGCGATTTGACGAGCTGCTCAGCGGCTACCTCGAAGGCCAGCTCAGCGAAAGCGAGCTCGACGAACTCTCCGCGCTGGTGCGCGAGGACGTCACGCTGCGCAAGAAGCTGGCATCCGCCGCCGAGATGGAAGGACTTCTGCTCGGACGCTTTGCTCCCGCCGAAAACGAAAGCGGCGTTGCCCGCACAATGGCCGCGCTGCCGGCCGAACCGCGCGACAAGCAGACGGTAGAGAACGTCATGGCGCGCATCGAGCACAAGGCGCCGCTTGAGAAATCATCCGGTAATGCGCAGCAGGAACTGGCCGCGGCGCACCGCTGGCACATCCGCGCCGCCGCCGCCGCGTTCATTCTGGCCGCCGGCGCAGTGGCTTTTTACGCCTGGCAGAACAACGGGCGCCCGCCCTACAACCTCGCGTCGCTAGGCGCCATCGCCTCGATTCAGAGCCGCTCCGGGAACGTGATTCTGATCACCGAGATGACCGACGACAAGCAGCCGCTGCCGCCCAACTACTCCCTGACCGGCCGCGACGGACTCGAAACGCGCGGCGACAGCCACGTGAAGATCGCCTATCCGGACGGCTCCACGCTGGAGATGTGGTCGAGCTCCATCTCGCGCATCTGGCTGCGCAAATCCACCGCGCTCGACCCCGTCAATCGTGAGAGCTCGCTTGGAAAACGCGTCACACTTGAAGTCGGGCAGATCGAGATCAACGCGGCGAAGCAACCCGCCGATAAACCGATGATCGTGATCACGGTCGACGGCGAGACACAAGTCGTCGGCACGCGCTTTCGCTGCAGCATCATCCCCGGCGGAACGCGCGTCGATGTGTTTGAAGGCCGCGTGCACCTGACGCGCCGCACCGATCTGAAGACTGTTGATGTCTCAAGCGGACAGTACGCGATTCTTTCACTGAAAAGCGACATGACAGCAAAGCCGTCGGATGCCGCGCCGCAGCCGGAACGCAACGCGCAGTAAGAGCACGCTCGTTTTTCTCAATCGCAAGTGAACAACAAGCACAGCGCAAGCTGTGAGAGGAGCCTCACATGTCTGCAAAAATAGCGGCCGTCCCCCACCAGGCCCAGCTCTCCAGGCCGCAGGCCGTCGAGCGCAAACGCGTTGGAATTTCGTTCAGCCTGCGCGTCAACCAGAAACACCTGACGCAATTCACGCGTCAATTCGCCACGCTGCTGGACGCCGGCCTGCCGGTCGTGCGCAGCCTCGATATTCTCGAACGTCAGTGCAAACCCGGCCTGCTCAAGATTGCGCTGGGTCAGGTAAAAGAGGATGTGGAAGGCGGCGCGTCGTTTTCGGAAGCGCTCGCCCGCCATCCGGCTGTCTTCGACAAATTATATGTGAACATGATCCGCGCCGGCGAGGCCGGCGGCATCCTGGACGAAATCCTCGCGCGCCTCGCCGACTACCGCGAAAAGTCGCAGCGCCTGCAGCAGAAAATAATCGGCGCGCTGGTCTATCCCATCGCCGTGATCACCATCGCCTCGCTCATCCTCGGCTTCATCATGATCTTCATCATTCCGCGCTTCGAAGTGATGTTCAAGGAAATGGACATTCAAATGCCGGTCGTCACACTGGCGTTGCTGGCCATCGCCAACGCCATGGTGAGCTACTGGTACGTGCTGCTTTTTCTCCCGGTGTTGATGACTTTCGCCGTGCGCTTCGCCGGAAAAACACCGGCCGGGCGCCTGCTGATTGACCGCGTCAAACTGAAGATTCCCATCTTCGGCGAAATCATCTCCAAATCCTGCATCAGCCGGTTCTGCCGCACGCTGGGCACGCTGGTCTCGTCAGGCGTTCCCATTCTCGAAGCGCTCTCGATCATCAAGAACGCCACGGGGAATCAGGTCGTCGCCGGCGCGATTGAAAGCGTGCACGCCTCGATCCGCGAAGGCGACACCATCGCCGAGCCGCTCCGCCACTCCGGCGTCTTCGACGACCTGGTGGTGAACATGATTCAAGTCGGCGAAGAGACCGGCGAGCTGGACAAGATGCTGATTAAAGTCGCCGACACCTACGACAACGAAGTCGACGTGCTGGTCGGCGCAATGATGAGCCTGCTCGAACCGTTCCTGATTGTCGGGATGGGCCTGGCCGTCGGATTTATCGTCATCAGTCTCTTCATGCCCCTGATCGAAATAATGAAAGGCGTCGGCGGCTAAATTTTTCCAATGAAAAGGCGCAGAGAACAGTGATGTTCTCTGCGCCTATTTGAGTCCAGTGTTGTTAATGAAGGGAAAGAAGACTTGAAACGATTGGCAGTTGAATCGTTTCAAATCTTCTTTATCCACACTGGACTCAATAAAAACGTTTAGTTCCGACTCCTTACTTGAGCGGCGAATAATCGGTGGGCTTGAGGTACTGCTCGACGACGTTGTCCACCAGCTTGCCGTTGACCTCCGATGCAGCACGCGCCTTCTCCCAATCCGGGTCTTTGCGGAAGTCGGACCATGACTTATCGCGCGCCTCTTTGCTTGGGTAGGCCAACACATATACCAATGTGTCCGGCTTGCCCTCCGGCGTCCAGAAGCCGATCACGGTCATGCCGTGCTTCTGAAAAAGCTTGACGGTATGGTCGCGGAAGCGAGCGTGCAGCGCCTCCAGTTTGCCAGCCGCCGCGGTGTACGTTTTCATTTCAAAGACACGCTCTTCGGCGCCCGCCGAAAAAGCAGTCATACAGAGCAGCAGGCCCACAATGGCCATTTTCGTGTACATGTTTTCCCCCTCCGGAAAAAAGAATCAAGCAATGAGGAGAGCTTATTGCCCGCAGTGTCGGCGTAAACCGGAAAACTGTTCAGCGAGGTGGAGCAGACATTTCTGTCTGCTCAATTATGATTCGGGCAGACAGGAATGTCTGCCCCACCCTAAATCACTCACCGCTCTCCTCGACGGGCGGAGCGAAGCCGCGGCGCAGCGTGTTCTCGGTGATCGTGCGCGGTTCGAGGAATTGGAGCAGGTAATCGCTGCCGCCGGCTTTACTGCCGATGCCCGACATTTTGAATCCGCCGAAGGGCTGGCGATCGACTTTGGCGCCGGTGGTGCCGCGGTTGATATAGAGATTGCCGACGCGGAACTCGGCACGCGCGCGGGCGATGTTCGCCGGGCTTCGCGAGAAGATTCCACCGGTCAATGCAAACGGCACGTCGAGAGCGACATGCAACGCGGCGCTGAAGTCAGCCGCCTTCATCACGCACAGCACAGGTCCAAAAATCTCCTCTTGAGCAATCCGCGCGTGCGGCGGCACGTCTTTGAAAATCGTCGGTGCCACAAAGGAGCCCTGCGCTTTCAGCGCGCCGATCTCGCCGGAGAATGCCAGAGGCGCCTCCTTCCGCCCGATCTCGATGTACTCCTGGATTGTTTTCTGCGCGTGCGAATCGATCACCGGCGGGACGCGGCAACCGGGATCATCAGCGGCCGCGACCTTGATGCTGCCGACGGCCTCCTGCAGGCGGCGCAGGAACGGTTCGTAGGCGCTGCCGACGACAATTGCGCGCGAACAGGCGGAGCATTTCTGGCCGGCATAACCGAAGGCGCTCTGCATCACGCCCAGCACGGCCTCGTCGAGGTCCGCGTCTTCGTCGACGATGATCGCGTTCTTGCCGCCCATCTCGCAGATCACTTTTTTGACGCCCTGCTGGCCGGCGCGCGTCTGCGCCGCTTCGGAATTGATCCACAGTCCGACGCCGCGGCTGCCGGTGAAGGCGATCAGATTAACGTCGGGATGCGTGACCAGATGGGCGCCGACCTCGCGTCCGCTGCCGGGTAGAAAATTGGCGACACCGTCGGGCACTCCGGCCTCGCGCAGAATGTTCATCAGCAGCGCGCCGATGATCGGCGTGGGCTCCGGCGGTTTTATGATCACGGTGTTTCCGCAGACGAGCGCCGCGCTGGCCATGCCGGTCAGGATCGCCAGCGGAAAGTTCCATGGCGAGATCACTGCGGCCACTCCGCGCGGCTGATAGAAGTTTTCGTTGACCTCGCCGGGCACCTGCGAGCGCACGCTGGGCGCCATGATCCGTTCGGCATGCAGCGCGTAGTATTCGAGAAAATCGATCGCCTCGGCGACATCGCCATCGGCCTCGCGCCAGGGTTTGCCGGCTTCGAACACCTCCCACGCACAGAGTTCGAATTTGCGCTTCCGCATGATCGCGGCGGCCTTGCGCAGAATCTCGGCGCGAGCCTTGACGCCCAAGTCGCGCCACGCGGGAAAGGATTTTTTCGCCGCCTCGATCGCGCGCCCGGCCTGCGCCACACTGGCCTTCGCCACAATGCCGACGACCTCGCTCAGGCGCGATGGGTTCAGGGACATAATCTCGCCGGCCTCGCCCTTCTCTTCCTTATTGCCGATCATCAGCGGCCAGTGCCTGCCGAATTGTTTGCGCACGCCGTCGAGCGCCGCGCTGAACTCGGCGCGCTCCTTTATAGTAAGGAACGCAGTCTCGGGTTCGTTCTGGAATCGGCGCGGCCCAGGCGCGGGCTTCGAAATGTCCTGCACTGCCGGCGCCATTCCGGAGACTCGGGCGCTGAGGTTTACGTCCGGAGCCGGGTTTTCCAGCAACTTTTCTTCGCTCACATTTTCGACGAAACCCTGGCGCAGAAACGATTCGTTGGCGGTGTTCTCAAGCAGGCGGCGCACGAGATAGGCCATGCCGGGCAGCAGTTCGCCGAAGGGCATGTAGACGCGCATGCGCCAGCCCATCTCGGCCAGCGCCTCCTTGAGCGGGTCGGCCATGCCGTAAAGGCCCTGGATTTCGATCGCGTTCTTCGGCAGCTTGAGCGACTCCGACTGCGCCAGTGCGGCGGCGATGCTGCGGACGTTGTGCGAACCGAAGGCGGCTTCAAGATGCGGGTAGCTTTGCAGCAGCAGCAGGGAGCAGGCTTCGAAGTTGGCGTCGGTCTCGGACTTCTTCGCGAAGACAGGAATGGGCCAGCCATGCTGCTGCGCGTGAATCGATTCGTAATCCCAATAGGCACCCTTGACCAGGCGCACCGTGACGGGCGTGCCGCGATGCTTCGCCCAGTTGGCGAGCGTTTTTAGATCGCTGAGCGACTCCTTTAAGTACGCCTGTAGAACAATGCCGAGATGCCGGTAGGCGCGGTACTTCGGCGAGCCGGCCACTTCCATGAAGATGCCGAGGGTCAGATCTTTGAGCCGGTAATCCTCCATGTCGATGTTGACGAAGGCTCCGGCGGCCATGGCGCGATCGAGAAGATGTTCGAGCCGGCCCGCGATTCCGTTGCGGCTGCCCTTGGCGTCGAGGGGGTCGAGCTGCGAATAGAGCGAGGAGAGTTTGATCGACAGATTGATGCGCGGAATGGCGCCGCGCGAGTCGGAGTCGATCAGCGAATCGGCGGGCCAGAGCGGCGCTTCCAGAATCATCGCATCGAGCAGCGCCAGATATTTCTGAAAGTAGGCTTCGGCTTCGACTTCACTGACTACCGCTTCGCCAAGCTGATCGAGCGTCGCG
>Ga0105047_10013501_pt1 | contig 13047 bp, 10 predicted proteins | sample MAT04_FD_78384 | JGI IMG/M metagenome (GOLD analysis project Ga0105047, IMG submission 78384) | Freshwater microbial communities from Lake Fryxell liftoff mats and glacier meltwater in Antarctica - MAT-04 (megahit assembly) | ecosystem: Environmental > Aquatic > Freshwater > Ice > Liftoff... | reverse complement strand
TTGCGGGCTTACTGGCCAGCGTCTTTTCTGCTACTGCCGGAGTGATGACACTGCTTTTACTTACCTTATTCATGGCGAACCAGGCAATGGCGAGAATTACTGAAAACAAAAAGCCAACTGTTAAAATGAAAATTTTCCGTTTCATGTAGATTGTTTTTATTTCTTTGAAAACCAGGCCTGTTTTGCACTGGATTGACTGGCCTACTTTACTCCGGAATGGTAGCCTGGTTTAGTCCCAAATATTCACTTGCCTGAGAAAGTTTGGAAAGCGCACCCCATCCTCATTTTCAGATGGGGCCGCTTACCTAATTTTAAAATACTTTACTTAAACCAAAACCGCCTTTGGATTTGGGCCATATTGGTTATCTCCGAAATTGCTATCTGTAAACATAAGTACCAACAACCAGATAGCGCCAACTATTGGAATAAAAGCAATCAACATCATCCATCCGCTTTTTCCAACATCATGCAGACGTCGCACACCCACAGCAAGACCAGGAATAAGCACTGCCATTGCATACAGAAAATAAAATAAACCATATCCGTATTCGTCAATAGCTGTACCAACGATATTATCAATGATTATAGCAACAATCATAAAAATGAAATTGAATAAAGTGAACATCCAATACTCAGTTCTTCTCGCTCTTCCGCTGAATTCAGCGTACTTTTTTAAAACCTGTAAATACCAATTCATGCTTTCTGTTTTAGGTTCCTACTCATCTGGCTTTTCGGTTACGCCCCTGTTAGATATACCTATACAGGATAGGTCCGTTTGATGGGTGGTTTCTGGACGCCACTTTATTATAATTTATATCAGTGCTGTTTACTTATGAAATCAATAGTTGTTTACATAGAACTAATTGACCTACTTTGGACCGGAATCCTAGCCTACTTTGGACCGGATTTGTCACATTGTTATTCATGACATTTGAATCACACTTTTTAGACTCAGTTCCCTTCCTTCCATAAACCCCTTCTATTTCCCGTGCTTCTTGTTGAAGCCTTATAAATTCATCTGCATATTTAACATTTGGCGGAACGGTCATTACCATGGCGTACCCATTTTTAACCAGATCGGCATTAACAAATGTACCATCTTCAAGGTAAACATAAGCCAGTGTCCTACCATATTGATCAAGATGATCTACATCATATTCCAATTTAACGTTTCTACCTCTAATCAAAGAAGTCATGTATTGTTTAGCTTCTTTACCAAAATATCCGATTACTTTTTTGAATACATTCCTGGATTCAGGGGCATCTATTCCGATGAGCCGTATTTTCAATCCTTTTGGAGAGCCATCATCGACCCAGAATGTATCACCATCAACAACTTTTTTAACTGAATAATAACCATTCCGTGGAACATCCTGATTTGTAGCGCTCTTACTATAACTCTCAGAACCGTGTCTATGTCTTTTACCACTCTTTGAACTGCATGAGCTATTTATTACAAATAGTACAGAGAATAAAATGAATAGAAGGGAACGATACATTTATTCGAAAGTTATTTCATTGTTTCCGTAATCAATTGATATTTTACCAAATTTTTCCAAAGCAGATTGCCCCATCAATATTGGAGCTTCCAGGTTATTAACCACAGAGGCTTCAACATTAGTAAGTATTTTATTCCCAATTTTCACTTCTCTCAATACAATTATTGTCCCTTCCGAAACGGCACCATTGGCATTAATGAAATTTGCTTTACCAATAATATCTTCTGAAGTGAGTTTGCCTTGTTTGTAAAGAAACATTGCTTCGGTTGAGGAAATTGAAATTAGACTGGCTCCGGTATCAAAAATGAAATGCATTGAGATGCCATTAATTTCAACGGGGATCATGTAAACACCGTTCTGTTTTTTCATTTTAACAATGGTTTTCCCCCCAGTTATTCTTTCCGGTTCTGATGATTGTAAGGGGGAAATATCATTGTTAACTGCATTTCTTCTGCCGGATTGAGAGCATCCAGAACAAGCTGAAAGAACTATAGAAAATGAAATTGAAATTATAAAGAAGATGATTTTCATTCTAAATCTATTTCGCCTATTTTTGGAACAATTTGAATTAAGATTCGTTGATTTTTTTTCTCATTTAGCGGCCCATAACGACCTATACCCCCAGTTCCTGAGCCTGCTATCTGAATTTCACAAACAGACTGATCAGGCATTATTTCGTTCTCCTGCCACAATTTCTGAACTGCCCAAGCTCTCCTATAACTCAGAGGAAAGTTGTCAGGATAATTATCCTGAGAGGCCATTCCTTCAATAATCACTACATACTTAATGTCTTGTTGCGTGTACTTGGATTTTAAAGTAGCGATTAAGTTACTAATTGAAATACCCACATTAACCAGGTATTGAGTATCTTTTACTTTTATTACATCATCTCTATCATCAAATTCAATATTCTGAACTAAAGAAAATCTTTTGTAAACTGAATCGTAAGCAAAATATTCTCTTGGCAGTTCGGTAACCGCTGCTTGTATTTCTTTAATCTTATTTAGCTGTTGCTCAGTTGCTTGTTGTTCATTAACTTGTTTCAAATAGGTCAAAACATATAAAACAAGCATTATAAAAAAAAGACTTGTCATTAAATCAGTAAAACTTGGCCAGAAAAAACTGGATCCTTTGGCTTTCATTCAGTAATTACTTTTTAGATTTGAACAAATGCTTGATAGATTTTGAAATTCCTTTTGCTTTAGATGAGAGACTACTATGCTCTATTTCTTCAAGGATTTTATTCGAATATGCGATACTATTATTCAATACTACAAGCTCTTGTCTGATTTTTTCTCCTTGTGCAGCAGAATAGCTTTTAAACGAAGAAACATCTTTGTTTAAAGTAGCTAAATGCTCCAGATTACTCAAGTTTGTCTTACTTTCGGACAGGGCATTTTTCAATGCTTCGATTTCTTCAACAGTGAACTGTTTGACTGCTTCACTTGACCGTTGAATGTGTTCCTGTAAATCTTTAAATGAAGAAGAAATAGCATGTCCAACATCGGCAACAGCGTTTGATGTAAATTCTTTGTGTTGTTCCAGATTTTCAAAATGAGAAGAGAGAAATTCCAATAATTGATGGCTTTGATGAAGTTGATCTTCAATATTATCAGCTATTAATCTAAAGTTGTCAGTTCTTGCCAAAAGTTCATTTGTGCGGTTAACAAGATTTTCCGAATTTTCAACAAAAGAATTTACATTGGTGAGATGTCTGTTGAATTTTTCAAACTGTGTAACTGACACATCCAGTTGCTGTAAAACCTTGACATTGTATTTTGTCATTTCTGCAACTTTTGTCTTATCAATGGTGTCAAGCAATTCCTTTTGAGCCTTAATTGCTGCGGTATTTGAATTAAAAATGCCAGAAACTTGTCTGAGGTTGGAAGAAAATTCTGAATTAAATTTTAAAAGGTTTCTTTGCAAAGAATCCAAGGTCGATGCTAAGCCCTGGTTTATAATTGGCAGCAATTCAATCTGGATAAAAGTGTAAAAATCATTTTTTCTTGCTTCAATCAGGTTTCTTGATCCTTTGAAAACCCAACCTGTATTAATGATAGTGAGCAATAATCCAGTAAAACTGGCGATCATAGCTATTTTAACCCCGCCGATAAGTAAAGATATACCTTCATTCAAGAGTATCCCTTTTGACTTGGAATCAACTGCAACTCCCAAATCAGGCATATTGAAGAGCCCGATTACAATGCCAATCATTGTACCCATCAAACCAAGGTATAAAGGAATTGCAATTGATATATTTATGTCTTCTTCAACTGAACTCGTATTTCTTTCAACAATATCTTTTATTAAATTAAAATCCGAAGATGCACCTCTATTCCGAATTAAATAATTGTTAATTGAAAAAAGAATATTTTTAAAAATATGATTAGCACCTTCATCAGTTTCAATTATGTTTACTTCGGTTTTATCAATTACTATTTCGAGTTCATCCTCAATATCAACGGAATCTTCTTCATTTGCCCAGCTGACAGCTTTTACAAGAATAGCTTTTACATCTGCAGTAGCATTCTTATACTGTTCGATATTAGCCAATATCTCCTTGGGAGATAATCTTTCAAGGTGAGAAACCGGAATCATAACTTTCAAAATCTTTAATGAGAGTAGCTCCGGAATTATTCTCCTGAATACCCCGATTTGTATGAAAGTTTGCACAAATACCCACAATTGAATAGATACAATAGCACAAACGAGCAAGGTTTCAACAGTTTCAACTTTCATAGCGTATTTTAGCTTTTTGGGATTTGTTTACTATCCACTTATCATTTTCCAATTCCGCTTCTCCAGATTCTACTGTTAATATTCTTTTTGCTTTGGGATTAAATGCATTTACGGCATCACAAACAGGATCAATGTTTTTATCAGGGTACTGAAGTGCTAGTTTTACAGAAGATTCTCTTTCATCAAGTTGAAACTTAGCTCTATTATTTCCTGTTTTAGTAAACTTATAAATTGAGGCTCCATCTTTAAAAATCGAAGAAATAGAACTCTCATTAAAGCTTCCATCTAAATTAGGAGTTGATAAAAAGAAAGTTTCAATAGGTGTTTTTATTTCTGGTGGTCTTGTTCCTTGATTATAAAATTGTTCTTGTTGTGGCGAAACAATTTCTAACGGAATTTTTGAATTTTCAATTTTGTTGCTTAAATGGTTGATTTGTTCCTTCAGGCTCGAAATATCATTCCTTAATGAATTAATTTCATAATTATTTGGAGTGGATAGCTTGTTCGAATTAACAAGAACTTCAGAAATTTTATTCCTTACATAACTTTTAATAGTATCGTATAAGTTATTATAAATTAATATTATGAGAACAGCCATTAAAATAAGGGAAATCATGATAGTTAGTATATCAATCTGAAAAGTAAAAATGTCAGTCCAGCCCGTTTCTTCTCCTTCAAGATGCTGTTCCAAAACACTAATCCTTTGTTCCAATGAGTCAATTTTGACTTGAGTCGCTGAACCAGGAGTTGCAGAAGCATTACTGGCAGCAACTGACGAAGTTGAAGTTGAAAATTGAGGTTGTTCAAGAAGTAACAGTTTTATTACAGTCTCCAATTGTTCCTTAAATGCAATATAATCAGACTTGTCTTTTCTTTTACTTTCAAATTCGAACAGTTTTTTATACTTCGTTTGATTTAGAAATATTTCTTCTGTCAGAATCTTTACCACAACATCGGGTGTCAGATTTTCCTTAAATTCATTTTTCTTAATTATATCAATTTCTAAAGAAAGTTCAATTGTTTTTGTTTCACTTTTTGGTATTGCTTCTGATATGGATTTAAAACTAGAGCCCTGCTCGCAATTGCATTTTGTTTGGAACTTAGCAAGAACACCATCAGTTGGACTCTTTTTCAATGACAATTCTATTGCTTTACAGTTTACTAAGTCAACAGCTTTATCAAAATATTCTTTGCTTACTTGAGCATAGGAGAATCCGTATAATGCCAGCAAAGCAGCCAGCAAAACATATTTTATTTTCATTTTGCTAATTATTTACAGGTGTTAATTGAGAAAGCTGACTTGATAAATTATTTATTGCCCCGATAATAGGATAAAAGAAAAGTGTTTCTTCAATTTCCTTGTCATCTGCCGCAAATTCATCAAGTTTTCTATTGAACTCTAGTCCCTCTTCAAGGAAATCTCTCAAATGCTTATTCAATTCAGCCTTAAAAATCTCAAAAGACTTCTCGGAAATGCTAAAATAATCAGTATAAGAAAATTGAGTATTTAACTTAATAAAGAATAAATTAAATCGATTTACATATTCAGTAATTTCTGCTTTTGTAGTATCATTTAATTTATCGTAGGTAAGCTTATCAATTCCCTGTTGTTCAAGACAAGTTAGTGTTGCTTTAATATCACGAACGTCTATTGCTAAATCCGCAGGATCTAGCATCAAACCTCCTTTACACGTAACTTCCTTTGGCATATCTTTTTCTGTTTCAATAGTTAATCCATCAGAATCATACTTTGTATTATAAACGCCTTCAAAAATATTTTTTGAAAGAGTTGCAAGAATTTTCATATCTGGAGTTATAATATTCAGAATTTTAGAACCTGTCCCACTGAAAATCAAGTGTTTTGGCAGCTCTACTCCTTTGTGCTTCATTACTTCTGCAATTTGATATATTATCGCTGAATAGAAGTAGATGAATAGAATTTTCAAGTCTTCATCATTGGAAAGTAGCAGATTAAAGGAGAACAGTTTTTTGTCTTTGATTTTTGGATTATTCTCAATAGAAAAGAAGAATGCTATTAGATCCTCAGTCTTATTCTTCTCTTTAATTGAAGATAGTACTTTTGATAGGTCATAAAGTTTGTTTGTTGCCAACAAATTTTCGTAATAATGGAAATACTTATTGACAATCCCATTTGTGTTGGCAGCCCCATATTCACTATACCCATCGCCAAAAATTGTATTTGCTGCAAACCTAAATGAAGTCAGCAAGAGCGGTTTGTTTGATTTGAAAACAACTATGTCAGTTGTGCCGCCTCCAATATCGATTGAGATGACTGGTTTATAAGCTCCTCCCTGAATTTTGTTTGCTCCTTTGAAATAGTAGAATGGCGCTAGTGATTCAGTAATTCCGATAGGATTGTTAATCGGATTGAAATATTGCTGGAATAATTCAGTCCAAGTATTTTCCAGAGATGATTTACGGGCAGGCTTCATACTTGAAGGATAGAACCAAACCAGGCGAGTTTGTGTAAGGTCACCTCTGTTAAGTAAAACCTTGTTACGTAAAAGCATAATTATTTTTTCGAAAAATGCACTAACACGTTTTTGATTTCCACTTTCTCTTTTAGCCCATTTTAAGTTAGATTGGATTCTATCTTTTTCGGGTTTCCTTTCATAGATAAATGGAATGTTGAAATCCGCAAGAGCAAAAGTTTCTGTTTCAATATTCAGTGAATGACTTTCTGCAATTACAGTTCTGTGAGGAAATTTAAATTCTGAAGCATTACCTATAAGTTGGGGAACAAATTCGTGATCAATCAATTCGCGAATTGCAATTGCGCCTGTACCTCCAAAGTCCTCTGTTGTTTTTGTAGGGTGAAATAGTGTTGCTATTTGAATATCGTCAGAAGTAATATCAAATGGTTTAGGTGCCCCATTCCCAATTTTATATTCTATGTGGGTGTTTGTTGTCCCGAAATCGATCGCGAAGCTAAAAACTTCATTACCTAATTGATAAGGTTGCCAGTTAGGCATAATAACGCCCGAAGCACCAGAAGATATCAGGTTCTTTATTTGAATAAAATCGAACTCTTTATTTAATACATAATACTGTGAAGTTGCAGTTTCAGCAGCATTTGGTTTTTTACTGCTTCTTATTTTCCTTGCTCTAACTTCAATTGGATCTGACGAAGAATTAGTGAAAAAATTCAAATCATATTCTGAGTTTTTTAGTAATCCAGTTACATCCCTATCGACCAATTGAACTCTATAATATGCATTGATATTAGGATTGTTTGTTTTTATAAAAGGGAATAAGGTAATACCAAATTGATGTTCAACTATTACACCTTTGTTCTTTTCTTCATCAGGTTTTGAAATTTGGCTATCAGAATGATAGTAAATACGCTCAAAAGAGATGTATTCATCATGTTTTGTAACCGGTATGCGCAAAATAACTTTTACTGAGCCAGCTGCACCTTGAACCATTTCGATGCTTGGTTTGCCTGGCAAAGAACTAATTAATTCATCAGAATTAAAGTAATCAAAGAACTGTCTTTTTAAGGGTAAAATATAACCTTTTGAATCGTCGCCAACTTCCGCTAATACATTACCATCAAAGAATTTTTCTTTATTGATTGGATATACTAAGCGAATTAAATAAGGCTCTAAAAAATCGCTGACTGTTAAAAATGGATATTGAATCCGGACACCCGGAAGCCATCTTTTTTCTAGTACTGATTCTTTTTCAAAATAGGGGACTTTAATTGTATTTTCCCATTTATCGTTTGCATATCTAAAATGCTTATTCAGATTGTTTTGCAAGACAAGTGGAGGCAAGTCGCCGTTTAATTTAGAAGATCGAATAATAAAATCACTTTCTTTAATTGACCCTACTATATCCTCTTTTTTCCTCTTTCTTAAAGGAATACCAATCACTTCAACCACATCTCCGGAAATTCCTGAGTCAAGTTCAGAATAATTAGAATTATAACTGGATGCTTTTAAGCTGTTAATTTCACCAAAAAGTTTAGGATTGAGAGTATTTAGCTTTTTCAAATTTTTATTCATGTAATCAAGAATATCCTTCATTCGTCGTGAAAGCACTGGATTTGCTTTGAATAAGAGATAGAAGTATCTTTGAAACTCAATATCTCTTTCATATAGTGATGAGTAATGATCATCAAAAGTTATATCATTATTTGTGAGACTGATTTGTGCATCAGACAGATCATTGGCTGAAGCGTAAAAGAGAGTAGCAGGAGAAGTACCTCCAATTATTTTATAGTTGTATTCAATAAGATACAATCTACGCATTAGATCAAAGTTATAGGACTCCTTGTCCTGGTCTAAATACAATTCCAGTGTTTCTGCAAATCTGCGATGCATATCAGAAGAACCTTTGAGAGTTGTCAACTCAATATCCCGATCCCAAACTATAATTTTAATTTTCTCCTTTATACTATCTATATTAAAAAGCATTTCAGCAAGGTCTAAACAATCGGATACAAGTTTTTCATCATCCTTGCTTGCAATAACATTTCCATCTCTTGTATATGCCTTGAGATCAGGTGTTTTTGCAATATTTCTGAAGGCCGTTTTTACAAGGTCAATCCTTGCAAAAGGGCTAGGTATTGCAGTAGGCATTGAAATTTCATTACCCCCTTCAGGATCCTTGATGGCTTCTATTTCTTTATCTGAATAGGCATCTGAAGAGAACCAATCCTTACCACCTTTTTTTGTATAACCGAAAACTTTACTCATGATATTATTTTTTTAAACCAAATTTTGAGGTTAAAATATCTTCTGTTGTTTGAAAGAACAAGTTAATTAATTTATGTGAGGATGAACTATAGCTCTTGCCTTTTGAATTTCTACTTAGTTTATCATCATACATACCATAATCCACTTTACCTGAAAACATTCCTTTCTTAACAGTTCTATCCTGTATTAATGAATCCAATGATGAATCAAGATGAAAAGGTGAAAATCCTCTTCTATTATCTGACATTTCTTTTAACCACTCACTATACGAGTTTAGAAATTCAGTAATGTTCGTTCTGTAAAATGCATCATCAACGAATTTTTTATTTATTTCGGGTTTATCATTACACCAGGCTTCTCTTTCTATTGATTTTGTTAAGTGTTCATTCAGGTATTTTCTGAATAACGTAAGTTGAGATAGGCGCAAACTGAGTTTCCTTTCAGTATAATCTTCAAAATCCGAAAACAGGATATCCGTTTTATCGTTGCGTATGCCAAATTCTTTGTATATAGGATTTAGTGCTTTACCATCGACACATTCAAGTTTACTATCATGTATTTCCAAGAAATCGATAATTGCCAATGCAGAAGCTAATTCAACAAAATGAGCATCGTTTTTTTGTCCATTATCACCCGGGTCATTTTCATAGGGTTTCCCTGAATACTCATCAGCAATATAGTACATTGCATTTATAGAGTTATTTCCCGTAACATTATCTTTATAATAATAGAGTGCAGCCTTAGTTTTTGCAATAAAATCGGATTTTTGAATTGGGCTGTCCTGATCTTTTTTAATATTAAAATATGGAAGTGCTGTAATTGCACCAATCTTAGCATCTTGTAAAAATCCCTTTCCATCGATGTTTTTATTATTTATTGCATCTCTTACATTTTTCAGGATAGTGGGAAAGCCTGCAGCACCTGTACCCCCAAAGATTGAACTGATTATAAAAATCCGGTCCTCGGCATTGAAGTTTGAAGCAAATTCCTTAAACTCTTCTGAGTCCTTAAATTGGTTCAATACAACACTTCCGATGTTTGGATTACCTACGAAACCTATATCCATTTCAGTATCAAGCAAATCTACTTCCTCGCCTCTTTTATTTATCGATTTTCCGGAAAAAAGCAAATCTGCTAATGCTTTACTTGGTTCATTAAGCTGGTTAAAATCAATATAATCTTTGAATCTTTTATTTGATACCTGTTGCAGATCGAAAGTAAAACTTCCGGAAATACTATTCTTTGCAGCAACCAGGTTATCTAATGTTGTTATTTTGGTACTAAAAAAACCATTATTCAAGCCAACTTCATTGGTAATGTTTTGGTAGTTCCCTAATAATCTTTCGGTTCGTTTCAAATCCTCATTTGATTTGTGAGGATCGATAATAATCGGAATTATCTCAAATTCTGTTTGAGAATTTGGTTTAATGCCAGAAGCCAACAACATTGTGAAGGATTTAAGCACTCTTGAACCTGTTCCGCCAATTGCGAAAATGAATAAACGAGCCATTTTGATTATTTATTTATGGTTTCCAGAAAGTTGTATGTCTGCAATTTGCACTGAGGCTTCTAATAAAGGGTACAGTACTAATAAGTATGAAAATCAAGAAACTCCATATCGCATTTGAAAATCCAAACCCAATACAATCAGAAACAGATAGATTGAGCTGGTTGCAATAATCGCCGGCCTGAATCGAATTAAAGGGAATGGTAAATGCAACGATAAAGTTTAAAAAGACAATGATGAGTGCAAATATCCACCAGTGGCTTCGTTTGTTCACTCTTGAATTATCAATTATATGGTACTGAAGCGCATAAATAAAAACTGTTATTATTATCATTATCCATCCAATGTAAACGTACCATGGGGTAGATATATAATCAGTGCAAGTGATATCCCAACCTCTTAATTGGTCACCCATATCCTTTGAATAGAGAGGCATTAAACCAAACCACTCGTAAAGGCTTGCGAAAAAATTCAGCATAATAATTATTTTTTTATGGTTACAATAAAATTGTGAATTGAATTAGGTCTAGACCTAGGATAAAAGGCATCACAAATACCTTCTATTAAATATTTGAAGCCAAAAGTTTTAAGTTTTTCCGAATCATCTATATCGATTTTTGTATCATCTGTTGAAGTAGAAGAATAAACCCAAGCAGGTGTTTTGCCAATAACATCGATTTGTAAAGTTTCGTCTATAAGTTTGTTTGTCTGAATTTTAAGAATATGTGTATAGCCAATCAATGCAGGATCAGATTGATCCTTAATTGCTTCTGATTGTAAACTATAACTTTTATTATTAAACTCATAATTCCCCTCGTCTGTAAAATAGTTTTCATCTTGCAGGCTTTTTGAAAAATCTACCGCCAGATAAAAGCCAAATAGTCCTTTGTTTTGTTCTCTTTCATCGACTGATGCACCAGTTATAATATTATTTGCAATTTCTGTTCTTTCAAAAGAGCCCAAAAATTTTTTGGATAAAATTCTTGAATCAGGGTGATTGATATTTTTTATAGTTTGAATTACCAGTTTATTTTGATATCCATTTTTTATAAGATCAAAAAGTTTGTAGTCTATTATACTTTTAACTTGAGAAGTTGTACCTATAAAAAGTATATAGTAAGGCCTTTCTGCAATTATATTGAGATGCGGATTATCTAAATAATCACTATACGTTCCTTCAAATTTTGCAATACATTGTAGAATAATTACAGATAAATCTGGGTTGGTTGTAATAGCAGAAGTGAAGTCATTGTAGATAGCAGCATACTGACCGTCAAGATATTTTTTAGCATTTTGCTTGCCAGGAGAGAAAACAAAATCCGAAATAAATACCGACAAATTCTTTTTGTTCGTCTGATCAAGGAGTTGTTTTACCATTTTTTCAATATCAGTACTACTTCTATTCCCACCTCCTTTTTTAAAATCTAAAGGATTGAGTCGCTTATAAAAATCATCAATATCATCCCTGTTTGCTGAAACTTTAAGCGGTATGGGTTTAGTATTAATATAATTTAAGTTTAAACTATCCGCAACAGATAAATTTTTTAAATCTGTAAGTAGCTTAAAGATTGTTGTTTTAAATGTTGAATTATCCTTTACGTATCCATCAATACTTTTAGAATTTTCTATAAATACATTTATATTAAATCTTTCAACCTGTGATTTTATTGTTTCAGGTTGCCAAATATCTTCTGATGATAGACTTAACCTGTAAGCTTTAAAATATTTCAATAAGTATTCAACTACTTTTGCATCATCAATTTTACCTTCTTTTGATTTAAGATTCTGGAATCCTTTTTGATTTGATGCTTTGATTTGTGTTACCAGCTTTTCATATTCTTGCTGATCTATGCGATTATCATTTTTAGCATAGTTTAAAATGTCTCTGTTAAATATGCTAAACTTAGATTTACAGCCATTCAATGTAAATGCTAGAAGAAGTAATAATGCGTAGCGTATTTTCATCTTTTTGATTTATTTATGTCAATAAAAATAAAAGAACTCTTTAACTATGATTAGAAGCACTCAAATATCGGAAAGTATTCTCTTGTTGTCATAATAAATCTAATTATTAGTGTAATTTAAAACCTTTCTAAATTATTCATGGATAGTAAGTTATTTAAGAAATAAGATAAAAGTTAACTATATCTTACAAATTGGAGCATTTGTAGAGATTATATGATACAATTGATGATTATCGCGAAAGCATTCCAAATCTCACTCAACTCCCTTCTTCTTTACCACCCCAACCATCACCCCAAAATTCCCACCATAATCCAACTGATTGCTACCCGGATACAATGCCCTGGAAACAAATCCATCCAGATACGCACACATCCTTCTTTTAAAAAGAAATCTGCAAAATCATAAAAGTTAACTTTTCTGCCCGAAAGGATAAAAACTACTGTATTGTCCTTTTTTATGCCCACACCATTCCGGATATATCGGCTTTGTGCGTTTTTATCGAATACTCCATTGATTTTCCCATCAATCACCAGCATTGGCCCGGATTGGGTTGCATAGCGAAGTTGGCTATGATTATTAGACTCACTGGTTTTTGAAATCCCCGGGTTGCTTTTGG
>Ga0105047_10013497_pt1 | contig 13048 bp, 18 predicted proteins | sample MAT04_FD_78384 | JGI IMG/M metagenome (GOLD analysis project Ga0105047, IMG submission 78384) | Freshwater microbial communities from Lake Fryxell liftoff mats and glacier meltwater in Antarctica - MAT-04 (megahit assembly) | ecosystem: Environmental > Aquatic > Freshwater > Ice > Liftoff... | reverse complement strand
ATGAAGTTCTTTGTGTGTATCTTTTTCCAATTCTATTATATTGCTTTTTTTATCAATTCCATTGAAAGAAATAGGAATATTGTGATGTAATTCTGTCATATGAGTAAAAATAATAGCTAAAATGGCTCACTGTAGTTGTAATAAATTTCTAAGACACGTTAAATAACCCAAGTGGTATATTCTTCCACTCTACTATTCTCTACGAAGCTGTGAGAGAGTGTATATTTCTTCCAAACGCTCTATTTCGGAATATGTTCTCTTTCATCAACTTAATGAAACTATGTTATGTAATTCTTGTAGAAATTCTCGTGGTGCTAACGAAATAATGAAAGAAATGTTCTGGAGAAAATGTTTATGACATTCTTCACAAGGGATTTTCTTCTTAAGAATTTCTATGAACATCCAAAATCATTCCTCATCCGTCAACGCAAGCACCTCCATTACAGACCAAAAGATAGGTCAAAAAAAAGTAGGACTACTTACACAAGTGCCTACTATATTTTTTACATCCTCAAGAGGTATTCCATTAAACTTTTGCATAATATTCTTGTAACAAAACATTAACCTCATCCGTAATATTGTGCTCTACACAAATATGTTCCAAAGAAAGATGGTCTTGAAGAAGTAAAGCAAAATCATTAGAGAGTACTCAGTAAGTATCTCTATATTTCTTAGCTTTCTTTCATTCTGCCTGTAGCAATATCTTTTCTCAAAGAATGCTACTTGCTTGTGCTTTATCCTGAGCATCTTTGTATTCTATAATAGTCATAGTAGTCTGCATATCTTTCTGCCATTGTCTTTCCTTGAAGTCCATTTTCTTTTGGAGATACTCTATAGCAGCAACAAGAGTTACTATAGTGTTCTTAACATTCTCTGGGGTAAACTCTGTAAATATTTCCATTTTGCAATACTAAATTTCTAAAATAACCTGCGCTCTTTTGTCCCCTAAAGGGTAAGAAACTATGGGTGCAACACGATGCTGCACCTCTATAACTTCTTTCTTTGGTTTTTGTTTTTTATTTGTAACCTGTGGATTGGTTTCTTGGTAAATGATAGTGGGTTCTTGCTGAGGGATGTTACTAATAGCAGTATCTACTATTTCTTTTATCCTTCACAAGAAGTCTATCTCTTCATACTTCTTTTCTGTTAATCACATCTTAGATATGAGTTCTTTGTTCTTCTCCTTGTACTCTTTATACTTGTCTGTGTCTTGTTTTCTTTCTAGGTCTAAGAAAATTATTCCAACGCTTTCAAAAATCTCACATATCAATTTCATAATCTCTTTCACTTCTAGTTTCTTAACCTTGGTTTGTCAGTCTACATTCCCACTAGCCTCGTAGATAGTACCGACTAGGCTTTCTGCTGCACTAAACAACTTAGTATTCAACGAATCGAATACCTCACCTTCTTCTTTCTTTACTCTTCCTGAATAGGAAATACCAATAGAAGTATCTCTACCAGAAAGAGTTGCATCGATATAGCTCATGCCTAGTTGTTCTTTCTTTTTTAGTTCTAGTGTAGTAATCATTCCAACTTGTCTTGTAAATTTATCAAAGCACTCTTATAGAGCTTACTTATCTTCTGGAAGTTAATCCCATTAATTCTTGCTATATCTGCTTGCTTATAGCCATACTTATCTAACATAAGAGCTATAAGTCTAGCCTCTTCATCTGGTAGATCAAGTACAGCTCTCTCAATAACCTCTCTTTCAAAATCTTTATTGACGTCTTCAAAGAAGTCTCTATATACAAAACTTTCTTGTACATTACTATCTCATTCACTATCTGGGTAATCATTGATAGTATCGTACCTGAGATACTCTCTATTCCTTTTCTTTAGAATATCAAGCATCATTCGATTGGCCTTATTGAGTACATACCCCATTTGCTTATTGGGTTTCTGTTCACTATCAATATCCCAGCAATGTTTCTGCAACCAATCATCTACTTTCATATAGAGGTCTTGCTCTGCATCATCGTCCTGGACTTTTAGCTTCTTAGTATAAGTAAAGAGCTTAAAGTTATTAAACAAATAAACCCTTCACTCATCAAGATTATTCTCCCTATAGAGAGAAATTAGTTTTATAATATCAAACATTGTTTTTTATTTTTGTTAAAGTATTTTTGTTAAGATTATAATATAGAAAATAATAGAGAAAGCAAGTTTTTTCTTTATAACAAAAAGCCCCATTCTCAGGGGCTTTTCTTTAACAATCTGGTATAGTAGTAGTATCTAAACAGAAGTCACTTATACAGTAAGCATATATATGTGCTCAGGAGTCTCCACCAGCAAATGCTTCAGTAGCACCCAATATAGCAAACTTAGCATCAGGGTCATTATAAGAAGGGTCTTCAACTCTTGTAGACACCTTAGCACCTATACCTATTCTATCTCATACCTTTAACCAACATAATCAATCTCCTCCAAAAGGAAGTCTTTCAAGGTACTTACCTAATCATATATTCAATCAAGAAGCACCATTAGCAGTAATATCACTATTATTACTCTCCCAAGCATTAGCTGGCCATATATTTCAATCACTCCATCAACTATATCTACTAGCTATAGGAAATGAATATGTAGCAGTAGAAGCAGTATATTTAATAAGAAATACTCTACTACCGTTTACTCATTCAGAACACTCTTGATTTCCTCAAAATCATATATGGTATAAACCTGCTTGCTTAATCTTTATCCATCAGTTCTCTTCTTCTATACATCAGTAATTCACATCTTGTGTAAAGGTAGTCATTAATGCTTGAGAACTTCAACCAGCATTAGAGCTAGTTAATAAGTAATAAGCATCAGCATGATTCGCTTGTGTAAGAGTTACTGTATCACTTACTCTTAGTTGCATAGCTGGATGATGTCGTTTATTATTACAATCAGTAGTAGTGCAATCAATAGCTATATTTACCTTACAATTAGTAGTAGTTTTCCTTAGTCAAGCACCTACAGTAATTTGATCTTCTAGGAATCAAGGAGTACAAGAAGCAGCAGTTGCTACTTTCTCATCCTTAAAGTTATTAGTTAATTGTGTAGCGTCTATTCATAGTTGTACCTTACAGTTTACTGTAGATTTAGTTAGTGCTCAAGTTACAGTTATTTGATCTTCCAAAAATCCTGCTGTACACGCTGGAGATACAGCAACCTTCTTATCCTGATAGGTTACACTAAGGTCATATTCCTTATGGGTTCCTACTGTAGAAGGAGTTACTAGAACCGTTGCATCTGTAGACTTTACTATAGGGTTACATTCTGTTGAGATTATTCGTGTATCAGGATTTGTTTTGTCTATTTGTATACATTCACTTCCTACAATATTAGGACAAGAACTACAACTATTACAATCCGAACATGTTCCACAATCTCCACAACCAGAATTATATCAGCTATCACATCAGCCTAATCATGGTAATCATATTATAGACATTCCATTGTTATCAACTATCATATTTTTTTAGAAAAGAATTAAGGAGTAGTAGCACAAAAAAGACTTCAAACAGCAGCTAATGGATTTGCTCAAGCTAATGTTGTAAAGCAAGATACCTTAGCGAAATATGTAACTCCATTGGTTCATACAATAGTATTTCATCTCAAACCAAAACCAGCATCATCAGCTCATATTAAAGGAAATCATCCATATGTATTTGTATTAACTGTTGGATTTAATCAGTTTCAAGGTCAGAAATTTAGATTATAAGTACCTCCAGCAAAAGATGCATTGATAGATTGTATTAAGTCTCCAGCACCCATAGTATAACTCGTAGGAGTAATAGCATCTAGCGTATTAGTAGAAATATCATAAGTTATATAACTATATGATTGATTAGGCGGGAAGTTACCATCATAGTTATAAAAACAAAAATGCAATAAATCTCAGTTTTGTCTTATTTCGTATCAACCTCCATTAGAGTTGGACTCTAGTATCGATGCTCATAAAGTTCTTGCAGGAAGGAATGTCCCTGTTATATAATCGTATGCTTTAATGAGAATGACTCTTTGATTTGCATATTTCATCATTCCTATAAAAGCAACTCTTTGTATAGATCCTGCTGATGCAGTATGTGCAACCATAGAACCTCAACCATTATTAGTATCTCTACTCATTATAAATGATGGTCATATACCAAACACTTGTGAGTCAGGAGTCCCAGCATCAAGTAGAATATTAGATACTGTTGTTTGGTGTGTACCAACAACTCAATAGATATTAGTAAGTTCTCTTACAGTAGCTGCAGTTAAGTCTTGGTCTACATTACCAAAACCAGTAAATACCCAAGAACCTCAAGTTCTAATATAAGACCTTACAGGGTCATTAGTTGTAGTATCATTCCAGTAATCTCCATCAACAACACCTGCTGTAGGAGCTGTATTTTGAGAGTAGTATCTAGGAACAACAACAGTAGCTGGACAAGAGTATGTACCAGTAACGGTAGTTGCACCACAAGTTACAGTCTTTCAGTTAAGAATATCAGCAGCTGTAGCATCACCTCAGAGAGCACACGTTCAAGGGATATAAGTACCTACTATAGTATTACTACCACAGGTAGCTGTTACTCAAGAAAGTATCTGAGAAGCAGTTACTCATCCAAGAGTACAAGTGCCACCATTATAAGTACCTACTATATTTTGAGTACCACAAGTAATTGTTATTCACGCTTTAATGTTAGCAGGAATAAGCAATGGGTCACATACTGTGACAGAACCACTTAAAGAACTAAGACAACTCTTAGGTATTTGTACATAAGCTCCATTCTGCACACCTAGCGTAGAAAAGTCTGTTGCACAGTTTACTACAGGTAAAGCACTAAATTTATTACAGTCCATAGTTATTAAATTAAAGTAAAGTTTCTCTTAGTTGTTTTTGTCTTACAGTACACATTGTGTTCTTATGATAGAACTTAGTGCCATTGCAATATATACAAGCAGCATAGTCATCTATTCAATCAAACTTATGAGCTGCATTTGCTATAGCGTATTCTTTAGTAATATTATCTCTTACAATCATCTGTTCTATAAGTATCTTTTCTGATTCTGTTCTCTCTAGTTTTCTAGTATCTTTCCATTCTCCTGATATAGTAGTGACGATATCTCACATAGGAGTATTAGCAAAAATCATTTCTCTCACTTTATTTCTGTCTTTCTCGTCTAGTATATATTGTCACGCTCATTCTACTACTTGATTAGCGATGTATACTTTAAGAGGGTCAAACCTGCATTTACAAAATCATCAAGCACATCATACGCAAGGTGTTCAACATAACTTACAAACATTAGAACTGCTCATTAAAAACTTGGTTTGAATCAAAACTTATTTTTTTCTTTTTGTTTTCTTATTTGGTTTCTTGAATAAACTGTCGTGCTATCGGAATACTCTTTTCACTGGTCACTTAAACGGAAGGTTCAAGGAACTAAATTTCATAACTGTTGCTGTTTTTTATATGCCATAATAGCGGCTTGCTCAGGAGTAAACCCTCTTTGGATTAGTTTTCGTTGTTGTCTTGAGAAGATATTTGTCATGGTTATTTGTACTGATAGTTCTTAATATACTTATCATAGTTAGCTTTGTCTATTGGATATGCAGTTAATGTCTTACCATCAGCAACACTCATATAAGCAGGAGAAAAGTTTTCATTGCTTGTCCCAGGAGCATAGATAGGGTCTACAAAAGGATGCTGTGGTGATGGATTTTGTCATGATACATTATACACATCATTAGCATATGGATTTGCTGATGCTACAGCTCAAGCAACTCTAGCTTTAGGAACAGCGTTTCTTAAAGCAGTTTGCATATTATATTGTGCTCTTTGTGCTTCTAGGTTCTGTAGGTTATTGAAAAGGTTGTTTCAAAGGGCTTGTTGCTGTCAAGTTATTTGGTCGTATGCTCATTTAATATATCTATCGTTACTACCTTGTATCTTTCAGTAAATATCGTTCAGGTAGTTAGTATAAGTATCATAGACACCTTTATAGTCCTTAAACTTATTGTTCTGTACCTGCAAAGAGTTCTGTAACATCTTCTGTTCTAGGTCTGACATAGCAGCTCTTCCTTGGCCAATACTAGCTCAAGTACCTACTGTATCAGCATTTATTCTAGCCTTATCATTACCAGACTGTGTAGCATAGTAATTAGCAAGATAATCATAGTAACCATTAAGTTGTTTTGTTTGTAGCCCATCAGGTCAGTACTGAGTATTGATATGATTTTTAAGGTCATTGAGTCTTCATAAGTTCTCATTATTAAGAGACTTATTTATATCCATAATTCTTTGGTAATATGGATTCTGATTGTCAGAAAATTGATTATATAATCAGACTATATTTTGTTCAGAAGGAGAAAATATATCTCTCTGATTAGAAAGATACTGGAACTTATTCGCAAGAAAAGGTACATTAGCATACTGTTGAGAGTAATTATCTAATACAGTTGGTGCATAAGGTACTCAGTTTCAAGGAAACAATCCCTGTAGTCATCTCTGTAAGCTAATAGCATTAGCAGTTGGTTTATTTACCATTTATTTACCACAAAATAACTTAAAAGGATTTCTTTTAATACATCTCTTTCCAGAAAGAGTTTTATTGAGACATCTTTTGCATTGTACGCAAGCCATTGTTTATTGAGTTATTACTAAAGTTATATAGTCAATGTACGATTTTTTTGACACTACAAAAAAAGCAGATGCTACAACAGCACCTGCTTTCTATTTCCTTTTCTTAAGTATCCTTTCAGTAGTCTTAGCTGCTTTTACTCTATTTGATTTCTTACTTATTACAGTAGCTTTCCCCCTTGCATATATCTTCTTGTGATCTAGTTCCTTTCCTGCTGGTATAGGTCAGTTCTTCTTCTCATAAGCATATCTATCATTGTCTCTGTTTTTCTTTGCCTGTCTTTTTATAGGAGACTTATAGTACTCCTTCATGTATTCTTTGTTCTTTGCTGGTAGTCTAGACATATTATATAAACAAAAATCAAAATTATTGCTTTTTAGCTACTGGTTTCTTCTTGAGAGATTGCTTAGTTTCTGCTACAGATTGTTTGGCTCTTCACTTAGTTCCTATCTTCTGTCTCTGTTCTCCTAATTTAGTGAGCTTACCTTTACTATCTAATACTCACGCTTTAGTAAGTGTAGCTATTATCACTGGAAAAGCAAGTTTCTTATCTTTAAGACCTCATTGTTTGAGTATTTTCTTTACTCAATCTTTAACTATTTTAGGGTAGGTTTTTACCATATCATTGGCTTGTTTTAGTAGGTAAAATTATTTTAAAGCTCTATTTATCATTATACTGACCTCTTGTCTTGTCGCAAATTCATTTCCTCTTTCTCAATTCCAGATTCATTTATCTTTTGCTATTTGTGCTTCTTGGTCTAGTGGGATATCTTTAGTAATTTCTACTGGAGGATTATACCAACCAAGAACATAATTATAATCATATTGTTTTTCACATATTTCGTCTCCATTGATACCTAATCATGAACCATGCATTCAGTTTTGCTGAAGCATAGTGAATGTTTTTCAGTCTCAACTATCTGTTACTATTCATATATGTCCATAAGGATTTTTATCTTCAAGATTATCTGTTATGAGTACAGCTCATACCATAGGTTTTTGGCTAATAATTGATTTCTTATTTCTTTCTTTAGTCCAATCATTTGGCATATAACTATATGCACCAACCCAAACTTCATTTGCATTCCCAGCCTTTTTTCTAGGATATCAAAAGCAACTTTCAAGATAAAGTTTAATTAAAGAAACGCATTGATATCAAAGATTAGAATTTTCTTGAAATCTTTTACCCTTCCGTAGTATCTTGAACTGTAGTAGATTCATTGCTCTTTGAAGTAACTAAAGAAGTATTTGCTCTTTGGAAGTATGCTCAGAATACCATACTAGCTAAACTATTGAATAGCTCTAGTATAGAACCAGTTTTTATGAACCAGTATATTTGCATACCAATAATAGATACTGCAACTAAGAGTACCATTTGAGATAGTAATGAGTTTCTGTATGAAGGCATTATTTTGTTTTACGTGCTAAAGCAATTCTTTCTAAATATAATTGTAACTTACTTTTAGGTTTTGCAATTATTACTTCGAATGGCAGGAATACATATGCCTCATTAGCATAGCATCAACTATCTATCAATGCTTGTAGATTGCCTGGCCATATTTTATAGCTATCATCAAAGTCCCCTTTGTTGCTATCATAAACAAAATCTTTATAGAGCATTATACAGTGACCATACTGTCTTACTCCAAAAGAAGTACCTTGTAGTAATCTATCTTTCTTATCTTCGTTGTATAATGTATTACCATTATAGCAGAATGTACAAGCATATCATTTATTAAAACAATCTTGTATATCTTTACTATTTAGCGTAGTCAAGAACGACATTACTGTTTCTGATTTTCCTGCTAGGGTTGAGTTCCAGTAGTTCCTTGCTGCATCTACTCCTATCTTCATATCATTACCAACTCATTCACGATATCCGTATTCTTTTTTAGCATAATCAAAGAACTTCTTCATTTCAATATCTGATAGTTCTCTATTATATATACTAGCAATAGCACAGATAGGAGCTACTGCTGTACAAAACATAGTAGACCATCGGTTCTTATTCTGATTTCGTTGAATTATTTTATCGTCTTGCTTTACACTTTTACTTAATACATCACTAAGATTTTTAATGTCTGATAATCAGAAATCATTAGTAGTATCACCAACAGCTAAGCAACCATCTGCAATCTTAGGTTTGAATAATAAGAATTTAAGTATCTCTACTATTTTGCTCAACATACTGGAAGAATAACTGGTAAAACATTTTGTGCTTCTACAAGACAAGTACATTCAATAGTATAAGGTGTTTGAGGAGTTATCCTTGCATAGCAATACCCAGCAACTAAAGAGAGTAACAAAGGGATAATCCAACGAACAAAACGAAAGACATCGTCTACTATATTTTCAAGTAGTCGAGTCTTATCTTTTTTTATTTCTGTAACTTCTGTTTCAATACAGACTGCTTTTTTCATAGTATCCTAATCAAAACAAAACTATTGATTATTCTTTCTCCAAAGAGTATGTACTATTGCATTCTCTTGGTCTAGTTTTTCATATTTTTTTTCTAAACTCAAGACGCGATTGTCTAAGTTAGATGTTGTAGATTTAAGAGATGCTATATCTACTTTCATAGCATTTATATCTACTTGAATATTATCTATTTTTGGAAGTATCTTTGCTTCCATAATATCTATCATTTTTATCTGTAGAGTGTATGCTTGCTCTTGTTCTACTGACTTTAATCAGAATCGTTTGTCTACCAAGCTACCAATAGAGAGACCACTAAGCTGCAATACTAGAATAACAATAGCAAAACCTGCTATGATATTACCTAGTGTTGTTGTCCTAGCATACTTCCATATTAATGACATAATATCATTATTGCTTTGTTGTGTGCGTACCTGTTCTTTTTCTGACATTGTAGTTTTTTAAAATAATAAATAGTTAGAAATACTCTGTTATAATAACTACTCATGGTGTACCTGTTCCATCACATTGTGTAATGTTCTGATTAGTGAGTTGAAGTGGTGCAGGACATTTCATATTTTAAGTATTTATTACTAAAGTTATATAGTGAATGTACGAATTTTTTTGATTTTCTTGTAACAAAAAAACTCCCTGAGAAGGAAGTTTTGGAGGGTGTTTTATTAAAGGGAACTATACCATTTCATAGCTTCTTCTAAAGAACTCTCATTAACAATGTCAGTATACTTTTGAGCTATATCTTTGTTTTCTGTTTGGATATCTCATCTATCAGAATCAAATTGCATTGCAGTATGGTCGTGTCAATCTTCAAGAGAATGGATAGTAGCTATCTTATTTTTATTTTCTGTAGTAATGTTTACCACAAAAAGTCCTTTCTCTAGGTACTGTTGGAAGAGAGATGTTTCAAATGGAGATTTGAATTTTTCAATCTCTTTGTTGTATTCCTCTTCAGTAAGTACTACTGCATCATCAGGTATAATTACATAACCTACATAAGGGTTGTATGTTTTCTTTACTTCTACTGTTTCGAATAGTGGTACTTCTCTCTTTACCTCTTCTCCATTCTCTTCTACTACGATAGTTTCAGTTACTGATACAGTAGCTACAAAAGTATCTTTAGCTACCACAAAAATCTCGCCATCTTTGTTCGTAGTAGTTATCTCTCTTATTTGCTTTTCCTGTTTTGTTACAGGAACTTTCACAAAGTCAGAATATTCGATATTTGCTTTGTTGTATTCTGATTGAGACATTGCTTTGTCTCAACTCATATATTGTAAAATTCAGTTCTTTTGTTTAATATAAATCATAGCGATTATCTGTAAGTATATAAAATATGTCCAAACCCTTGATTTTGAGTAGTAATTGCAACACTTGAATTTAATTTTATTTCAAGATTATTTGTTCACGCTGGCAGAGTCACGGCAAAAGTTCTCTCTATATTGTTTTCTGGTCATACACCAGATGTATTAAATAAAGATGACTCCATAAATCAAGGAAATATTACAACTCAATTATTCCATAGTTCTACATTATAAAATCAAGTTGTTGCCGAATCAAAGTTTTGTCTAAATCACAAGAATATATCTGCTTGTCTGTCTAATGATAGAGTGGCTGTTGCTACCGTTGTTAGTGTAAGTGCAGGAACGGCTATGCTATTTACAAAAAATCAAGATACTCAAGATTTAGCTCATTGTCTCACCAACTTCCCTGTTGCTGGAAGTATAGCCATAGTTTCTGCTGTAGGGTCTGTTGAGATGGGTATTCAAACTACTTTTTGGAAAAATACTGTACCGTCATTATTAAATTGGAATTGTGTTGTGTCATTATTTACTATTTTAGTACCTGTACTGTTTGATTTAATTCTTACATTTCCTGTAGCTTCATCTCATAGTATCCATTCTCAAGAATCACTTATATATGTTGCATAGAATGCTCAAGTAGTAGGGTTCTTTTGAAATATTCATCAACCAAATCAAGTTGAAGATAATTCTAATAGTGCTTGAGTATCTCTAATTTCTACATAACTTCAATCAGTTCTTTTAAAAAATAGTTTTTTCCCGTCCATAGGTATCTCCCTATTGCTCAATAGCTTAGCTGGGTCGCCTGCCTCGCCTACATCTTGACCAAGAACTACTTTACCAGCATCTACATCTAGTCAGTTATTGGCTGTGACTAGCTCTGAAGCACCGTGAAATCCTTTAAGCCCTGTTTTATCAGTACCATAGTATTTAGAGTTTCAAGGAGTCTCAACACCTGCTGGTGTAATATTATTGACTAGGTCTTGGGTCTGTATCTTTGTGAATGCCATCGTAGTTAGAAAAAGTAAATAATAATTCATATCAGTAGCCCGTTGATAGAGCTACTAGATGAATAATTAGTAAGAGTATTTAGCAAGGAATTTATCAGAAGCGAATGCAGGAATTACTAATGTAATGGTTGCACCAGCTAGTGTATAGTCATCAGTTGCTGTCAACGCCACACCATTTCTAAACAAGAAGAAATGCTTTGTTGCATTAGGAGTTTGAGCTAATGTCTTAGTAGTTACTGCAGCTGCAAGAGTAAATGCTTCTGTAGCTTTAGTTAATACTATACCTCCTTGAATGAGGTATGTAGAGGTAGTAGTATCCCAGATATAAGTTCTGTCTAACGCTAGGTCAATATACTCAATACCAACTACACCTGTCACAGGGAACGCAGCAAAGTTTGCATAGGTTTGTACTTCATCATCTCAAGTGAGTTTATACGCAGCACCATCCCATCTGTAAGCTCTACCAGTATCTTGAGCGATATAGAGAGTTCCTAGATTTCCTGTTACAGGGAATGCGGCTAAGTTAACAGCTTGGATAATCCCAGCAATGACTGAGAAGAAACCAACGTTACCAGAAGCATCTGTACCATAGTATTTACTAGCACCTACGGCTGGTTTGTCTTGTCCATTAGGTACAAGTGTATTCTCCAAATCTTGTAAAAGAATTTTTGTGACTGCCATTGTTTATAAAAAAAAGAATAAAAATTAATATTGATATGTTACGTAGAATATATCGCTTGAGAATTTTGGAATAACTAATGTAACTACATTACTTGCTCTAGTAAAGTCTAACACTGGCTGTAATCTAACACCGTTTCTATGTAACCATAATTGTGCGTTAGATATAGGAGTATGTACAAGAGTAACAACATCTCATACTACAGATAAAGTTCCATTAAGTTCTTCAAACCATATTCATATTGCATTTTGATTTAAGAACGCTCCTCCATCAGTACCTGTAGTAATAAGATTACCAGGATTAGTAGATACTACCAACAATCCATCATCAATACATTTATTAATATAAGCACATAAATTAGAGAGTAATGGGTGAGGACTTGTTGCTAATGCAGTATTTAGAATATTCAAGAAAGCTGTTACTAAAGCTGGAGATGCTGCAGTTAAACAAGCGACTACTTCTCAACAAAATTCAGGGTCTGCACCTCAAAGAGCAATATGTGCTTCATAAGCACTAATTACAGCTTGTTGAAAGTTAGTAAGAGTTCCTGCATTAGGGAGTCCTAGTTCTGTATTTACACAAGCATTAGTAGCAGGACAACTTGGAGTAGCTTCTGCTATAGAGAATGATGTAGAACTACATCAAGACCTAATCATAACAGTGTCTCATGTTCTTGTTGCTCTTAAAACATCTTTACATGTAGTAATATTTCCTACAGTAGCGAAATTTGTTTTCTTTGGATATAAAGCAGCTCCTACTGGAATTTTCTTAGTTGCCATTATTGTGCTTGGGATAAAGAAATAATTTGAGATATAAGGTATAGTTTTTTATCTGAATCTAATTGGGAAAGCAGAGGCATCATAGCATATACATGTTCATCAATCATAGCATAATCATCAGGAGTTTCTTCCTGATGATTCTCTTCCTGTTGTCATAGTCCTAGAAAAGAACTTTCATCAACTCAATATTCTGAGGGATTCATTCCTATATTGTGTAATTGCGAGAGAATATCTTGT
>Ga0105047_10013496_pt1 | contig 13049 bp, 14 predicted proteins | sample MAT04_FD_78384 | JGI IMG/M metagenome (GOLD analysis project Ga0105047, IMG submission 78384) | Freshwater microbial communities from Lake Fryxell liftoff mats and glacier meltwater in Antarctica - MAT-04 (megahit assembly) | ecosystem: Environmental > Aquatic > Freshwater > Ice > Liftoff... | reverse complement strand
GAAAGTTGATGTGCGAGCAGTTTATAGATTTTCAAAGAGAGTTAGCAGTTCAGATTGTCAGAAGCAAAAGCGGCGAAATAAAGGTTTACCCTGTCGTGGAGTCCATACAAAAGAATCATATCTGCGACACTGTAAAAGTTTCAGATGTATTTGATGGTCTTATAAGAAAAGAAATTCAGGACTTAGCCGTTAAGATTGTAAATGGTATTTCATACACGGGAGTACTTGCTGTTGAGTTGTTCGAGATGAATGACGGTGAAATATTCGTTAATGAACTTGCGCCGCGTGTACATAACACTGGACATTATACAATTGAAGGATGTTATACATCACAATTTGAAAATCATTTACGCGCCATAATCGGTTTACCGGTTGGTTCAACAGATATGAAATATAAATATGCAGTAATGATGAATTTACTCGGAGTGAGAAACGGTAAATCAGAACTTGAAGGTTATTCAGACTTAATAAAAGACCCTATGGCAGCTATACATTTTTACGGTAAAGCCGAAACACGCACTGGAAGAAAGATGGGGCATATAACAGTAGTAGGCGATGATATGGATGTTATTTTAGACAAAGCAAAAAGTTATCTTTCACAAATAAAATTTTAAAATTATGTTTACTATTTTCTTTATACTACTGATAGTCGTTATTGTATTAACGATTGTTAAGAAACAAAATGAGGTTACACCGCAGGCAATAAAGTCGATTAACTTAGCCCGTGTCGTTGTTTATGTTGCAATGGTTGTTGTCTTATTTATGTCTGCGATGGTTCAAATAGGCCCTGGACATGTCGGAGTGCCTATACTTTTCGGAAGCGTACAGGAAAATGTCCTGGGAAGCGGATTGAACTTTGTTAACCCGCTTGTAGAAGTTCAAAAGCTCGACACTAGAATCCAGGCTTATACCATGAGCGGAGTTAAAGATGAAGGTGCTGTTCAGGGAGATGATGCCATAACAACATTATCTTCAGACGGATTAAGTTTGAAGCTTGATGTCACTGTCTGGTTTAAGTTAATCGAAAACGAAACGCCTAATCTTTTAAGAACTATCGGTACTGATTACATTGAGAAGATTGTCAGACCTGCTACAAGGACAGCTTTGAGGGATGTAACCGTAATGTTCACAGCAACAGATATTTATTCTTCTAAGCGGGACGATTTCATCAGTGAGATTACTAAGAATCTTGAAAAATCATTTGCAGGTAAAGGCATTTTACTTGAAAAAATTCTTTTAAGGAATGTTGAACTTCCCGCAAGAGTGAAAGAAGCCATTGATGAGAAAATTGCTGCTGAGCAAAGAGCACAGCAAATGGTCTACACACTCCAGAAAGAAAAACAGGAAGCTGAAAGAAAGAAAGTTGAAGCAAGTGGTATAGCTGAAGCGCAGAAAATTATTTCAAACACTATCAACCCGCAGTACTTGCAGTGGAAGTATATTGAGGCATTGAAGGATTTAATGAATTCAAAGAACAACACGATTGTCATTACGCCTTATGACCAGAAGTTGACTCCTTTACTTAATTTAAACAAAAGTAATAATTGAGGTTATTTAAAGGTAATATTAGCTTGAAAATAAAATTCATTTTTGGATTTTTGCTTTTATCATTTTCTCTTAACTTTTTGGTAAATTGTAAGAGCAATAAAGTAGAAGGAGTTGAAGAAAAAAAGGTGATCGCTTCAACCAAAGATACAATTTCTAAAAGTAAAACAGAGAATAAAGATAGTTTGAAAGATTTAAACGATGTTTTTAAGCTTCATTATGATGCTACCGTAATCGACACACATAATGATTTTCTTTATCAGGTCTTTAAAAGAGGTGCTGACTTAGGTAGGAGAGATAATTTTACGCAGTCTGGATTGCCACGTTTCAAAGATGGCGGTGTTAGTATGCAGGTCTTTGCTGTGTGGATTCCTGGTAGTGAAGAAAGACGCGCATTTGCTTTTGCAATCGAACAAACAGAAAGACTGAAGAATTTTGAAAAAGAGTATTCGGATATATTCGAAATCGCGAATTGTTATGAGGATGCAGTAAGCATTATAAGCAAAAAGAAATTCTGCGGTATGATGGGGATTGAAGATGGTGCAGCTGTATTGAACGATATTGATAACGTTGACAAACTTTACAGTGCAGGAATAAGATATATTGGTTTAACCTGGAATAAATCAAACCGTATTGGAACTTCCGCAAGAGATGAAAGCGAAGGCAGAAAAAATGATGGCTTGACTGAGTTTGGCAAACAGGTTGTAAAAAGAATGGATGAAGTTGGAATGCTTGTTGATGTCTCGCATTCAGGTGAAAAAACATTCTGGGATGTTATTGAAAACACAAAGAATCCGATTATCGCTTCGCATTCAAACTGTTATGCTTTGAACCCGCACTTCAGAAACCTGAAGGATGACCAGATTAAAGCTATTGCTGAAAGAGACGGTGTGATTATGATTAACTTCCTCGATGACTTTATTAACGAAGGCGGAAAGAATACAAGAGTTGCAAATTATTATGCAAAGTATAAAAGTGCTATAGATAAAATGTACGATGAAAGCAATGGTGATTTGATTGCTTTTAATTTGAAGCGATACCAGTTTATGAAGGATAATCCGATTAAAGGCGGTACTTCGCTTGATGATATGATTGACCATATCGACCACATTAAAGCTCTTGTTGGTGTTGATTATATTGGGCTCGGTTCTGATTTCGACGGAGGAATTATTCCGCCGAATGAAATTTATGATGCCACATGCTATCCCATTATTTCTGCAAGGTTGTTCGAAAGAGGATATACAGGTGAGGAAATCCGAAAGATACTGGGGTTGAATTTCTTAAGAGTGTTAAAAAAAGTTTGTTCTAAAAAATAATTATTAAATGAAGACAGAAGATATATCAGAAAGATTTAATTCGTCCGTTAAGAATATAAATGTAGACGATAAGACGATTGATGATTTGCTGGCAAAAGAAAAGTTTATTGAGAAGAAAAGGAGTAATCTAAACCCTGTTAAATTCTTTATGCTTTTCAAACAGATTAAACTTGCCTTTGAAATGCTGAAGGATTACAAACAGAAGAAATACAGAAATGTTCCGTGGAAAGCTATTACTATGATAGTTGCAGCACTTATGTATTTCCTTAGCCCTTTTGATATAATTCCTGACTTTTTAGGTCCCATTGGATTTACAGACGATGCTGTCGTTTTGGCATTTGTGTTTAAATCTTTGAGGGATGAATTATTAAAATATTGTAATTGGAGAGGGTTGAATGCAGAGGATTATTTTTAAATGAGTAAAAGCATAAAGATTTTATTTATTGGTGACGTTATAGGTGTTCCGGGATTAAACATTGTTAAGTTAGTTCTGCCTGGAATAATTGAAAAAGAGAAGATTGACTTTGTGATTGCCAATGGCGAGAATATGTCTGACGGTATGGGTGTTTTAAAAAGAGATGCCGATGAATTGTTGTTGCTCCCGATTAATGTTCTTACAGGAGGGAATCATACTCTTGATAAAATTCAATCGCATAAGTTTATCGCTGAATCTAAAAACATATTAAGACCGTTGAATTATCCTAAAGGAGTTTATGGTACAGGTCTTGGAATATACAATGTCTCAGATAAAAACGTAAAGATTGCCGTTGTTAACCTTATAGGAAGAGTATTTATGAAACCTCTCGATTGTCCGTTCAGAGCTTTCGACAGAATCTATGAAAAGATAAAAGAGGAAACAAATATTATATTCGTTGATTTTCACGGTGAAGCTACATCTGAGAAAATTGCATTCGGATGGTATGCTGACGGAAGAGCGTCTGTCGTTGTGGGAACTCATACACACGTTCAGACAGCAGACAGCAGAGTACTGCCAAACGGAACAGCTTATATCACCGATGTTGGTATGACAGGTCCTTATGAATCTGTAATCGGAATGAAGAAAGAAGCTTCGATAAGAAGGTATATTATGGGGACTCCTCATAAACACGAAGTTGCTGAAGGCGATGTAAAATTTGCAGCAATCGTTGCAGACGTTAATACGGAAACTGGCAAGGCAAATTCAATTAAAAGAATTATTTATCCTGAATTTTAAAATATTTTTGTTATGGGATTAAAATATATAACTTATTTAATATTCGTTTTATCGGTTACGTATTTGTTTGGCTGTGAAGGTGTTCAGCAGGCGAGTTATGAAGATACAGGTCTCGGAGGAACTATCATAGATTCTTCTACTAAAAAAGGAATACAAGGGGTTATGATTACAATTGATCAAATGAAGTTTTCAACGCTTACAGACAGCAATGGTTTTTTCTACATTGGACATATTCCCGTTCCGTCTTCCGCAGGTAACTATAATGTTACTTACGCTAAAGTAGGATATCCCACAATTAATTTTTATGCTATTTTGTATGCTGGTGATACTACTAAACGTGTGAACTTTACCATGTACAACAGTACTATTAATTCTGTCTTTATTGCAAAAAATTTGATAGTCTCAGAATATGTAACAACAAAATCATTAAGTGTTCTAAATTTATATGGACTTAATGTAACTGATGATAGTATCTGGACAAATATAGATGCAATTTTGCTTGATTCAAATGGTACAAGAAGTAACTTCTCATTTTATGCAGGCGGTTACGCAAGACCCAATTCAGGCTGGGATACGAAATTTACAAATCTGTTAGGTTATTATTCAAATTCAGAGTTCGATACTTTATCCCGTATCGATGTTGGTCCAAGAGCAATTAATCCTAATATTGATTTTCCAACAAGAGCAACTAATACTTTCAATGCTCCTTTAACACAAAGCCCTGTTTATGGCTTTTATTTAGTAGGGAGGTATAATTATACTCAAGGTTACCCAAGGGTATATGGATTGTTAAGAATTAACAACTTTTATTTCGATAATGGCTTAAATAGGTATATAGCTGTCGTTGATGTAAAAATAAACAGGAACGAACAAAACTATTTTCTTATAAATTGATTTTTTTATTATATATTGAAATATTCGTTAAATTATTGTAATTTCAAGAAGACTATTAAACAAACTTAATATAAATATATGAAAAAAATTCTTTTTGTACTATTGTTGTCAATTATCCCTTTATATTTTTTAATGATTTCTGGTTGTGAGTCAACAACCGGGCTTGCTGACGGAAATGGGGTAATTAAGGGTGTTATTGCAGATACTACTTCTACTTTTCCTCTTGATAGTGTCATTATCACCACTACGCCTGCAACATCAACTGTTATGACAAATGCTTCTGGTAATTATATTATCTCTGGTGTCTCAGACGGTACATATATTGTCACAGCTAAAAAGCCTGGATATTTTACACGTACTACTTCTGCTATTATTGCTAATGCTGATACGGCCACTGCTAATGCAAGAATGCGCTTTACAGGTGTTTACATCTTTAATAGTCTTACGGTTCAGGAAACCAATACTACTTACACAAATTTAAGCGCTGTTAATCTTAAAGATGGTGTGACAATTAACGAGGTTGCACTTAATAATCCAAACAAAGATATTCAAATGCGTAATGGTTATGACTCTTTAGGTGCAAGTATAGATTTTTATTTAAGGTCTGGTGATTTGGCATTCCAGCGTGCAGGTTCGCAAACTTATTTTGGACCTCCATTAAATAATCCTAAAACAGGTCTCCCGACTTTTACAAAAGCTGAATTCGATACATTGTCAAGTATTTATGATTTTGATGGATTTAGTTTTAACTCATACTTTGGTCAAAATGCAACATCAGCTTTCAATGAGTTTCTTGACGGATCAAATAGTGTATACCCATTCTGGTTATCAGGAAGACATATTAATACAACTGATCCTCAATTATTCGGTGTAATTTATTTACGCAGATCATACGTTTCGGGAAATTACTATAACTTAGTAATCGATGTTAAGATTAACAGATTAGGCTTAAATATTCTAAACGGAAATCAATAATAATTTTTTTCAGCCGTACTAATTTACTTTAGTACGGCTTTTTTTATTTACGACTATGATTACAATTTTTCACAAACTGAGTTTTACAAAAAGCGAAATCAGAGTTCTATTTGTCCTGCTTTTAATTCTTTCTGTCGGCTTAGGAATTAAAATTACTAAAGGATTTATTTCGGATGATTCCGCATTATTCGATTATACCAAATCAGATAAAATGTTTAAAGATAAATCTGACAATCTTTTATCTGTCCTGAGTGATACTAATATTGTTGTTGATTCTCTCTTCTCAAAAGAAGAACTTAAAACGATTACAAGTATTAAAAATATTGAGGACAGTCTGAAAAGTTTGGAAGGTATAAAGAAGAAGAAGGGCAAAAAGGGGGACGACCTTAAAGAAAAGAGTATTAACATTAATACAGCCACAAAAGAGCAGTTAATTCTGCTTCCGGGAATCGGTGAGTCTACTGCCGATAAAATATTGTTGTATAGAAAAGATCATAATGGGTTTAAAACCATTGAAGATATTATGAAGATAAAGGGAATTGGCACTAAAAAGTTTGAAAAATTAAAACCATTTATAACAGTTGAGTAGAGTAATAATTTGAGTGACCTGTTTATAGAATATTCTGGAAGCTATATAAGAATGCTTCAGATTGAGAATAATACCGTGAAGTTTATCGACCAGTTTGACTTTGTTGATGCAAGACATTTTTATCTGGAACCCAAAATTAATCATAAAAAGATTAATGAAGTTACTGAACTGATAATGAACAACCTTAAGAGAAATAATTTATTTACCGACAATATTAAGTTCGTTCTCGATTCCAGACTTGCTTATATAAGCTGTGTTCCGCTTGACTATTCTGACGAAGTAGAAAACATTAACTCAAGTTTAATATGGGAAATATCAAACTACTTTCCTGAAAATTATAAAAACTATAAAGTTACTTATCAAAAGATTAATCACGAAAATAAAGACCTCGACCATCTCGGAAATACACTCATTATAGCTTATCATAAAAACATTGCAGAAATAACAAGACGTATCTCCGAAATTTCTTCTTTGAAAATATCTAACATAAACTTTGATGTTTTTACTGCAGGTCATTATTTAACTAATCTTTCTCTGAAGAACTTTGCCGTACTCGGACGCAAAAAAGACAGGCTTGATTTATCTGTTTACCTGGATGGCAAACTTAGTTTCTTTCTTCCCGTTTACATTAAAGATAACGTGAAGGAAATAATGCAAACCGAAATATATAAAGTTCTTAAGCTTTCGGGTTTTGAAGAAATATGCGATTTATTTATTTATGGTGACGATGTCTGCCCGCAAATGATAAACCTTTTTAAAGAATTTAACTGGAAGTATAAAATATCTCTCACTGACCCTTTTAAGAAATATTCTGTTGATGAATCCTTACTCGAGGATAGAGTTGAACACTTAAATTCATTTTCTTTTACACCACTTTTCGGTCTTAAATAATATGAGAGTTATTTCTGGTTTACTGAAGAGCCGTACAATTAAAATACCAAGTTCTGTCAAGAACCTAAGACCTACTTCCGACAGAGCAAGAGAAACCCTCTTTAATGTTATCACCAGTCGCTATAATATCTATGGCATGAAAGTTCTTGACCTCTACTGCGGCTCTGGTAGTTTTGGTATCGAGTCTATCTCACGGTATGCTTCTAAATGCTGCTTCGTCGATAATTTTCCCGATACTGTAAAAAGAAACATTGCTGACCTCAAAATCACTGATAAATCTATCGTGCTAAATGATGATGTTATAAGATTCTTAAAAGCTCATAAACATCTTGAATATGATATTGCATTTGCCGACCCCCCTTATGATTATACGAAGTATAATGAAATGATTGAACTTATGTCTGACTTTAAAGGCATCTTTATTCTCGAACATTCAGAAAAATATTTACCCTTGGAAATACATTCAAAATATATATTTCTGAAGAAGAAAGTAGGTATTGCTGCTTTCAGCTTTTTTGATTTTAAACGAACAAATGATGAGTAAGAAAAATATAGCCATTTACCCGGGTACGTTCGACCCCGTTACATACGGGCATCTTGATATTATAGACAGAGCTGTTAAACTTTTCGATGAGGTTGTTGTCGGTGTCGCTTTCAACATAAATAAAACTCCTTTATTCACAAAAGAAGAACGCCGCGATTTAATCAAAGCCGTTACTAAAAAATACAAGAACGTTCGCGTGGAAATGTTTGATGGTCTGCTCGTCAATTTTGCAAAACAACAAAAGGCATCCGTGATTCTCAGAGGATTAAGAGCTATATCTGATTTTGAATTCGAATTCCAGATGTCGTTAACCAACAGAAAACTCGCTCCTGCAATTACAACTATGTTCTTAATGCCGAACGAGAAATATACTTATCTGAATTCTTCGCTTGTAAGGGAGTTGTCAAAATTAAAAGGGGACATCAGTAGTTTTGTGCCCCCTGTAGTAGAAAAGAAACTTAAATTAAAACATAAACTATAAGACTTTACCAAAGTCCGTATTCTGATACTTATTCTCTGCGAAATACTTTAAAAGCTTTTCGAAATCTCCTGCTTCCAGATAACCCGAAAAAGCTCCCACGGATTCTCCGTTATAAGTAAACCTCAATACCGAACCGTCAGCTCCAAGAATTACATGTGTCGGATATCCTGTAGCTCCGAAATATTTTGCCAGTGAAGACGACGTATATTCTTTACCGCTGTAACTTACTTTATCACTGCCGTTTGCATTTAATTTAACGTAAACGAAGTTAGCGCTTACGTATGAGCTGATGTTTCCGCTCGAATATACCTTGTCCATTTTTTGTGACCATGCGTCACTTTCCGAATAGATATTTACCAGTATCTTTTTGCCCGACGACTTTCCCTTTGAAAGCCCGTCACTAAAAGATGTTTGCGCACTCACTACGCTTACCATCAGCATTATCATCAAAAGACTAAAAATTCTTGTTTTCATAATTTATTATTATATTCTTTTAAACTAAAACCCTATTAAAATGTTCCATTAAATGGTTTCCTTTAAATATCAGTAAATTAAAGTAAACTTTCAATAGTTTTAATAACTTCCTCTTTTTGCTTTACATAATGCTCACCTGTCCCCGGCCCCGAGAATCCTGTGAAAACCTTAACAATCCTATGCTCTTTGTTTAAGTATAATGTCGTAGGGTATCCGTTTAGTTTTTCAATAAATGGAAGTGTCTCGTTTATGTTTTTTCCTACTTCTCCTGCATATAAAAAATCATACTTTGCCCCCAGCTGTTTTACAAACCTTTCTATTCTCTCCTTCGACTCTTCAAAGTTGTTCGTCTCAAAACTCAGCCCTATTATCTGCAACCCTTTCAGATTATATTTTGGATATAGCTCATTGAATAATCTTGTCTCATCCATACAGTTCGGACACCACGAACCCATCAGCGTTACTACCACAGGTTTATCCTTATATTTCGCATCGCTTAAGCTAATTCTTTTACCTGTCATATCGGCAAATGTAAAATCAATTACTCCCGTCCCTTCTTTTACCTTTGTTATCGTCTCTGGTTCAGGCAATTTGAAATTATCATTCTTCACAGCTATCCATTTATCCCTCCATTTAGGTCCGCCAATAAATAAACCATTCTCAAGATTCCCGTCCTTTGAAATGTCTGCTGTAATAAGTATCGTGTGATTCCCGTCAACCGATGAAAGCCTTAATTTATTTCCCGAAACTATCCCATCAAGATATCTATGGTCGCCAGCAGTTGTCAGAAACGTTCCTGTTACTTTATTTCCTGTCTGCCTGAATTCACCAACAATCTTATCCTCAGACGAATCCCCTGGTGCAACAGTTGTTTCCCATCTGCCCGATACGTCCATAGCAGGTGATTTTATTTCTCCGTCAAACCTTTCTGTCTTTCCGGCTACTGCATAAAACGGCATCGTGTATTTACTCCTTGAACCAACGTGATAATACAAACCCGCGATTGAATCCTTCGAAATTATCTTTGCCTTTATCTCATCCTTAAACACAGGCAGTTTTATAAACACTGAATCCCCCGCATACGTTATTTCATTCACGGCTATTTTTTCATCAGCATTTATTATTGTAATCTCATCTTTACCATCGTTTCCTTTATTCCATGAAAAAAGAAATGGCATTTGTGATTCACTCGCTTTCTCATTCAGCTGAATGGTTCCTCTCCAGATACCTTTAGATGTTTCTACGGGCTTTTTCCCGCATGAAATCATCGTTACTAGTAAAACTAAAACTATTGTATATCTCATAAAATGATTGTTTTCCAAAAATATATCTTTATTTCTTAAAACACTATGAAGAAAAGACACTTTATTAAATTGGAAACTTTAGTTTCCAATAGGAAACTTTTGTATATGTCTTTAAAAATCAAATGCCCAAATTTCTTCATATATTGAGGTTTTCTTTGGCACGAAAATTGAAACATTAATAATGATTTTACCCCTATAACATCCTTACACATAAGGATAACACAAGCCTATAACATAGGTACCCTATCAACCTCGCTTAACCCGGCGGGGTTTTTTTATTACATTTTTTGAAACATTTTTTCCCTTTTAAACGTTATGATTTATTAACTAAACGACACACATATGGGGAGAGAGTTATTTATTATATCCTGTGGGATATTCAATATAAGTTTTGGTATACTGCATCTGTTCTTCTGGAAGATTTTCGACTGGAAACATGACCTTCCAAAACTATCATTTTACAATCGTGCTACGGTTCAGATATTAAACCTTAGAATGATATATGTTTTTCTGAGTGTTGGTGCTATTCTTATTCTGTTTCGTCAAAGCATTATGGATACAACTCTTGGCAATGTTATCTTAGTCGGAATTTTGTTGTTCTGGTTAGGACGTCTTATTGAGCAGTTTATTTTCTTAAAAGAAAAATCTGTTAAGTCCATTTCTCTTGCAGTTGCTATTCTGTTTGGCTTAATATTGCATTTATTGGCTTTGTACTATTAAAAAAAGGGGTACTGCTTTAGCGGAACCCCTTTTCTTCTTTTCTTTTTAAAACTTATGAATTCATAATTTCTTCTATTTCGTCTGCTTCGAGAGGTATGTTTCTCATCAGGTCAAAGTTGCCTTTTTCTTTTACTACTATGTTGTTCTCAAGTCTGATTCCGATTCCTTCTTCGAGTATGTATATTCCCGGTTCGACTGTGAATACCATTCCCGGTTTGTAAGGCGTCTGGAAGTATCCTACATCGTGCACATCGATTCCGAGGAAGTGTGATACGTTGTGCATAAAGTATTTTTTAAGTGCAGGCCAGGTTGGGTCCTGTTTCTTTATTTCGTTCATCTTCAATAGTTTCAGGTTTATTAGTTCGCGTTCCATATTTTCTTCTGTGGCTTTCTGTATGTCTTTCCAGATGCCGCCTTTTGTTACCATTGCTGTTGTTGACTTCATCACGTTTAGTACTGCGTTGTAAACTTTCTTTTGCCTTTTTGTGAAGCGTCCGTTTACGGGAAGGGTTCGTGTCATATCGGCATTGTAGTTGTTTACTGCTGCGCCTGTGTCTATCAATAGCAGGTCGCCGTCTTTGCAGGGTTTGTCGTTTTCTATGTAATGTAGTACGCAGGCACTTTTGCCCGATGCGATGATTGGCGAGTAGTCTGCATAGCCTCCGCCGTTGCGTGTGAATTCGTGTACGAATTCTGCTTCTACTTCGTATTCCATTACGCCGGGTTTTAAGAACTTCAGTACACGGCGGAGACCTTTTTCTGTAAGGAGGCAGGCGTGCTGCATCATTTCAATCTCTTCTTTTGATTTTATCATTCGGAGCGTGTTGATGACAGGTGCGAGGCGGTAATAGTTGTGCAGCGGGAATTCGTCTTTGCATTTGTTTATGAATCGTGCGGCGCGTGTTTGTGTTTCTATAACTGCGCGTTTGTGTTCGTTTGAGTTTATGTAAACGTTTGCTGCATCGGTGATAAGGCTGCGGAAGATGCCGTCGAAGTTTGAGAGCCATACGATGTTTTCTATTCCTGTTTTTTCGCGGGCTTCATCTTTCGAAAGTTTCTTTCCGTACCAGATTGCTATAAGGTCACTTGTTTCCTGAAGGAATAGTACTTCCCTGAATGCAGGGTCTGGTGCATCGGGGAAGAGTACGAGTATTGATTCTTCCTGTGCGACGCCTGTTAGCCAGAGGAAGTCGCTGCTTTGTTTGAACTTCATCAGTCCGTCTGAGTTTGTGGGCATTGCATCGTTTGAGATGACGACTGCCATAGAGCCGGGCTTTAATTCTTTTGTGAGTTTCTTTCTGTTGTTTTTGTAAACAGATTTGTCCATTGTTATATTTCTCATTGTCCGTTATTAGATTACTTGAATTTATAATAAATATAATTAATAATCTATAATAATATTTGGGTTAGGGGATGCGGGGGAAAAATGAATTTTGTATGTTTCGTTTGTTGTGTGTACCTTATCGGAGTTTCAGGAAAAACTTTTTCTTAATTTAAATAATAATTTTATGGCAAGCAATTCAGAGACAGGTCACGCAATAAACATTTCAAATTTTAAATTAATCGAGGATTCGTGCACGGGCTATGGCGTTGACTATAATCCGAGTAACTCAAAGATTTCGATAGTAAAGATGAGTTTGCTTTATACGAAGGGGTTTAATGCGCATAAGGTGCTGACGAAGGCGATACAGGATTCGAAGGATCCGATTAATGCGAGAGAGATTCTTTTTAAACCAGTGGATAAGTTGGTGACGAGGACGCTGAATTATTTTGAGAGCACGGAGGCGAGTGCACAAATTAAGCTTGATGCGAAGGGGTTGGCGGATAAGTTCAGGGGTTTTAAGGTGAAGGTGAAGAAGCTGCCGGACGGATTGGCAGACCCTGATGATGTGAGTAAGAGTCATAGGAGTTATGTGATGAAGGGGGATACATTCAGGCAGTTGGTGGATTTGTATGAGAGTAATGTGTTGTATGCGCCGAATGAGACGGAATTGAAGACGGCGGCGCTGAGGACATTGTCGAATGATATGCAGGTTTTGAATGATGGTTTGGGTGTGATTTTGGCGCCTGTGGACGGAGCGAGGATTGCGAGGGATGAGGCTT
>Ga0105047_10013492_pt1 | contig 13053 bp, 13 predicted proteins | sample MAT04_FD_78384 | JGI IMG/M metagenome (GOLD analysis project Ga0105047, IMG submission 78384) | Freshwater microbial communities from Lake Fryxell liftoff mats and glacier meltwater in Antarctica - MAT-04 (megahit assembly) | ecosystem: Environmental > Aquatic > Freshwater > Ice > Liftoff... | reverse complement strand
GAGGTGCTCGACCTGCCCGATCTGTTTGGCGTCGTCGGTGGCGACGACACGGCGTCCTTCGAGTTGGGTCAGCGAGACGGTGGTGCCCATGTGGGGTCCTCTCCTTCGGTCGCGTCGTCGAGGCTGGAGCGGTAGTCGCTCACCGAGGCTCCGAACCCAGCGAGATCGTGACGGACGAACGCGTCGGCTTCGGCGGGGAGCAGGAGCCGCTCACCGGACAGCGCCATCTGCGCGGAGATCGGCACGAACACCGGACCCCCACTGCTGCTGAGCCGGAATCCGACTGCCCGAGGCTCGTCTCCGGTTTCGACGACCAGGTCGTCGATCGTGCCGAGCTGTTCGCCCGCTTGCGTCATCACTTCGATGCCGATGATCGGGATCGAGTCCTTCGACGCTGTCAACGTCGCCGGAGCATCGACCGGGTCGATGAGATCTTGCTCTCGTTCGACGATCACCGCGTCACGTCCGATCGCCGCGATGCTCTCGATCGGCAACGTCTGCTTGCAACGACCTCGGAACCAACCCCGCTTGTTCAGGGTGAAGCCGATCAGGTGGTTGCCGTAGCTGTCGTAGACCGTGTCACGGATCTCGGCGATGTCGTTGCCCGAGTCGATGCTCACGACCGGCCGACCGGACAGTTCGCTCGCGAGGACGAGTGATGCACGGCTCACTGTGGTGACCTTTCGCTGCCACCTGTGACGGGCCCGGATGCGAGCACACCACCGCCGCGTTGGCGTTTCCTGAACAGAACGAAGACGAACGCCAACACGACGATTGCGACGGCGACGACGATGAGCCACAACAAGATGTCCATGGGAGTCGAGCTACCCGGGACGCACCGTCGACAAACGCTTGCGCTGCACATGCAGCGACATCAGGTCGGCGTCGAAACCGTGCGGGCTCGCTCGGAGCGACGGTCGAGGCGGTGCAGGACCGGACCGGCGGTGACACCGTGGACCACGATCGAGACCAGGATCGTCAACACGGCCACTGCCCACACCTCGCGCGCGGCGGGGAAGAACTCTTCGTTGACGGCGTGGGCCAGGTAGTAGATGGTGCCCATGCCGCGAATGCCGAAGAACGCGATCGTCCAGGTCGTCGAACGAGAATGCCCATCGCCGATCAGGCCGATCCAGCCGGCCAGTGGCCGCACGACGATCACGATCACCACGGCGACCACTGCGCCCGGCACAGTGAGCGCGGCCAGCGCACCGTCAACTGCGGCTCCGCCCAAGAGCAGGAGGAACAACAGGCTGGCGATGCGTTCCAAGGCGTCGGCGAAGTCGTGGAGTACGGCGTGGTACGAATGCGACGGTTCGTGTTGGCGCAGCGTGACCGCTGCGACGAACACGGCGAGGAACCCATACCCGTGGAGGAGTTCGGTGACGCCGTACACCGTCAAGGTGATGCCGAATGCGACGAGTTCTTCTCCTGATCTGGCGAACGCCATCGAGGTTCGCCGTCGGAACGTCAGGCGTGCGATGACACGCCCGAGTAGGTAGCCGGCGACCAGACCAACCGACAGTTTGACCACGACGTCATCGACGACCCAGCCGACGAACCAGTTTCCGCCGACCGCCATCGCGATGGCCAAGTTGGTGATCGGAAAGGCCAGCCCGTCGTTCAATCCTGCCTCGGACGTCAGCGCGAACCGGACGGAATCGTCGTGGTCCTGGTCGGGATCGGCACCTTCGGGCGGGGCATCGTCATCTTCGGGGGCGTCGCGGCGCGGTCCGGCGAGTTGCACCTCGGAGGCGAGCACGGGATCGGTCGGAGCGATCACGGCACCGAGCAGGACCGCCGCGGCGATCGGCAACCCGAGGACCGACACGCCGAGCAGCGCAATGACGGCGACCGTGATCGGCATCGTGATCGCGAGTAGACGCCAGGTGGTCATCCAGCTGCGCCAACCGACGCGGCGCGTCAGTTTCAATCCGGCACCGGTGAGCGAGACGATCACCACCAGTTCGGTGAGTCGTTCAGCGATGTCGTTGTCTGCGCCTGGTCGCGGGCCGTCGAAACCGAGCGGCAACGCGAACAGTGCCATACCCGCTGCGACGGCGATCATCGGCATCGACAACGGAAGTCGTTGAAGCCGGCCGGGGAGCACGGCTGCGAACAGCACAGCGATGCCGAGCACCGCCAGGATGACGAAGTAGTCCACTCGGCTTCAACGATCGGATGCTCGAGCTGACGTCTCGGCGGGGCGGCCGATGACGAAGAGGCAGATTCCCAGCGACACGAGACCGAGCACGATGCCGGCGATCACATCGCTCAGAAAGTGCATCCCCTGATACATGCGCGACCACGCGACCGCGCCGACGACGCCAGCGAGCACGCCAACCGAGGCGCCGCGAATCCACCTCGACGTGGTGTGCCAGAAGACGATCACGACGAAGGCCCCGTAGACCGTTGCGGCTGCGACGTGACCAGAGGGGTAGCTCGAGTTGACCGGCGAGTCCTCGAGGCGCGGCACGTCGGGCCGGGGACGGCCGACGATGGACGTGACAACGATGAAGACCGTTGCCTCGAAGATCAGCGTGAATGCGAGGAACACCGTCTCGTGCCAGCGCTGCCAGGCCACCATCGCAGCGACTGCCAACAGGCTCGTCACCACCACCTTCACCTCGGTCGACGCCAGGAATGCGCCCCAGTGAGCGAGGTCTTCCTGCTGGCCGGTGCGTCCGGGCACGATCCGGTTCGCCACGTTGTCGTCGAGCCGTGTGATCGGGTTCGGCGCCAGCAGATCCGTCATCAGCAACCCGATCGCTGCGAACACTCCCACTGCGGCGATCATCGCAACTCCCAACTGCAGCCACTGCCGACGATCGACCGGCCAGGTCGCCCTGACCCATGAGTGGTGGCTCCGGTCGGCCCGGTCGTGCGTTTCGGCTGCGCTCTCGCCCGGCAGGGCGTCGAGGCTCACGAGTCGGCTCCGACGAGTAGCTGCTTGGGTGCGCTGATCGCACAGAACACCCCGAACACCAGGAGACCGACACCCACCGCGATGACGAGCGCTGTTCCGGGCCCGGACGATGTGGCGTTGCGGAGCGAGCCATCGAGTCCCTGAGCGTCTTCAGGGTCGAACGTCACGGCTGCGCTGATCAGGAAGAAGCCGATCAGCGCCATCATCGCGGCGCGCCCCGCCCAGCCGATGCGGCCGAGCACCACGATCGTGCGCTGTGAGACCGGACCGACAGCTCCCGGGAGCATTTGCTCGGTGAACGAGGCACTGACTGCCTTCCACACGAACGCTGCAGCGATGGCGATCAAGAGCGCACCGACCATGATCACTGCGGGGCGGCCGAAGCTCCTGTCCATGAGGTCTCGTGTGAAGTTCTCGACCCTGTTGTCTTCGGAGTCGCCGGACGAGCCGGGCTGGCGAACAACGGCGATTGCTGTCGATGCGAGCGCCAGGTACGTCACGGCGCTGACGAGGTAGCCCGCCCTCGTGAACCAGGCCTTCATGTCGTTGCCCGCCGGCAGTATGACGCTCACGATGCGCCACAGCGAGTACACGATCAGACCCGCAGCCACCACGATCAGGACTGTCGTGCCGAAGGAGTTCTCGGCGATTCGAGCGATCGCTCCGCTCTGGCTCGCCTCGTTGTCGCCGGTGGTCGACGAACCCTGCGCGGCGTCGACCCCGATCGCCAGGGCCAAGACCCCTGTGAGGCCGTAGACGAGGCCCTTGGCAAGAAATCCGACCCGGCCGAACCTGACGAGCCCCGGGTGCACGCGTGCGAATTCCTCGGCTCTCTCGATGCCGACGTCTCCAGGCTCGCTGCTCGGCGCGTGCCCTGTGGTGTGGCGGGCGGTGCTGCTCATGTCGTCGCCTTCGCGGCTGCTGCGGAATGGCCGGACGGGAACGACGACCCTCTCGCCCCGACGAGATGTTCGACCGGAGGGCGGTCGCTGTTCGCATGATCTGGACCCCACCCTGCGAGCGCAACGCCGCCAGCCGCTGAGCGGTCGGCGGCGTCGGCGAGCAAGGTCCACATCCGCATGGTGTGCTCACCGACACGGCACTCGAAACCTCGTACGACGACGATCGCGCACGGTTGGAGCACATTTGTCGCGAGTTCGTTACGTAGCACCGCGACGCTCTGTGCAGTTCGCCGAGGAGGTGCCCGTGGTGCAACGACCGACAACGCAAGAACTGCAACACCGTGAGGCCGATGTCACCATCTCGATGTGTGACGACCAGGTGGTGATCTGTCCGCCATCACACGTCGATCTCGACGCGACCCATTCGCTCGTCGCTGCCGCCGCCGCTGGTGTGCTCAGTGGCTCGACGGTGATGATCGATCTCGACTTCGACACCGACAGCAGCGAGTTGGTCGCGCTCGGCCCGATCTCCGACGGCCGGGTCGACCCCACGGCGGTGGTAGGACACGTCGGTGTCCTCGGTGCCGGTTTGGTGCGATTGTCGACGGCCGATTCCTACTGGACCATCGACCTCGCAGAAGGCCGTCTGTTCCGCACCGAGACGGTCGTCGACCATCACTTCGTCGGTGGTTCGGACTGGACGTGTGTGCAGGCGATCTGGCTCACGTGTTCGAGCATCACCGCGTTGTGCGCCGACGGCTCGTACATCTCCGCCCGGGTCATCTGGCACGGCGAAGCCTGACAGCACGGCGAAGGTTGCTCTTCGCGAAGCAGGCGGCAGCGGCCACCATGAACCGGATGGTCGGCAAGCCGGGAACCACCACGTCTCGTGCCGAGGGCCACGGCCACCCAGCCGAGTTCGTACCGCATCGCTCGCGCCATATGCCCTCACCGGACGTACCCTTTCGTCACGTGACCGGTGACTCCGACGCTGAACGTGTCGTCGGCGAACGCTGCTGCGGGTTACAGGTCGGCCTCGTTGCCGTCGTCACGCCCCGTGGGGTTCGAGTCGCTTGCGGTCACCACGATCCTTCCGGACATCGAGGCCGGCCTCGGTGGTATTTCCTGGTGCGGATGGGTCCACCAGTGCGTTCTTCCGCAGTACGGTGATCGGGTTCGTCTTCGCCGGCGACCAGGCCGACCGTCATGGCGCTGGGTGCCCCCAAGTGAACGGCTTCGTGCTGTTCGCGAGCTCGAGCCCCGGTTCGACACGACCTCTGCGCTCACCGACCTCGAACCAATCGATCGAGCACGGCTCGCCTCAGACGATGCCTACCGAGTTCGCGAGACCGCTGCGTGACATCAGGACTCCTCGCTACGGCTGGCAGATCCGGACCGCTGCGGGAATGCAGCGAATCTTGAACTTCTTCGCTGGCGCCTTGTCGCCGCCGTCGATCTGCCAGACCATCTTGCTCTTCAGCTCGATCTTGATCTTCTGTGCGGTCGCGATGACGACGAACGGCGATCGATCGACACGGCCAGTGAGGCCGCGAGCCGCGACTCGCACCCACTCCGAACGCGACTTCGCCTGCACCACGCCGATGTCGAGGCGACCATCCGTCGGCCTCGAATCGGCAAAGGCCTTGATCCCACCGAGGATCGTGCCGACGTTGCCGACCAGTACGCACGTCGCCTGTCCCGAGAACCACGGCTGGCCGTCCAGTTCGATCGTCGCCTTGACCGGAGACATTTTCATGCTCCTGATCGTTGCACGCATGTAGCCGATACGGCCGAACCTTTCCTTGAGTCCGTTGTCGTCCGCATCCTTGATCATCCGCGCGTCGAACCCCGTACCGCCCATGACGGCGAAGTACTCGCCGTTCATCATCCCAACGTCGATCGGGCTGGGCTCGCCGTGCAACGCGATTTCGACGGCGGCCTCGAGGTCGACGGGGATGTTCAGGTTCTTGGCCAGCAGATTCGCCGTACCCGCTGGAAGGATCCCGAGTGACACATGGTCGAATCCCTCGCCGACGATCGTGTCGATCGACCGTCGAACCGTGCCATCTCCACCCCAGACCAGGACCCGATCGACGCCGTCATCGATCATCTTGCGAAGGACTTTGGGTACTTCCTTGCTGCGCGACACTTCGAACCACGCGGGGTTCGTGAACCCAGCCACCTCGAGCAGAACCCGGAGTTTCCCGAGTCCTTCACCGAGTGTCTTGTCGCGATGAGCGATCACGCCGACCTTGGTCATGACCTGACTCCGCTCATTGGATTCCCGTCCGCTGAGCCGGGTGGGTCAGTCTTGTTTCGAACGATGGCTCGATGGATGATCCACCAGCTGAGTGCGACTGCCGCCACTCCGAGTGCGGCGCCCGCGATCACGTCGCTCAAGAAGTGCATCCCCCGGTACATCCGGGACACGGCGACCGCCACCGGAATGGCGATCGACAGGATGATCACGAACGCCCGAATCCAGTACTTGCGAGTGTGCCAAAAGACGATCACGACCAGAGCGCCGTACACGGCAGCGGCGGCGACATGGCCGGACGGGAAGCTGCTGTTCACCGGCGATGATTCCAGCTGGTCCGCGGGCCGGGGACGGGCGACCAGGTACGTGACGGTGATGAACGCCGCCGCTTCGAGCACGAGTGGGACGGCCAGCATGAGCGACTCTCGCCAACGCTTCCATACCACCCGCATCGCGATCGCGATCACCGCGGTCAACCCGATCTTGACGAACGTCTCGGCAAGGTTCGAGCCCCATTTCGAGGTGACGTCGAGACCTGGGGTCCGTTGTGTCACGAACCAGTCCGCGACCGTTTGGTCGAGCGAGTTGATCGACGAATTGTCGACGACGAGCTTGCCGATCGCGAACCACACTGCTACCAACGCCACGTAGCAACCGAGGAGCAGCCCGAGATCCGACCATCGCAGGCTCACATCGGTCAGCTCGGCCGAGGCGTGTTGCTCGGAGTGAGAACGTTCGTGATCGGGTTGCTGGTTCGCTCGGGCTGGCGACGGCAACTCGTAGAAGCCGCTGCGGGCGCCCGTAGAGGTCATGAGCGACCGATTCCCGATTCGAGCCCGAGCGAAACGTCTGGAGACCGGGGGAAGACCGGCGCCTCGATCGCGGCTGCCCGTCCCGTACGAAGGCGTCCACCCTCACTACGGCTGAGGTGGCGTTTCGGTGGTGACGCTGGGTGGTACCTGTAGGGGGTGCCGCTTGTCGTCGCTCTACTGATCGCCGTCGCGGTGAGTGCCGCTCTGCTCTCCTTCGGCGCGTCCCGCGGACGGGTTGGGGACCTCGCCGAGGTGCGCGGCGCGCCCGCCGAGATCGGGGCGGCCGCTGCTCGGCACCCCCGTCTCCGCCGGTTCCTGCTCGAGCGTCGCGATCCGACCACGGAGACCGGCGTATTGCTCACAATTGCTGTCGGTTTGGTCGCCGGGGCCATCCTCGTGACGGGCGTGCTGCTCGAAATGGTCGACACCAACTCAGGTCTTGCCCGATGGGACGATGCAGCCGCGCGCTACGGCGCCCTACACGCGACCCCCGAAACCACTCGGCTGCTGGAGGCGATCACGCAATTGGGCAGCACCGTGCCGGTCCTCATACTGGTCGCGACGGTCGGTGTCGTGGAGCTGTGGCGACACCGACGGATGACGATCCTCGCGTTCCTTCTCGTGACCGTCTTCTCGACCATGGCGGTGTACAACGCCACCAAGCTCATCGTCAATCGGCCGCGTCCGGATATCAGCCAGCTCGTCGGGGCCACTGGCTCGTCGTTCCCGTCGGGTCATTCGGCGACGGCGGCTGCGGCGTACGCGGCGCTCGCTCTCGTGTTGGGGCGCGGCATGGGTCGGCGCGGGCGGGTAGTGCTCGCAGCGGTCGCCGGAGCAATCACTGCTGCAGTTGCGGCGAGTCGTATTCTGCTCGGTGTCCACTGGCTCACCGACGTGATCGCAGGGATATCGGTCGGGTGGGGTTGCTTCGCCGTCTGCTCGATCGCCTTCGGAGGCCGCGTGCTGCACTTCGGTCGACCGGTGGAGCTGGCCGAGCAAGCCGCAGACGGCGTTGAACGTCAGCAGGGAATCATTCGATGAAGGCAGCGTGAGGGGAGCGCTGCACCGACCCGACCGGTCAGGGGGCCTCAAACACCCGGTGCGTGAAGGTGGCGAGACAGAACGTGCCGTACGCGACGAACCCGACACCGACGACAACCACGACGAGCGCGCCCCAAGACTCCACGACGAGTCGTCGCAGCGCGCCGTCGAGACCTGTCGCCTGGGCGGCGTCGAAGGTCATTGCCGCCCGCAGGAGGAAGAAACCGATGAGGCCGATCCCGATGCTGCGGCCGATCTCGCCCACCGAGCCGAGACGGCGCGTCACCCGCACACGTGCGGCCGACATGCCGGACAGATCGAGCTCGTCAGCCACGTCCTGTTTGAACCCTTTTGCCATGCGATAGAGACCAACCCCGATCACGATCGCACCGAGGATGCCGATCAGCACTCTGCCTGACGCATATGTCATGACGCGCTCCGTGAGCGACGACACCGTCGTGTTCCCGTCTGGCGCGGCCGTTGTGGTGCGTGCCAGAGAGATCGCCGTGAACGCGAATGTCGCGTACATGATTGCGCTCACCGCGAAGCCAATCCGCTTGGCCCACCCCTTGGCATCGTTATCGCCCGGCATCAGCGCCGAGACCACACGCCACGCCGCGTACAACAACATCCCCGCAGCGAGGACCCACAACAGGGCGGCGCCCCCCGAGGAACCGGCGATCGTCTTGAATGCTCCAGTCGGGCTGGCCTCCTGGTCTGCTGACGAAGTCGACCACCCGGTCCCCTCGAGGGCAACGATGATCGCCAGGATGCCGGCGACTACGTAGACGACGCCCTTGGCCGCCCAACCTACCCGGCCGACCTTCACCAAGGCCGGGTGCGATGCAACCACCCGGCCGGTCGGGTTCGAAACTGTGTGAGATGTCGCCATGAGGTCTCCTTCGGGTCGCCAACAGTGTTTCCGGCCAGCAGAGGTTGCAAACCCCCTCAACCATCATCTCGATTCTTCGTCGAGCGTGTTCTGAGCGAGCGCAGCATCATTCCCCGACTGCGCCCCGGCGGTCATTGGTGTGCATCGATCCACCCGGCGAGCCTCATCCCGCCCGACCGGGCACATCGTCGTGAAGCTCCACCGGTCGCCACCTGTACGGCATCGTGTGGTGGGACGTCTGTCAGGTCTGGGGGTGGCTCAGTTGCACGCCGCTCCCAGTGACGAGATCGACGGTGAACGTCGGGTCGAGTGCTGGGTCGCCGGCGGCGTCGTACGGTGTGGCTTGCTCGACCAACAACGCTGCGGCATCGCCGTCGTAGTCGAGGACTCCGATGCAGTTCGCGAACACTGGTCCCTGATCGATCTCCCAGCGCACCCTGGTCCGCTTGCGGCCAACCGCTCGCCGGAGGACTCGGCCAAGACCGTGGGCGACTCGAGACATGAAGAAGCGCATCAGCATCCGCTCGTGCGGCCGGAGAGCGTTGCGGATCGGCGAGTTGACGAGTTGGAAGACCCGAGTTCCTGTCGTGTCCTCGATGGGAAAGTGGATTTCCGACGCATAGGTGAAGTGGATGTCTCCCGAGAGCACTGCGATGCTGCGCAGCGGCGCGGCCCGGTCAGCGGATGCGAGTTCGGCGAGGAGATCGACCAGATCGTCGAAGGAGCGTACGAACGCAGGCCAGTCCTCGAGGTCGGCTTTGCGTCGCATCCACTCTCCGAAGCGGGCGGGAAGTTTGCCCCACGCCCCGTCGGTCATGCCTTCGCTCCACACCTGCAGGTCGTGGATCCCGCCTGGTGTGAACACCGGCAGCGATGACCCGATCAGGAGATGGTCGACATCCGCGTGACACGATTCGACGACCCATTGCCACTCTCGCTCATCGATGATACGACGGCTGCCGGGCGTCAGCGTGCGGCTGTTCCGGGCGTCGACGACGACAAGCCGCACGTTGCCGATGTCGCGCACGAAGCTGAATCTGTAGCGGCCTTTTCTTCCGGTGAACTCCTCGGTCGACGATGCCCAGTCGTGCAGCAATCCTTCGCCATCAGTCGCGGCCGTGAGCGCCTCGAGGATCCCCTCGTCGCGAATTTCGTTCGGACCGAGGTTGCCCAGATGCTGGTACAACCAGTATGTCATCAGTCCTTCGAGAACGTGGCGCTTCCACCAATCTTCACGCTGGATGTCGTGTACCCACGCTTCTGAGATGTTCCAGTCATCGATCATGTCGTGATCGTCGAAGATCATCGCGGTCGGGACCACCGAGAAGAACCAACGCTCGACTGGCGGTGACCAGGACTCTTCGTAGAGCCAGCAGTACTCCTCGAACCCGTCGACCAGTTCGGCGGGCAGAGTGGATGTCGGCGCTCCATCCCGCTTCGCCTCGATCCGCTCCTTGGTCTTCGGCGACGAGTCGTCGGCGTAGATCTGATCGCCGATGAACACTGCGAGATCAGGCCATTCGCACTCGTCGGATTGCATCATTCGCAACGCATATGCATAGACCGCGTCGACGCCGCGCCCCTCGGTGTCGAGCGCGAACTCGAGCGACCATGGCGCTTCGTGTGGTGAAGCAGTGCGACAGGAACCGAACATGATCCGCGGGGTCATGTCCGCGTGCATCGTTCGGATTCTGCTCGGTGGAAAAGTGCTGTTTGCAACTGGCCAACGCGCCATTCCATCGAGACGGACGTCGTATTCGGTTGACGTACCCGCCGTCAGCCCGTCGATGACGACCAAGGCGTAGTGGTGACCGGCAACCGAGAATGTACGAGTGCGGTGGCCGAGGATCTCGATGATGCAACTTTCGTCGGTCTCCAACCAGATCGTCGCCGACGTCGCTGTGACATGGCGAAGCATCGGACCCAGGATCAACTCAGCCATGTCGAAGGCTCCGCCAGCACAGAACGATCTGAAGACCACCGCCGAACAGAGAACTCACCGTGCCACGATCCCACAGATTCGATGGTGACCGGGATACTTTGCCCGCAAGGTCGCGGGCACGTCTTCCGGAACACTTGCAGTAGTCAATGACCTCGGCGTTCCGAGATTGCGCCTTGCGAATCGCGTCATCGTCGTCGACCTGCGGTTCCGGAGTGTCTGGCGTTGGCGGATTCACCGTGGCGTCGTACCCAGAACCCCTTCGGTGCAACACCGCATTCGGACAAGTCCGGCTCCCGTGTCCCAATCACCTACCGTGGCCGGATGAGCAGTCGGCAGGCGCGGGTAGAGCGGATGGTCGATTCGTCACCGACGATCCTCGTGCGCGACGGCGTCGTCGACTACAAGGCGCTTCGACACGAGCTGATGAGCGCCAGTGAACTGTTCCAGGCCTTGCGGGCGAATGGCGTCGAACAACTCGACGACGTGGCGCTCGCCGTACTCGAACGGCGCGCAGCAGGTACCGATCGACCCGGTCGATGACCGGATCCAGCAGCATCGCCACGACGCTCGCGGCGACTGCCCAGACGAGCACCCGATGGGCATCGACGAAGCCACTCCGGACGACGATCACCCCAATGATGCCGGCAGCGACCATGGCGACCAGCCTCCCGTCGGTGACGATCGTCGCGCTGGTCGCCGGTGGGGTGTTGTCGGCAATGGCGTTACTCGCGATCTTCCAGACCGCATCGTGGGCGCTCACGGCGCTGGGCCTCGGGGCACTGATCGCCATGGCGCTCGATCCGGTGGTGCGGGTGATCCGGCGACGAGCACGGTGCAGCCGGGCGGTTGCCACCTTGTCGATCGGTGTGGTGATGATGGTGGCGCTTGCTGGACCGTTCATCTTCCTCGGCCCGACGGCGGTCGACCAGACCACCGACTTCGCCGACGAACTCCCGGCCACGATCGAAGAGCTGTACTCCTGGCCGTTGGTCGGTGCTCGGCTGGAGCAGTGGGATGCGGTCTGGCGCGCCGAGACCTTCGTCGACGACCTTCCGTCGCGTTTCGACGCCGACGCCATCGAGCCGTTCGCCGAACGTGCTGTTGGAGGGGTCGCCGCTGCCTTGATCGTGCTGCTCACTGCGGTCGCCGTCCTGCTCGACGGTGAGGCCATGGTCCAACGCATCCGCCGCAGGATCCCTCCTTGCGCGCGATTGTCGACGGCCGACTCCTCCTGGACGATCGACATCGCAGAAGGCCGTCTGTTCCGAGCCGAGACGATCAGCGACCATCACTTCGTCGGCCGCTCCGACTGGATGTATGTGCGGGCGATCTGGCTCGGGTGTTCGAAAATCATTGCGTTGTGCATCGACGGCTCGTACATCTCCGCCAGGGTCGTCTGGCGGGGCGAAGTCTGACGTCTCACTGAATCCTGGCGGTCGCTGCAGCCAACCGGTTGAGCTCAGGCGTCGGCCGGCACGGCCACGCTCGGGGCGGTCGGCACTCGGCGCACGATGTACCAGACCCCGATCACGCCGGCCGCGACGATCGTCGAGCGCACCGCCGTGTTGTCGACGAGCAGGCCGGCACTGATCGCAATGGCGACGGTCATCATCGAGATGGCGACCACTTTCGCCCGTTTGGGCATACCGAGCCCGGAGCGGTAGTCGGCTACCGACTTGCCGACACCCGGCAGGTCGAGCACCCACTGTTCGAAACGGGGGCTGCTCCTCGCGAAGCAGGCTGCTGCGGCCACCATGAACCCGGTGGTCGGCAAGCCGGGAACCACGACGCCGATCGCTCCGAGTGCCACGGCCACCCAGCCGAGCCCGAACCACATCGCTCGCACCGCACGCCCTCGCGCCACAGGTTGTTCGCGGGCAGGCCCGTTCATCGGATCGACGTCTCGGACATTCGGGCGGTCGTTGCTCGGGTTCAGTGGCCCAGTCTCCCAGCAATCTCCGGTGGTTGCCCCGGCAGTTGCGCATCTCGCCACGTGGTGTCGCCGATCACCGACACGTTCCCGTAGCCGGACGTACCCTGTCGTCACGTGACCGGTGACTCCAACGCTGAACCTGTCGTCGGCGAACGACGTCGCGGGTTGCAGGTCGGACTGGTCGCCGTCGTCACACTCGTGGCGTTCGAGTCGCTCGCGGTCACTACGATCCTGCCCGACATCGAAGCCGACCTGGGTGGCATTGCCTGGTACGGCTGGGTCACCAGTGCGTTCTTCCTCGGCACGATGATCGGCATCGTCTTCGCCGGCGACCAGGCCGACCGTCAT
>Ga0105047_10013489_pt1 | contig 13055 bp, 6 predicted proteins | sample MAT04_FD_78384 | JGI IMG/M metagenome (GOLD analysis project Ga0105047, IMG submission 78384) | Freshwater microbial communities from Lake Fryxell liftoff mats and glacier meltwater in Antarctica - MAT-04 (megahit assembly) | ecosystem: Environmental > Aquatic > Freshwater > Ice > Liftoff... | reverse complement strand
ATCGGTCACAGCAAGTGCGCCGCCGGCATCGCCGGCATGATTAAAACGACGCTGGCCCTGCACCACAAAGTCCTGCCGCCGACAATCTGCGAAAACCCCAGTCCCAACGGCGGCTTCGATGGCGGACCGCTCTATCTTAACACCGAGGCACGCCCTTGGGTTCATGGTGGGCCGGAGCCACGCTGCGCCGGCGTGAGCGCGTTCGGATTTGGCGGCACCAATTTCCACGTGGTGATGGAAGAGTATGACGGTGGCTTTGTCGATCCCGCCCCCCCAGGTCAGACCACCTGGGAGACGGAACTGATCGTCTGCCGTCAGCCGACTCGCGAGCGTATCCTCAGCGTTATGCAACAGGTGCAGCAAGGCCTGGCGCGCGGTGGGCAACCGGCCCTGGTCGACCTGGCGGCGTCGATTGCGCGCGGAAACTCAGCGGACGCTGCGCACCCCGTGTTGGCGATGGTCGTCGGCTCGGTCGAAGAACTGCGCGAGAAGTTGCCACTGGCGATGCAAACGCTCCGCGGAACGGACGCTGAAAAGATCGATCCGCGCGGCGTCTACTTCGCCGCGCAACCAGCCCAACACGCCGGCGGACTCGCGTTTCTGTTTCCAGGCCAGGGCTCGCAATACCCGAACATGCTGGCCGACGTCGCCATGGCGTTCCCCGTCGTCCGGGAGGCGCTGGACGCGGCCGAAGAATCGCTCGCAGATCGCTTGCCTCGTCCGCTCGGTCGTTATCTCTATCCGCCATCTTCGTTCTCAGAAGACGCAGAGCGCCTGCGTGCCGAAGAACTGGCGCAATCAAATATCACGCAGTCCGCGATAGCCGCCACCAGCCTGGGCATGCTCGGCCTATTGCGCCGATTTGGCGCCACGCCACAATTTGTCGCCGGGCATAGCTCCGGCGAGTACGTGGCTCTGGCTGCCGCTGGCTGTTTGCAACCACGCGAACTGGTCCGCATCGCCGAACGCCGCGGCGCATTGATGGCCGACGCCGGTAGCGTAGGCGCGGGCGCCATGGCCGCCGTGGCCGCAGGCGCAAAGCAAGTCGAAGACGCGCTCAAATCGCTCAGCGGCGTGACGCTGGCCAATCTGAATTCGCCGACGCAAACCGTCATTTCCGGCGCTAAGAGCGTGCTGCAGAAGGCGATTGGATTGTTGACGGCCGCCGGGCTCACGGCCCGTCTCTTGCCGGTGTCGGGGGCGTTCCATTCGCCTCACGTCAAAGCGGCAGGCGAGCGACTGGCGGCGGAATTGAAGACTGTCGACTGGCAGTCGCCACAGACGCCCGTCTACAGCAACGTCACGGCCGCCCCTCACTCGTCGGACCCGCAGTCTATTGTCGAATCGCTTGCGCAACATGTGACTTCGCCCGTCCGATTCTTGGATGAGATCGAAGCGATGCATGCGGCCGGCGCACGTGTATTTATCGAAGTCGGACCGCAAGGCGTTCTTACCGGACTGGTCAAGCAGATCCTGGGCGACCGGCCTCACGTGGCGCTAGCGACCGATCTGAAGGGGCGGCCAGGCCTGACGCAGTTGGCCCACACGCTGGCACAGTTGCTGGTTCATGGGGCGCCGATCGACGTCAGACAGTGGTTCGATCAGCGCGTGACGACGCGATTTGAACTGGCCGATCTTGAAAAGCAGTCGCTCGAGCCTCCGAAATCCCCTAGCACTTGGATCGTCAACGGAATCCGCGCCAGGCCGCTCCACGCTCCAGAGCCCATGCTGCTTGGCCAGAAATTAAACGAACAGCGGTGGGAGGCAGCTACCGCCGAACAGCAATCTACGACGCGACTCCAGCAATCGGTTGGCGCCGCGCCGGCCTCATCCTCACCTCTGTCATTCAAGTCGTCCGCGCCAAGCGTTCTGCCTGGGCCTTCCCCAGTCGCCGTGCCCGCGCCCGCGACTTCAAACGGAATTGAACCTGCTACTTCGGAGATGTCTGAATCCATGCTCCCTCCAAACACCCATGGCGACCCTCGCCCCACTGCGTCCTTGACTCCGCCGTCCGAAGGCGCGGTCGACGAAGCCACGTTGGTGATGTGTCGCTATCAGGATCTGATGGCCAAGTTCCTCGACTCGCAACAAAGCGTGCTGCGGGATTACTTCCAAGTTGTCAGCGGCGCCCCTTTGGCGCCGGCGCCGATACAAACCGGCGCTGCGCTGACGGCGCTACCCAGCCAAGGCATTAACGCCGGGCAACAATGGACGCCCGCGCCCGAACCGGCGCCCATCGCGCAATTGCAGCCGGCGCCAACTCAACCGGCGCCCGGCCAGCCTCCGACCGCTCAGCCGGGGCAACTTGCTCCGGTCGCCAGCGCGGCGACTGCTGCGCCAGGCGAGTCGCTGGCGCTTCAGGCATTGGCCACCCCCGCCGCGGCGCCTGTTCCAGCAGTACAGATGCCCTCTGTGCCGCAAGTGGTGACGCGCGAAGAAATGACCCGCAGGTTGCTGGAACTGGTCTGCAAGCGAACCGGTTATCCGCTTGAGATGCTCGACCTGGACCTGGACCTCGAAGCCGACCTGGGGGTCGACTCGATCAAACGCGTCGAAATTCTCGGCACGCTGGCGGAGTCCCTGGGTGGCAAGGAAAGCGAACTCGGTAGCCGAATCGAGATCGAAAAACTGACCGTCCTCCGCACGCTCCGCGGAATTCTCGACTACTTGGAAGAAGCGGCCCTCGGCAAGGAACCCGCGCAGGCGCAGGTGGCCGCGACCAACGGCGCTCCGCATCGCTCGGCCAGTCAATCTTCTCTCCCCGGTCCGGGCGCCCATTCGCATTCGTCCAATGGTCACGCAGTTTCGAACAATGGCGACGTCAACGGCGACGCCGCCAGCGAACTACAAGTGCAGCGCGGGATCATCGAGTTGATCGACGCGCCGCTCGGCTCTGCCCAAATGTCAGTTCCGGCCGGCACGATCTTGATCACCGACGATGGTCGCGGAATCGCCAACCAGCTAGCTCAGCGACTGGCCGATTTTGGCCAGAAGGTAGCCTCGCTCCGCTGGGGCCAAGAAGGCGTCCGTCAAACGCGCGAAGACCTGTTTGAAGCCAACCTCGCGGACCCGCAGCAAGTGACAGAGCTTGTGGAATTATTGCGCAACAAGACCGGCGAGATTGGCGCCCTGATCCATTTGGCGCCGCTGGCGGAAATCGTCGAGGGCGAGACGAATGAAGGGCGCGCCGAACGCGACGTGAAATCGCTGTATCTGTTGGCCCGCGCGCTCGAGGAAGACCTCTGCCGAGCTGGCGCTAACGGAAGCGCGGCGCTGTTGGGCGCCATGTCCTTCGGTGGCAATCTGGGATTTGAGGAAGGCCCACTCAGCCCTCACTATCGCTCGGCGCATGGCGGCATCGCTGGTTTTCTGAAGTGTATTTCCCAGGAGTGGGACGAAGTGCTCGTGCGAGCGGTCGACCTGGATCTGGACCTTGGCGCGGACGAACTGGCCGATTTACTGTTGGCGGAACTGGCCGACAACGATGGACCATCCGAAGTGGGCGTCAGCCGCGGTCGCCGCGTGACTTGGCAACCAGTGCAAGCGCCCCTGACGCCGGCCGATGTTGAGAACCTCCAGCTCGATAAAGGGGCGCCCGTGCTAATCACCGGGGGCGCTCGCGGGATTACCGCCAAGATTGCCGTGGCGCTCGCCCAAAAGTGGCAGCCGCATCTGATCCTGGTGGGGCGGACTCCGCTGCCGCCGGCGGAAGAAGCATCCGACGTCGTGGGCCTGGCCGATCCGGCCGCGATCAAGAAGGCGCTGATTGAACGATTCCGCGCCGCGGGCGAGACCGCCGCGCCGGCCGCCGTCGAAGCGGTCTATCGCAAACTGCTGGCCGAACGCGAAGTTCGCGGCACGCTGTCCGAGATCACCGCCGCTGGCGGCACGTGGGAATATCACGCAATCGACGTTCGTGATGTCGAGGCTTTCGGCAAGCTGCTCGATTCTCTAAACGAGCGCGGCGGCGTCCACGGCGTAATCCATGGCGCCGGCGTGATCGAAGACCGATTGCTGCGAGATAAAACTCCCGAGTCCTTCGACCGCGTCTTCCACACCAAGGTCGATAGCGCCTACACGCTCAGCACACGGCTCAATCCGGGCCAACTCCGTTTCTGTATTTTGTTTGCCTCGCTGGCCAGCCGCTACGGCAATCGCGGACAGTCTGACTACGCCGCGGCGAACGAAGTCTTGAGCAAGCTGGCCGTGGAGTTGGATCGCCGCTGGCCCGGCCGCGTCTGTTCGATCGCTTGGGGCCCGTGGTCTGGAGTTGGCATGGTCGCGGAGTTAGAGCCGCACCTGCGCCGTCGAGGCCTGAAATTGATTGAGCCGGACGAGGGTCCACGGTTCGTCCTCGACGAAATCGGCCGTGGCGGCAAGGGGGATTGCGAAGTCATTGTTGCGGGCGGCGCCGAGAAGCTGGTGCAAACCAAGGCACAAGCGGCGGAAGCCCGCTAGAAATCATCCCCATGCCGCTAACGAGTAGGAATGACGGGTCCATGGCCGGGTCCACGCCATCAGCATCGACCGGCGCCGGGAGCAGCGCAGCCTCAACGCGCGCAGGCGAAGCCGCACAGCGTCCATCAACGGTTGCAGACACGCAGCCTTGGCCCAGCGAAGTCATCGTGCTGTCAGGCGCCAGCCGGGCCGACCTTATCCAGGCGGTGCGGCGATTGCTGGCGCTCGTCGCGCAGCGACCGGAATTGAGGTTGGTCGACATTGGGCTGACATACAACAAGTCGCTCCCGGCCGACGGCTTTCGACTATCGATCGTCGCGACGGACCAGAACGATTTGTCGCGGCGACTAACCGTTGCGCTCGAATCGCTGATCGATCCTTCCATCGAGCGCTTGCGAGATCCTTCCGGCGCGTATTTCGAAACGGCCCCACTGGCGAAGCGTGGCGACGTTGCCCTGTTATTCCCGGGCGAGGGAACGCAATACCTCGGCATGTTGGCCGACTTGCCTGCGCACTTCCCCGAGGTTTACGAAAGGATCACCTCGTACGACCAGTACGTCGGTCCGGACGGGGACGACACGGAGTCTGTCAGTCGTTTCTTCGTTGCCCCTGCGTCGTTGAGTCCGGAGCGGAAAGAGCTGCTGGAGCGGCGCTTGCGGCAGCTCGATTTTGCGATGTTCGGCGTGCTGGCCGCTGACTGGTCCATTGGAACGCTGTTGCAAGAGTTAAAGCTGAATGTCACGTCGGTCGCCGGTCACAGCGCAGGCGAGCTTGCCGCATTGGTCGCCGCCGGATCGATCGACGTCTCCAAGCAAAACGAAACGATGATCGAGGGGATGCGCGCTCTCGGGGACGCGGAAGATCGTTCACACAGAGCCGAAGCCACGCTGCTGGCGACGTCGGCCTCGCGCGAGGCCCTGGAGAAGTTGATCGTCGGCATACCGGGCGCCATCGCCTCGGGGCCGGATCAAAACATCTTTGTCGCCATGGACAATTGCCCGCATCAGTCCGTGGTAGTTGGGCTGCCAAACCCTGTCAGTAAGTTGGAAGAGGCGCTAAAGCGAGATCGCATCGTCTGCGAGCGGCTTCCATTTTCGCGGCCGTATCATACGCCGCTGTTTGATCCGTTCATGGGGCCACTGACGGAGATGTTCGACACGGTCGAATTTCTGACGCCCCAGCGCACGATCTATTCGTGCAGCACCGGCCGGCCGTTTCCGGACGACCCGGAGTCGATCCGACAGGGAGCGCTGGCCCATTGGACTTCGCCCGTCGAATTCCGCCGCCTGATTCAGAATATGTATGCGGACGGCGTGCGGATTTTTATCGAGGCCGGCCCGCGCGGCGTGTTGTCGGCCTTTGTGCAAGACATCTTGCGAGGCCAGGAGTTTGTGGCGCTCCCTGCGGATCTGCCACGTCGTTCGGCGGTGACACAGTTGAACCATCTGGTAGCGCAGTTGGCCGCGCATCACGCGCAGGTTGATTTTGATTTGCTGTATCGCCATCGAGAGGTGGAGGCGATCGACATGGGGCCATCGCAGACACAGACCGCTCCGGTAGCCGGTGTGGCGCCGGCCGTTTCAACCAGGATCGAGGCCGCGTCCACCACGGCAGCCATCGCTGCTCCAACGCCTGTAGCGATGAGTCCGCAGACAGCGCGACCGATGCCCACGGTTGCAGCGTCGGGCGTCTCGCGAGCGCCCCTGGCGGGGCCAGCCACGGTGATGGCTCGCCACATGGACGTCATGGAGCGATTTCTCGAGGCGCAGCAGGCGGCCACGCGAGATTACTTGCAAACCCGTTTACCGCGGAAGACGATTGGCGCGCGCGCCGCGCCTGTGCGAACCGGGAGTACTCCGCCGACGCGGCCACTCGCTGCGGCGCCCCCTGCCCTGTCGCCAGCGCCGGCGGCAAATCGCCCGCGGCCAGTGACTGCGGCGCCGCAATCCACAGTAGCTCCCCCGCGACCCGCGACTGTTTCGTCTGCGCAGCCAGCACAGACCGCTCCGCCGGCCACGGTGTCGCCGGACTTCGTGCCAGGGCCAACCGCCACAGGGGATTTCCCCATGGCGGGCATTATTATTTCGCACACGCCCGGCGTTGAGATGATCACGCGCCGCCGGCTGGAAATGCGCGAAGACCTGTACGTTGACGATCACACGGTCGGCGGACGAGATATCAGTCGGCTGAATCCAGAGCAACGCGGCATGCCTGTGATGCCGATGACGTTCATTTTGGAGATGCTGGCCGAGGCAGCGGCGCGGCTCGTTCCGGGACGAGTGGTGATCGCGGTTCGTGAGATTCAACTTCAACGCTGGTTGGCGTTCGACGAGGAGGCCGTGCCGACGGTCGAGATCGTGGCCAAGCGCAGGCCGGCGGTGGCGGCGGGCGACGTGGTGGAAGTCGACGTCGAAGTCACCAATCTCGGCGCCGATGGCGTGAGTGGGTCGCGTGGCACGGTCACGCTAGGCGTCGTGGAGTTAGCCCTCAATTATCCTCCGCAGCTGATGGCGCAGCCTTTCGTCTTGGAAAATGAGCGAGAAGCCCGCGTTCCTATTTCCACGCTCTACCGTAACTTGTTCCACGGGCCGCTCTTCCGAGGGGTCCTCTCGATGGACCGGTACGGCGATGCCCAATCGACGGCCACGATCGAAGTCTTGCCGCGCAAGGGTTTGTTTCGCTCGACCGACGATCCCAAGTTCTTGATAGACCCCGTCACGCTGGACGTCGGCATGCACCCGGCGGCAGGTTGGCATCTGGAGCAGGAAGATCAGGCGGGCCGCGTCTTGCTGCCGTTTGATCTGAAACGAGTCGAATTCTACGGTCCCCGCCCGGCGCCGGGCGTAAAGCTGCACTCGCGCACGGTCATCGCGCACAGTTCGCCGCGGCAGTTCAATCACTGCGGCGAATTGATCTACGAAAACGGCGCCATTTGGAGCCGGATGATCGATATCCGCTGCTGGCGGTTTTATCTCCCCTTTGGCCAGGTGAACTTCAACGGGCCAAAGGACGAATATTTTATCAGTTACGCCTGGCCAGACGCCGCGCCGATTGAGCCTGACGACTCACTGCCAACGGCCATGTGCGTGCGACTCGATCCATCCGGCGATCTGACGCAGAGCGCCATGCAAGACGCCGCGGCCCGGGTCAGCCTCAGCGATCGCGAAATGCGAGAGTTCCGCACCCGGCGTTTTGCCGCAGTGGAAAAATCAGCGTGGCTCTTCGATCGTGTCGCTGCCAAGGACGCGGCGCGGATGTGGTGGCATCAGCAGACCGGCGAGCGGCAGTTCATCGCGGATCTGGATGTCGAAGATGATTTCCGCGGACGCCCGTTCGTTCGGCTGCGGAACGGAACTCGTCCGGCAGGCTATCCCAACGTGGCGGTCGACGGAATCGTTGGGCTGATCTTCGCCATCGCCACCAGCCGCCCCTGGGCCGGCGTAGGCGTAACGCGGATGGAAACCGTCGACGTGGAATCCGCTTTGGCTCAGCTTGAGCCCACGGAGCAGCAGATTGTGGCCCCTTTGGCGAAAGACCCGCGCGAGCGGATGGCCCGCGTGATCTCAGCCCGCAAGGCGGTTCGCAACGCGCTGGGCCCCGCGCTGATCTCAGGCGTGGAACAACTGCACATTTTGGAAGTCGATCCAAAGACAGGCGCCCTGACGCTGGCGCTCGATCGCGAGGCGCTGGAGCTGTTGCCGGACGCGCAAGGCCAGACGTTTGTCGTTCGCACCTTTCTCGAGAATCAGGCCGCCGTGGCGACTTTTGTCGGAGGTCCCGTCTCATGACAGGCGAAGCATTGCTGCCCGACGTTTACACGATCATCCGCGACATGACCGGCGGTAGTCCCCTATCGCTGAAACCAGAAACGTTGTTCTTTGCAGACTTGGGTTTGAGTTCCATCGACGCCATCGTGCTGGGCGAGCGGCTTGAAATCCGCTTTGGTCGTCCGTTGCGATTTACCGAAGTGCTGATGGACTTCGCCCGCGAAGGCCGAGACGATGTCACCCTGGGCGAAGTGGCGGCGTTTGTTCAGTTTCAACTGGAACAGCCGGCGGAAGAGACTCAATAAGAACAATTCGCATTAATCTCACACCATGATCACAGTCCGCGTTGGACCTCACAGCACGCAGACAATCTGGACAATCGCTGTAAGCGACGTCCCAACAGAATAATTCTTTCATGCCCCGCATCGCACTTTCGAATTACGAAGCCCACTATCAACAGGTCGGTCGCGGTCCGGACGTGGTGTTGATCCACGGTTTCACCAGCAATATGGCGATGTGGGTCTTCAGCGGAATCGCGAATTCCCTGAAGGATTGCTTCCGCGTCACCTCGTACGACGTGCGCGGTCACGGCGTTAGTTCGGCGCCTGCCAACGGCTACACCACCGACATTTTGGCGGACGACCTGGCCGAATTGCAGCAGGCGCTGGATCTGGGCCCGTCCTACATCGTTGGCCACAGCCTGGGAGGCGTGATTGGGATGCACGCCGCGGTGCGGCATCCAGAGCGTATCGCCGGGAACATTCTCAGCGACACGTACTTTCCGGGGCTGGCGGAGTTAGAGCCCAACATGCCGCAGGCGGACGTCTGGCTTAGTCTGCGCGAGACATTCCGGAAGGTGAACCAGGATATTGGCCCCTCGGTCGACTTTCGCCGGCTGCTCAACATCATCGCCAGCCTGGGCGCCGAGGAGCAGGCATCGCTGCGCGAGACGCTGGGACCTCCCGTGGCGCGGTGGCTATCGCAGCTCAAGCCGCTGGCGGCGACGACGGCCGCGGAGCAAGTCTTCGAAGGCGCCGGTCTGACGGCCGAAGTTCTACGGACCATACGCCAACCGGTCGTCGCGCTGTACGATGAACGGACGCCGTTCGAGGCCACCTGGCAATGGCTGGGCGCCAACATTCAGACCTTTCAGGGAGACCGCGTTCCGGGCGCCGCCCATTTGGCGTTGCTAGAGAATCCGGAAGTCTTTACACAACTCGTTCGGAAGCACCTCTTGTCCATGAGCGGACTGGTGGAGCCGTCGCCCGGGCAGTCTGCCGCAGCAGGCATCAGAGGTTAGTCCGCATGTGGTTTTCAACGTTCTTGATCTTGAATTTATTTCGCCGCAGGGCGAGATCGCTGCTGACGATGGCCGGCATGGCGATCGCCATCGGCACGACGGTTGCCCTGTTGGGGATCGCCGAAAGCTTCGAGCAGTCCACGGTGCAGTCGTTTGCGGAGCGCGGCGTCGATATCGTCGTGCTCGAAAAAGGTGTGCTCGATCAACTCAGTTGTGATCTGCACACGGAATACGGAGATCGGATCCGCGACCTGCCAGGTGTGGCGGGCGTAGCGCCCGGCCTGCTGGAACTGGTCGATTATTCGCATACCGGCACGGTCATGAGCGTGCTACTGCAAGGCTGGGAGCCCGGGACGTTCTTATTAGAGGGCCTGGTGAAGGAAAAAGGCCGGCTCTTCGACGAGATGGACAAAGGCGTGGTCCTTCTGGGAACGAATCTGGCCGACGTACTGAAAAAAGATGTCGGTGACGTAATCGAGATTCAGCGCAAACAGTTCGAGGTGATTGGTGTCGTCAAAAGTTTCAACTTTTTCGAAAACGGCTGTGCGTTTTTGCCATTGGCCGAGTTGCAAGAGTTGATGGGTCGGTCCGACAGCGTCACTGGTTTCTCGGTCAGGCTTGATCCCAAGGCCGGAAGCGACATCACGGTCGAAGGTGTCCGCCAGGAGATTGAAGAGTTGACCGACGACACCGGCGTCACGCTTGGCATGTCCGCGGTGGCGACTCAGGATTACGCCAACCAGTCGATGCATATTCGCGTAGTTCGCGCCATGGCCTGGGCAATGTCGTTGATCGCTCTGGTGGTCGGCGCCGTGGGAACACTCAACACCATGTTGATGTCGGTTGTCGAGCGGATCAAGGAAATCAGCATCCTGCGAGCGATTGGCTGGAAAAGAGGCCGGATTGCGTGGATGATTCTGGGCGAATGTTTTCTGCTCAGCCTGGTAGGCGCACTGTTGGGCACGATCGGCGCCGCGGCCCTGCTCAAATGGCTGGCCTACTACCCAATGACCCGGACTTTTATCCAAGGGGATCTGCCCCCGATTGTCATCCTGAAGGGTTTGGCGCTGGCCTCGGCGGTCGCCCTGTTTGGCGGCGGCTATCCGGCGTGGCGCGCCACGCGTTTGACCCCGGTCGAGGGACTGAGCCATGAGTAACGCTGTGCGCAACCGCCCCCAGGGCGATGTACTGATGGAAACCGTGGACCTGGTGCGCGACTACCCGGATGGCAATGTCCGCGCGCTGCAGGGCGTGCGGTTTGTCGTTCGCCGTGGCGAATACGTGGCGATCATGGGGCAAAGCGGTAGCGGTAAATCGACGCTCTTGAACCTGCTGGGTGGACTCGATCATCCGACGAGCGGCGAAGTTCGCTTCGACGGCCGGCCACTGGCAGATTTCCCCAGCTTGGACGCGTATCGCTCGTCGCAAATCGGCTTTGTGTTTCAATCGTTCTACTTGCTGCCAACGCTCAACGCGATTCAGAACGTACAAGTTCCAATGTTTGAGACGAGCGTCCGCCCCGCGGATCGCGCGCGGCGTGCTGCGGAGTTGTTGGGTCTGGTCGGCATGACCAAGCGGGCGACGCATCGTCCGCATCAACTTTCGGTCGGCGAACGGCAGCGCGTGGCGATCGCCCGGGCGCTGGCAAACGACCCCGGTTTGCTACTAGCAGACGAACCGACGGGCGCCTTAGATAGCCGCACGGGGGATGCTATTCTGGAGTTGTTCGACAAGCTGCACCGCGAGTTGGGCATGACGTTGATCGTGGTCACGCATAGCGAGGCCGTGGCCGCGGCGGCGGAACGCGTCTTTTGGATGCGCGACGGCCAAGAAACCCACGGTCCGGACCACTTGCATTCCTCGTCGACTCGCTGACGCAGCGCCTTTCGGGATTTGTGGCGCTTCACCAACCCTGGCGACTTTCACCCATACTGACATTGGCGGTACTCTCATGACGGCCAGTCTTTTGCTGTTGGCGGCTACTCTCCTGGCCGCGGACCCCCATGCTGCAAACCCCGTCTACGCGCAACTGACGCGGACGGGCGTCTCGATCGGCGGCTCGGAAGATCAGCCTTTGCCTGCGCCCACCGTGGTGGATGGACTCGATGCGCAGACCCAAGAGAAACTGTTGGCGGAGATCGCTGGGCAGGCCTATCCGCTTGCGCGGTTTTTGAAGAACTCCGCAGTGGCGCCCCACATCCTCAAACAGCGCGAGTTGAGCGAAGGAGACGGCCGCGGCCGGACTCTGAGCGTTTGGTTTGTCGCCTACGGCGATCTCGATCAATTTTTTGATAAGGATTTCCGCAGCCACATGCTGAGCGCGGATGATGATCCGGAAGTGGCCAGCCAAGGCTCCACGCTCGACGCCGCACAACTCAAGTCGCGGAATATCCAATGGAACGCAGCGAACCAGGACGTCGAATCGTACGCTTACGGCACGATGTCGCTCTGGAAAAAAGTGAAGGTCGCCGCCACGGTGCATACGTTTTCCACGCGGAGCGATGACTCGGTGATTTTTGCGGCGATGGTCGCCCCCAAGTTTGTCGACGATCGCGAATTCGCCAATCGCTGGTGGCCACTCACCAAATCAGCGGCCGGCGCCCTGGAGACCGGCGAGCCACGCCCTTATAGCGGCATGGGGACGTATCTCAAGGCGACTCGGCTGGCCGCGCCACAGGGCGCGCTGCTGGTGGAATGGCATCTGGTCTTCGCCGAACCGCACGGCTGGTTCGACGGCGCCAATCTCTTGGGATCAAAAGTTCCGGCCATCGTGCAGTCACGGGTGCGATCCGTTCGCCGCGAGCTCACCGTCGGCGGCAAGGCAAAACCAGCCCCTTAACAGCCTGTTGATTTTCTCGACAGGCTGCGACCTCACATGGATGTGAGGACAAAATAGCGACGTAAGTCGTTATTTTGCGAGCCTCGCGAAGCTTTGCTTTGCGCCGGGCGACGTTGAAAAACGCCACGACGGCGTTTTTCAACAGGCAGTTAACCCGCGCCGGTCGGGACATCTGCATTTTACAAAGCCCGCTTATCCTGGCCGCTGCAAATTCCTATGCGACCCGCCAAACGCATTTGCGCAACGCTTTGCAATTCGCCACTCTACGAACCTGCCCGAGTACCGGCACAGATGCTGCGCACAGCGCGTGGTTGTCTGGAAAAGCGCGAGGCTTGTTGGATCGCAAAGCGTTAGGTTATGCGCGCAACCTCTCGATCCGAATGCGGCGTACGACGAAGATCCCTCACTGACATTTCGGGCTGGGAAAGAATGTGGCGGCATGGCGATTCAATTCGAACTCGGAAACTGTGCAAACGTTCAAACAGCAAACAAATAGCAACCCGTCTCCAAACGCCAACATGCGGCGCCGAGGCGGATTGCTCCGCTCGACGCGCGCATATTGGCACACACTGCGAAACTGGGTTTTCGCCGTCACGCCGGGCGGGGGTGTCTTTTGGCGACCTCTGGGGCGCAGTTTCCATCCTTGGCGCGCCGCCTTTCGCCGTTTTGTCGCAGTACGGATCCGCATCCT
>Ga0105047_10013488_pt1 | contig 13056 bp, 11 predicted proteins | sample MAT04_FD_78384 | JGI IMG/M metagenome (GOLD analysis project Ga0105047, IMG submission 78384) | Freshwater microbial communities from Lake Fryxell liftoff mats and glacier meltwater in Antarctica - MAT-04 (megahit assembly) | ecosystem: Environmental > Aquatic > Freshwater > Ice > Liftoff... | reverse complement strand
GGTCGAATTGACGACTGTGGCGGAATCGTCGACGTCGCTTCGTGACGTGTTGCGCGACCGCACGTTCTATCTGCTTTGCCTGGCATTTACCGCCAATGCGCTCGTGTTTTCCGCCATGTCGGTGCACATGCTTGCGATGCTGAATGCGAAGGGACTGACGGCCGTGCATGCTGCGTTGATCGGGGCCATGGTCGGACCCATGCAGGTTCTGGGACGCATTGTCGAGATGCTGTTCGCGTCCCGCATCTCACCCTCCAAGGTCGGGATCATCGCGATGAGCATGCTGCCACTGTCGCTCGTGGCGTTCTCTCTCGCGGATGGACCCATTGCTGTATTCGTCCTGTTTGCGGTGCTCTACGGCGCCGGCAATGGCGTCATGACCATCGTGCGCAGCACGATCCCGGCGGAGCTCTATGGCCGCGCCAACTATGGCGTGGTGAACGGGGCGATGGCGGCGCCGGTGTTTGTCTCCAAGGCGCTGGGGCCATTGGCGGCGTCAATGGCATTCGGAATCCTGGGTGGATACGGAGGTGTGGTGCTGGTCCTGCTGGCCGTTGGCCTGCTGTCCGCCGCGGTGTTCACGATTGCAACTCGGATTCGGCGGGCTTCCACGTTTGCGCACCAATCAATTCGGGCACCGCACGCGGAAAGGTAGAGGTCAGCGCGGCCAGCAGGCGCGGCCTGGACCACGGATGCCGGGTTCGATGCGGTCACCGCCTACTTCCAGGCACCCGCTGACGATGAGATGTTCAACGTCATTCGACATGAGCGGTGCTGACCGGGCAGGTCATGCGCCGATCAGCGCGCGAATCTCGAACGATGTCGCCGGCGTTGGGGACTGCCGGACGCGCCATTACCAGACCTCGCGTCCGCGGGGCGGCCCGGTGTCCACGGGATCGTGCAGGTTTCCGGGCTGGGCACCACGGACCAGATGGCCGATCGAGACGCCCGCTTCGCCGCCAGCAACGCGCCAGTGGCCGGCAAGATCGCGGGCCGCGATCAATTGCGTGAAACGCGCCTCCTTCAATAGCGCGGCAACCGCATCACGCTGGTCGTAGCCATGCTCTACGAGCAGCGCACCGCCCGCCACCAGTCGCGCGGACGCGCCATGGATGATCACGCGCAGTGCATCCAACCCGTCGCCCCCTGGCGTCAATGCGTTCGAAGGCTCGAAGCGGACATCGCCTTCCGCAAGATGCGGGTCGCCGCCGGCGATATACGGCGGATTGCTGACGATCAGGTCGAATGGCTCGGCGCCCGCGGCGTCGTACCAGTCCGACGCGACGAACGTCACATTGCGAATCGACAGCCGCTCCGCATTGGTCCGCGCCACATCCAGCGCCGCCGCCGATGCGTCGGTAGCGACGACACGCGCGCGCGGCCGCTCGTGTGCCAGCGCCAGCGCAATCGCACCTGAACCGGTGCCGAGATCGAGTACGCGCATATCGGCATCCGCCGGCAATCGCGCCAGCGCCAGCTCGACCAACGTCTCCGTTTCCGGACGCGGGATCAGCACATCGGTGGTCACGCGGAGCAGCAGTCCCCAGAACTCCCGCGTGCCGGTCAGGTAGGCGACGGGTTCGCCGTCGCGCCGGCGGTGGGTGAGTGCGTTGTACCTATCGAGGTGCTCGCGGGACAGCACATCGTCGCGATGCGCGACCAGCCACGAACGATCGCGCGCCACCACGAAGGCCAGCAGCACCTGCGCGTCGATGGGCGCGAGGCCCGCCTGCGCCAGCGCGCCGCCGACGGTCACTGCGCGTCTTCGTCGCGCGTGACGGCAAAAAGCCGCAGCCGCTGGTCGTAGTAACGGCCCCAGCCGCGATCGCGCAGCCCGGCCTTCATCAGCACGCGTTGCGACGCCACGTTGTCCTTGTGCGTGACGCCGATGATGCGACTGAGGCCAAGATCGTCGAAGCCGAAGCGGACGAGCGCGGTGGCGCCTTCGGTCGCGAAGCCCTGGCCCCACGCCCGGTACATCAACCGGTATCCGACTTCGATGTCGGGACTGCGGCCTGCGTACTTGAAGCAGAAAAACCCGATGAACTCGCCAGTATCGCGGCGCGTGGCATACCAGAAACCGAGATCGGGAAACAGCGCCGGGTACCGCAATATGCGTCGCATGGCAGCTTCCACAGTTGCGCGCGGCGCCGGCTTGCCGCCGGTGAAGTACTTCATCACCCGCGGGTCGCTGTCCAGCGCAAACAAGTCGTCGAAGTCATCCGGATGAAACGCGCGCATCTCGATGCGCAGCGTCTCAAGCCACGGCTTCGCGCGCGCGGCCTTGGATTTCACGCATCCCCCGCCACGGCGGCCAGCTGCTCGGCCTGCCACTCCTGTGCCAGAGCGGTCACCACGTCGTCCAGTTCGCCATCCATGATCGCGTCGATCTTGTAGAGCGTGAGGTTGATCCGGTGGTCGGTCACGCGCCCCTGCGGAAAATTGTAGGTGCGGATGCGCTCGCTGCGGTCGCCGCTGCCGATCAGTGATTTGCGGTGCGCCGCTTCCTTGCTGTGCCGCTCCTGCCGCTGCCTGTCGAGCAGGCGCGATGCCAGCACCGCCATCGCGGAGGCGCGGTTGCGATGCTGCGAGCGATCATCCTGGCACTCGACGACAAGACCGGTGGGCAAATGCGTGATCCGCACGGCGGAGTCGGTCTTGTTGATGTGCTGGCCACCCGCGCCGGACGCGCGGAACGTGTCGATGCGCAGGTCCGCCGGGTTGATCGTGATGTCGGCGATGGGGTCGGCCTCCGGGATCACCGCCACGGTGCACGCCGACGTGTGGATGCGCCCTTGTGCCTCGGTGGCCGGGACCCGCTGCACGCGGTGGCCGCCGGATTCGAACTTGAGCTTCGAATGCGCGCCTTGCCCCGCGATGCGCACGATCACTTCCTTGTAGCCGCCAAGGTCGCTGGACGAGGCCGACACGATCTCCGTCTGCCAGCGGTGCCGCTCGGCATAGCGCACATACATCCGCAGCAGATTGCCCGCAAACAACGCCGACTCATCGCCGCCGGTGCCCGCGCGGATTTCGAGGAACACGTTGCGCTCGTCGTCCGGATCCTTCGGCAGCAAGGCCGCCTGCAGTTCCGCCTCCAGCGCGACGATGCGCACCTGCGCGGCGGCGCGTTCCTCGTCGGCAAATGCACGCATCGATGGATCGCTCGCCATGTCTGCCGCGGCGGCAAGATCGGCTTCAGCCTGGCGATACGCCTGCAGGCCTTTCGCGATGGGGGTGAGATCGGCGTGCTCGCGCGTCATCGCGCGATAGCGATCGAGGTTACCCGTGGCTTCTGGCGCGCCGAGCAGCCCGTTCAATTCCTCGAGGCGGTCGGCGAGCTGGTCGAGCTTGGAGCGAAGCGAGGCTTTCATGTCGCATCAGGAAAATTGGAGGATCCGGGGAACGTTCTGTAGGCGAGGCTTCAGCCTCGCAGGTTTGGTGCAGCATCGACCCTGCGAGGCTGAAGCCTCGCCTACAGCACTAATGTCCGTCGATGGTGGGATCGTCCAGCCGGTACACGCGCTGGAGCACCGCGATCAACTCCGCCCGCTCGGCTTCGCCGGCGGCGTTCAGCGCCGACAGCGGCGCATGCAGGAACTTGTTGGTGAGGCCGCGCGCCAGCGCTTCCAGTGCCTGTTCGGGCGAGGTGCCGCCGGCCAGCATCTTGCGCACGCGTTCAAGCTCGGCCGTGCGCAAGTCATCGTGATGACCATGCAATGCCGCGATGGTGGGCACCACTGACCGGCCTTCCAGCCAGCGCAGGAAATGCACCGTCTGGTCCGCGATCATCTGCTCGGCCTGCGCCACCGATTCATGGCGGACCTGCAGGTTGTCCTTCACGATGGCGGCCAGGTCGTCGATGCTATAGAGGAAGATGTCATCGAGGTCGGCCACCTCGGGTTCCACGTCGCGCGGCACCGCGAGATCGACGATCAACACCGGTGCGTGCTTGCGCTGCTTGACCACGCGTTCGAGCATGCCCTTGCCGAGAATCGGCAGCGTGCTGGACGTGCAGGTGACGATGATGTCGAAGTCGCGCAGGCGCTCGGACAGTTCGTTCAGCATGATCACGTCGCCGCCGATGCGATCGGCCAGCTGGCGGCCGCGCTCGACCGTGCGGTTGGCCACCGTCATCGACTTCGGGTTCCTGGCGGCGAAATGCGTGGCGGCCAGTTCGATCATCTCGCCCGCGCCGATGAACAACACGCGCTGCGTTGCGATCGACGGGAAGATCCGTTCGGCCAATTTCACCGAGGCTGCCGCCATCGACACCGACGCACTGCCGATGTCGGTTTGCGTCCGGATGTCCTTGGCCACGGCGAAGGAACGCTGGAACAGGCGATTCAGCACCAATCCCAGCGCGCCGGCAGATTCCGCCGAGCGCACCGCCTGCTTCATCTGGCCCAGGATCTGCGGCTCGCCCAGCACCATCGAGTCGAGCCCGCTGGCCACGCGAAAGGCGTGCTTGACCGCCTTGTCCTTGCCCAACGTGTAGACGTAAGGCGAGATCGAGGCCTCGGGCACGTTGTGAAACCTCGCCAGCCACTTGGCGACGGGCGCCGGGTCGTGGCCGTGGAAGTACACCTCGGTGCGGTTGCACGTGGACAGGATGGCCGCCTCTTTGACGTCGCGCGCGGCGATCAGGTCGCGCAGCGCTTCTGCGAGATCGTCAGGCGTAAAGACCACCCGTTCGCGCACCTCGATGGGGGCGGTCGTGTGGTTGAGGCCAATTGCAAAAAGTGACATGGAAGGGGGTTCTTTTCACCTGACATTCTAACGCAGAGCCCTGTTGGACACGCGGCCAGGGCTCCATAAGCCCCGAGGACACCTCGTAGGCGAGGCTTCAGCCTCGCGGAGACGCCGCCGCGACAACACCCTGTAGGCGAGGCTTCAGCCTCGCGGGGATACCGCCGCGCCGACCTGCGAGGCTGAAGCCTCGCCTACAGCGTTCAGCGGCGGTTGGGCAGCGATTCGCCGACCCCGCCGTTCACGCCTTGATGAACTCCGCGCGGCCTCCCAGCCAGCGCTCCAGGTGCGCGGCGGCGACGGCGGGTTCGGTGCGCAGCAGCTCCTCGGCCGTGTCGCGCGCCTGTTCGATCAGCGCCGCGTCGCGCTCGAGGTCGGCGAAGCGCAGCATCGGCACGCCGGACTGGCGCGCGCCCAGAAACTCGCCGGGGCCGCGGATCAGCAGGTCCTGCCGTGCGATCTCGAAGCCATCGGTGTTCTCGAAGATCACTTTCAGCCGCATCTTGGCCACCTCGCCCACCGGTTCTTCGAACAGCAGCAGGCACGTGGATTCCACGGCACCGCGGCCCACGCGACCGCGCAACTGATGCAACTGCGCGAGGCCGAAGCGCTCGGCGTGCTCGATCACCATCAACGACGCATTGGCCACGTCCACACCCACTTCGATGACCGTGGTGGCCACCAGCACGTTGATTTCGCCGGCGGTGAAGGCGGCCATCGTCGCGGCCTTCTCGTCCGGCTTCATCCGGCCATGCAGCAGGCCGACATGGAACTGCGGCATGGCGGTGGTCAACTCGGCGTGCAGCGCGATGGCCGTTTGCAACTCGAGCTTCTCGGATTCCTCGATCAGCGGGCAGACCCAGTACGCCTGCCGTCCCTCGGCGCAACCCTTCGCGATCCACGCCACGACTTCGGCGCGCCGCTTCTGGCTGACGAGCCGCGTGGCCACGGGCGTGCGTCCCGGCGGCATCTCGTCGAGGGTGGAGACATCGAGATCGGCGTAGAAGGTCATGGCCAGCGTGCGCGGAATGGGCGTGGCGCTCATCATCAGCTGATGAGCTTCCGCGAGACCCTTGCCGCGCAGCGCCAACCGCTGCGCGACGCCGAAGCGATGCTGCTCATCCACGATCGCAAGGCCGAGGTTGGGCAGTTCCACGCCCTGCTGGAACAGCGCATGCGTACCCACCGCGAACGGTGCTTCGCCGCTCGCCAATGCGGCCAGCGCCTTCTTGCGTTCTTTCGCCGGCATCGACCCCGACAACCACGCCACTTCGATGCCGAAACCATCGAGCCACGCACGGAGCTTTCGATAATGCTGCTCGGCGAGGATCTCGGTGGGCGCCATGAACGCCACCTGCTTGCCGCTTTCGATGGCCTGCAGCGCCGCCAGCGCCGCCACGATGGTCTTGCCCGAGCCGACGTCGCCTTGCAGCAGGCGTTGCATCGGCGTCGTGCGTTTCAAATCGTGCGCGATCTCGCGGCCCACGCGCTCCTGTGCGCGCGTCAGCTTGAAGCCGGCGCGTTCGCGCAGTTGCGCGGTGAGCACGCCAGTACCGGTCAACACCGGCGCGCGATGCTCCGCCCGCGCCTGCCGGCTGGCCTTCAGCGATAGTTGTTGCGCAAGCAACTCGTCGAACTTGAGGCGCGTCCACGCCGGATGCGTGCGCGCATCGAGCGAGCGTTGCGTCAGGTCGTTCAGCCGCGGCGGCGGCGCATGCAGGAAGCGCACGGCATCGCCAAACTTGAAGAGATGACGCCGCGCGATCACGGCATCGGGCAACGTATCTGCCGTGAGCGCCGGATCGGAATCCAGCATGCGGGCGATCACCTTGCGCAGCGTTTCCTGGCCCAAGCCCGCGGTCGTCGGATATACCGGGGTCAAGCGATCGGGCAGCGGGATATTGCCATCGATCACCTTGAACTGCGGGTGCACGATCTCGAGCCCGAAATGGCCCGGGCGCACATCGCCGAACACGCGCACGCGGCGTCCCGGTTCGAGCATCTTCTGCTGGCTGGGATAGAACGTGAAAAAACGCAGCACCAGCAGAGCATCGCGCTGGTCTTCATCGGCGATCGTGCACACCAGTTGTCGCCGCGGCCGGTACTGCACATCGGTGTTGACGACGATGCCTTCGGCCTGTTGCGACAACCCCGGCTGCAACTTCGAGAGGGGCGTCAGGCGCGTGTGGTCTTCGTAGCGCAGCGGCAGGTGCAACACGAGGTCGGCGTCGCGCGCGATGCCGAGCTTGGCCAGCTGATCGGCCAGGCCACGTCCCGCGGGCTTCGTCGTCGCAGCGTCGCCCTTCTTTTGCGCTGCCTTGGCCATGGCTTGCTGCCGCAGGGCGCCTACTGCCCCTTCGTCTGGTCGAAGGTTTCCTTCCACCCGGTCTGGGGATCAACAGGCGGCGCCTGCAGCACGAGGATGCCTTCGATCTCGATCAATCCTGCCTTGGGCAGGGCCGCCACCTGATACGTGGCGCGCGCTGGATAAGGTTCCTGGAAGTATTCCGCCATGATCGCGTTGACCTTGGCGAAGTCGGCGAGGTCCTGCATCAGAATCGACAGCTTCACGATGTCGTTCAGCGTGCCACCCGCGGCCTTGGCTACTGCGCGCAAATTGCGGAACACCTGGTGCGCCTGCGCGTCGACGCCGTCGACCAGGTTGCCGGACTTCGGATCGAGCCCCAGTTGTCCGGAAAGATAGACGGTGTTGCCGGCGCGAATGGCCTGCGAATAGGGGCCAAGTGCGGCCGGCGCATCGGGTGACGAAATGGCGTTCTTGCTCATGGCAACCTCCTCGGTCGAGTGTAGCATTGCGACGCGCTCCGACCACCTCCACCAGACCCCTTTCCGACTACCTCCACCAGGACCCTGTAGGCGAGGCTTCAGCCTCGCGCGCGCATCACGAATGCTCGACCGGGTGCCCGGCCGCGATCCACGCGTCGATGCCACCGAGCAGCGGATGCACGCGCGTGAACCCGTGCTGGATCAGCACCTTCGCTACCGCAGCCGCCGTGTATTCGTTGGGACACGCGCAGTAGACGATCACTTCCTGCTCCGGCTCGATCGCCAGCAGGTCGATGCGCAGGTTCTTAGGGTTCACCGTGATGGCACCGGGAATGCTACCCGTCAGCGACTGCATCGCGGGTGTGCGGACGTCGATCACCAATGCGGCGCGATTGGCCGTCATCATCTCGTGCAGTTCGTCCACCGAAATGCGGTCCATCCGCAAGCGCCAGATGAAGAGCTCGCGCTGCCACCACTTGGCGATCATATACACGACGAACGCGCCGATGATCAGCCAGAGGCCGATGCGGCCCATCGTCTCGAACACGGTCAGCACATCGTTGATGGCCTCGCGGAATACATAGCCCAGGCCGATCGCCACGCCCGACCATAGCGCCGCACCCACCGCATCGAACGCGATGAACTTCCATGGCGGCACTTTCACCACGCCTGCCATCGATGTGGCCACGGACGCGAACCCGGGTATGAACTTGGCGACCGTCAGCGACGCCGCGCCGAAGCGCATGAAGATCGATTCTGTTTGGCGCACGCACGAGTCAGGCGACAGCGAGACGCGGCAGATGGTCTTCAACACCTTGCTGCCGTAACGGCGGCCTGCCGAATACCAGCCGAGGTCCGCAATCAGCGACGCTACTACTGCGGTGGCCAGCAATGCATGCAGCGACGCGCCACCTCGCGCCGCCAGCGCGCCGGTGATGATCAAAGTCGGATAGGCTGGCAGCGGCAGGCCCGCCTGCAGGGCCAGCACGTTTAAAAAAACGAACGCGAGGCCGTAGTACTGGATGAGGTCGATCAGCTGGGTCATGGCGCGCGTCGTGGGTCCGGGCGAGCTACGTGGGTGCGGCGTCGGGGAAACCCAACCCCGCCGCCGGTGGGGGCTTGGCGTGGCCCGAAGGGGCGAGTTTACGACATACCCTCATTCCCGCTATACTCGCGCCCCTTATGGGGACGTAGCTCAGCTGGGAGAGCGCCGCGTTCGCAATGCGGAGGTCGGGAGTTCGATCCTCCTCGTCTCCACCACCAAACAGCTAAGGCCTTGAGCGATCAAGGCCTTTGGCTTTTCTACCGGCCAAAACCTCGAAGTGGTCCACGGCTCCAAACTCTTCCATCCGCTATTCCTACCAACTCCAGCTTCAGTACCAATACTTGCTCACGCTGCCATTGGCACGCATTCCGTGAATTCCTTGTACAGGTGCGTCACCCGGTCCATCCGTCGCTGCGATCCACTCAGGCTCGCGAGCATCCGGTATGCGAAGTGCATTAACCCGTTTGAAAAGCGCACCAAGGTCACCGCCAATTCTGCGGGTAGCCTTCCCGCGCTCGTCGCAGAGGATGAATCCCACTGTGGACGAACGAGTTGAGCGCGTGCCGTGAGTACTGGTTGAACTCGGCGATGGGCGCTGAAAGGCCTTGTGGCGCCTTCTTCACAACGGCGTCGAGCATATCCATGTAGCCAGGCAGATTCTTGGCCGCCTGCTCCGCTTCCAAGTCAAGAGACCGGGCGAGCTTGTCGACTTGGGCAGGGGTTGCCGCATACAGCCAAGCCGCGCGCAACAGTGCCTCGTACTGGAGCCGGAGAACGGCTGTGCCCGAGTTTGGCGCTCCAGTGGTGAACGCCGTCCTGAGCACGCTAGCATGCTTGATGCACAGCGTACATGCCATCGCCACCAACTCGTGCTGGCGGTTCCCGAGCGCGTGTACATAACCCGCCTCCGGAAAGCAGGCTGCAATCGCCTCCTCAAAGGCTTCGGAGCGCCCCGGTGGGATAGACGCTTCGATCCAGTTCAGCGCGAATGCATAGCCCAGTGCGCGCTGTGGTGTTGGCGATAAGATTGATATTGACCTGGTGCCTGACCAACGGGCGAGCATGCCAATTCTCGATGATATGACTGAACATCCGATGCTGGATGTTGTTCCGGCTACAAGTACCCAGTGGCATGTTCACTTCGCGCGCCAGAAGTAGCGCTCCACACTTAAGAGATGTGATCGCATTGCACTCTCTGCTGCATCGACATCCCGATCCGCGATCGCTTCGAAAATCCGCACATGGTATCGATACGCCGCCTTCAATGCGCCGGGTTGACGCAACGATATGGCTCTTTGTTGGGAAAGCCACCCCACCGTCGCCTGATGCAGTGCGGTAAAAATGGGATTGCCGGATGCAATCGCCAGTTCAAAATGAAACTCCACGTCCGTACGCTCGAACTCGCCCGGATTCCCGATAGCCTCCCGGTTGGCCTCCAGCCGCATGCGCAAGCGCTCGATTGTGCCCGGCCGGCTTCCGCCGGCCGCTTCGCGGGCGAGTCCACACTCAAAGAACCTACGCGCATACTGCAGATCACGAATTCCTTGCGGACTCGCCAGCAGCATCGCTATCGGGCCAGAGACACCCTGTATCACTGCGTCGATCGTTGGCTTCGATACTCGGGTGCGCTCTCCTGCGCCAAAACGTAGCAATCCCTTTCGACTCAGCGAGAGTAAGGCCTCGCGAATCGCCGGCCTACCCACGCCGTAGTGCAACATCAAATCACGTTCGGACGGGATCGTATCGCCGACTTGGAGGCGGCCACTGGCGATCTCCACTTCCAAAAGCCGCTCCACTTCCTCGTAAAGCCTGCGCCGTTGAATCGGTTTGGCGCCAACGGCCGGGAACTCATTCATCGGAACACTCCCCTTGCTTGCGGATCGATCGGGCATCGTTGCGGATGAATCCCGCGTCGACAAGTGCTGCCCAGAATACTGTTGGTAAGGCGCTGTGATAGCTTGCAACGATCGCGCGTTGTTCTACCACGCTCCGTGAGCCGAATCATCGACTGCTCGACCGAGCGCATCATGCCGTCATAACTGTAGTCATAGTCGGCGATAAATGGCAGGCCACCCAGCCGATGGGAGGCGTCGAGGGGCGCGCTGCGTATGGGGCGCATGGTTCGCCCCACTTTGGTAGAGAGCACACAGGAAGTCCGGGGGAGATCGCGCAACGATTCGCCCACGCGTAGTTCGACGCGACCGTAGCCATAAAACGGTGCGGTGTCGAAGTACCGAACGCCGCCGTCGAAAGCGAGGCGCAACGTCGCGCGTCAATCCCGACAGTGAGGCAACACAGTAGATACATTGGCGAGACCATCCATGGTTGCCGGATCGTCAGCTCAGCAAATCGAGGGAGTGTGCAACAATTGCCTCCGCAGACAGGCCCAAGTGGGCGCGCAAGTTGGGGGTTGGACCGATCGGTGGAAAGTTGTCGGGAATCCCGATTAGCCGGCAGCGCGGTGCGCAAGTCTCGGCAAGCGCTTCCAGGACCGCCCCACCCAGGCCGCCGTTGGTGGAATGCTCCTCGACAACGACCATCGCTGCGGCCGTCCGGGAGAATGCTATCAGCGCGTTTCGATCTATCGGTTTTACCGTATGTATATTGAGCACGCCAGCACCAATGCCTTGCGTCGCAAGAAAGTCTGAAGCGAGTACAGCCTCGAAGACCATCGATCCGTTTGCCACGATGGCGATGTCTCGGCCTTCGCGCAGTTGAACCGCCTTGCCTATCAGGAAATTCATCTGCTTTGGGTTGAAAACATATTCCGGGCCTCGGCCGAGCCGGATATAGATTGGTGCGTGTTTTTTATAGGTGAGCGCAGCCCTTAGGCATGCGTCGACTTCAGGTGCGTCGGAAGGCGTTAGTACGACCGTATTCGGGATAGCGCGCATAATCGCGACATCTTCGAATGTTTGATGCGTGGGCCCGCCGACGCCATAAGAGAGCCCCGAACTCTGAGCGGCAAATATAACCTTCGCGTCATTATATGCGGCGTCGAGTTTGATCTGCTCAACGCCGCGCAGGGTGGTGAAAGCAGCGTAACAGGAGACGAATGGCAGCTTTCCGCAAAGCGCAAGTCCAGACGCAACTCCGGCGAGATTCTGCTCAGCGATGCCGACATTGACAACGCGCTCAGGGAACCGCTCGTTAAAGGGTGCCATGCCAGTCGCGTGAAGTAGGTCGGCAGTGAGCACTAAGAACTCCGCACCTTCGGCAGCCAGCGATACCATCGTCTCACCGACCTGCTGGCGTATTCCTTTCTGCGGATAGGCGATCCGTGCGGCGGCGATGGCGTCACGGTGAGTATCAGCAAGCGGTTTCGTCATGGCAGGGTTTCTGCCAATTCCGCAATCACGCGCTCGTACTGGGCCTGCGTGATGACGTCGGAGTGCCAGCTGCGCATATGCTCCATAAACGACACACCCTTGCCCTTGACCGTGTCCGCAATCACCATTCGCGGAGACGCGGCGAGGCCGGTGCGGCGAGGCGCAAGCGCATGTAGGAGGCTTGGAAAATCGTGGCCGTCGACGCGGATCGTGTCCCAGCCGAAAGCGCGCCATTTGTCGACCATCGGCTCCATTGGCATTACATCGGCAAGTTTTCCATCGACTGATAGGCCATTACAGTCAACAATGCCGACCAAATTGCCGAGGCGAAATTTGGCGGCGGATGCAGCCGCCTCCCAAACCGAGCCTTCGTTAGTCTCGCCGTCTCCCATCAGCACGTAGGTATTGTAGTCGCGCTCGTCCATCTGGCCGGCAAGCGCCATCCCGACACCAACCGAGAGGCCGTGGCCGAGTGCTCCCTGTGAGACGTCGACACCGCGTTGATACCGGCGCGAGGGATGCGTCATGAGTCGCGATCCGACTGCCGTTTCGAATTCGTTTATCCACTCCTCTGGCAAGAAGCCGCGGCGGATGAGTGCGGAATAGAGCGTCGGTGCGGCATGTCCTTTGCTCATGATAAAGCGGTCCCGGTCGGGTCGGTCCGGGCTATCGGCATCAATGCGCATTAGCGCGAAATAGAGTACAACAACGATCTCGGTGCAGGAGAAGCAGCTACCGAAGTGGCCGTTCCCGGCGGTCATAAACATGTTGGTCGCGTCGACACGGTTTTGACGCGCCATCTCCTTGAGCTCGGCGAGCGGTGGACTGTTGTGCGGCCAAGAGGGCATGTCCGCTACAGCCATGATTTCACCTTGGCAACAATGCTGGCGGTCGAGATCCCGTAGCGATCGTGCAAAGTTGGCAGCGCGCCGGCATCAAGGAAAGCGTCTGGCAGTCCAATATGTTCGATCCTAGTACCGACGCGGCGGCGCGCTGCGAGTGAAAGGACGGCCTCGCCGAAGCCGCCAATGATGGAATGGTTTTCAGCGACGACAACCAACCGGCCGGGTCTGGATAAAGCGACTACGATCGCCTCTTCGTCTAGCGGCTTGATGGTCGGGACATGGAGTACTCCCGCGCCGATGC